>BNJT01000596.1_pt1 | contig 75761 bp, 118 predicted proteins | sample 8540491 | NCBI WGS metagenome assembly BNJT01 (sample SAMD00202455, study PRJDB9452) | human saliva metagenome | host: Homo sapiens | reverse complement strand
GAGGCGGAAAAGTTGAGCATTGAAAGATATTAATAAGTGAGCTTTTTATTTAGTTAAATGGAAAAATATCTTGTTCGGTTGTGGTGATTTAGATATAGCTGGACAGGATATTTATTTGAATAAAGGATCCTGTGTTCTTCACTGTGTATCTTTTTGGAATCTTTTTAGAGTACTGCTTTTCTCATAGGGTTTCTTGTTACTTGCTTTCAATATAGTTATTACGAAAAATACAAGTCTCAGAGCGATAGAAAATCCATTAGCAATATGATACCATGGAGCCATCTTTTAGCAAAAGGAGAAACTCGCATGTCTAAGGTGAAAAAGACACGATTGAAGCAAAAAGGTTTTGCTATTCAAATTTATACTGAAGACTTTAAAAATGACTATATAAGTCTAACGGATATTGCTAAGTATAAAAAAATACTGATGATCCGAGGTTTGTTATTCAGAACTGGATGAGAAACAGAAATACTTTTGGAATTTATCGGACTATGGGAAGTTCTGAACAATGAAAAATTTTAACCGTGTGCAATTCGACACGTTTAGAAATGAGGCAGGACTGAACAGATTTACAATGACACCACAAAAAAATGGATTGATTCTACAAATGCTATTGGCATAATTTCAAAGTCTAGGGAGATATGGTGGAACATATGCACATTATGATCTTGCGATGGAGTTCGCTTCATGGATTTCACCAGAATTCAAGCTTTACATTATTCAAGACTATAAAAAGGCTTAAGTCAGATGAAAAACTCAAAATTATCATTAGGCTGGAATCTTAATCGAGAAATTTCTAAGATTAACTATAAAAATCCATACAGATGCAATCAAAGAATATCTCTTAAAAGGATCTTACCAGCGAGCAGTTATCTTATAAATACGCAAGCGAAGCAGATATGCTAAATGTTGCCTTATTTAACAAAAAAAGAGCAAAACAGTGGCGTGAAGAGAATCCGGACTTAAAAAGGTAATATGAGAGACTATGCGAGTTTAAATGAATTATTGGTACTTGCCAATATGGAAAGCTATAATGCAATTCTTATCGGAAAAGGCATGGATCAAAAAGAAAGAATGATAGAACTAAGAAAGCTTGCAAGAACTCAGCTGATGTCAATTGAAAAGTTGAACAATACAGGAATTAAGAGTTTAGAGGATAAGTCAAAGAAATAGATTAGATATCTATAAAAATTCGGTAGATCCATGGTTATACTTTTAGAACGATGAGAAGATACAATATACTCCTGTCCCCTCCTTCTATTTCATATTCATTTTATAAATGCCCTGTATTCTGTTTAGAGAAACATTATGTCGGAAAAGGAATTCTTTCTTTTTTCGAGAGAGATAGTTTAAGAATTAGGGCGTATAATGATAAAGTGATTTAAGGAGGAAGATTTATGGTTAAGAATCAATTTAAGGGAGCATTTCTGGTACTCAGCTTATGTGCAGGTTTGAGTTTTACCGCGTGTCAAAATAAGAATGGCGTGGCAGAGCAGTCTTCTATGGCGTCCACGGAAGCAGCTGCAGATGCTGCCGGGCAGCAGGGGCTTGTAGTTAGCCCGGAAGAAGCGGGTGTTTCCGTAAATATGGACAGTAACGGCGACAGCTTTAAGCCTGCGGATTATACCATTCCGGTAAAGGATGAGTATGTATACGAGTATTTAGGTTTGCAGTTCAGTCTTTCCGATAAGATAAAAGAAGTCATGAAGAAAAAAGACATCGTGATGCTCGATGACCAAAGCCCTCTGGATCAGGACCTAAAGTATGCGCTTTTATACTTCAGTAAGCTTACGGATGAGCAGAAAAATGCGGAAATCGGGAAGATGGGAGACGGCTACGAAAAGTGGCAGGAGAGCCTTGATCGAATCGGCACCATCGGGATGTTTCGAAAAGAGTCTTTCTGAAGAAGAAATCGGGAAGATTACAAAAGTGCGACAGTCATACGAAGCTCGGGAGATTCCAAAGACGGAAAAAATACAGCTATTACCTTAGTGTAAAGAGTGATGCTGATGCGGAAGCAGTGGAAGAATTCAAAAAAACAGGATGCGAAAGTAATCGAGATGATGGCTCGTCCGGAAAATGGTTTTGTTCTTGCAGAAAAAGTCTGACTTGGAAAATACCATGGCCTTTATGGAGGGTGCAGGAAATACGGTTACCGACTTAAGTAATATCATGACAAAGGACATTCACGGAAAAAGAGTTTAGCAGTAAAGACTTTGCAAAATTACGACCTTACCATGGTCAATGTTTTCGCAACTTGGTGCACTGCTTGTATTCAGGAAATCCCGGACCTTGTCGAGGTGCAAAAAGGAAATGCAGGCAAAGGGAGTCAATATCGTCGGCATTGTGACCGATACCGTGGATGATACAGGAGAGAATCGGGAAGCACTGGAAAAGGCGAAGCTTATTCAGGAGAAAACCAAGGCGAATTACTCCTTCCTTATGCCGGATAAGACAAATTTTAACGGCAGATTAAATGGTATTCAGGCCCTCCCGGAGACCTTCTTCGTGGATAAGAACGGACAGATTGTCGGAGAGACCTATTCCGTTCTCACAATAAGAAGGACTGGACAGCAATCATCGAGAAGGAACTTTCCGCTTTGAAGAATTAAAGTCCTTTATCGCTTACACTAGATACTATTTTAGAAGGTACATCGTTGTAGGAAGAAAAGAAATGAATGGAACATAGAATCGAAAAAAGCTCAGAAATGAATCAGAAATGAGGAAAAATGTACAGAAATATTTTTAAATCTCGTGTCCTTTCCGTGGCTCTCGTAGCACTCGGCATTGCCATGATGTATATCGGAGCTCAGCGGGGAGGGTACTAATCGTTTTGAAATAAAGCAATCAGAGTTTGTATGGAGTGTATTGGCATTGGATAAGTTAAAAGAGCTCATAAACGGAAAGTCAAAAAAAGATAAATATAAAGCAAGAAACAATGTAAGGCATGTTTTCCAATCCTTTTGGTTTCTGCTTACGAATTCCTTCTTTGAGGGATTTAAGACCGGAAAAATCTACGGAGGAAAATGGAAACAGCTTTGTGTGCCCGGCATGAATTGCTATTCCTGCCCGGGAGCAAAGGGCTCCTGTCCTATTGGGGCTTTACAGGCAGTCATTGGAAGCCCGAAATTTAAGTTTAGCTACTATGTGGTAGGCTTCCTCTTTTTTGTGGGAGCACTTATCGGAAGAGGGGTCTGCGGTTATCTCTGTCCGTTCGGCTTGGTGCAGGATTTACTGCATAAGATTCCTTTTGTGAAAAAGATAGAAACCTTTAAGGGAGACAAGGCTTTACGAAAGGCAAAAGTATCTTATCTTGCTTGTTTTCGTAATACTCCTCCCTCTGTTTTTAGTGGATATTATAGGACAGGGAGCCCCCTATTTTTGTAAATTGATTTGTCCCGTGGGTATGATGGAGGGCGGTATTCCTTTGGTGCTGATGAATAAAAGCATGAGAGGAGCCATTGGCTTTTTTTATATGCCTGGAAAGGCTTGATTTTGATCTTGACTATCTTTCTTTCCATCGTGATTTATCGACCGTTTTGTAAATACATCTGTCCGCTTGGGGCGATTTATTCCCTTTTTAATTCCGTTTCTCTCTTCCGCTATACCTTGGATCATCAGAAGTGCATTCACTGCGGAAGATGTAAGGCGGTTTGCGAAATGCAATGTGATCCGGTGAAAAACTGCAATGATTTGGAGTGTATCCGCTGCGGAAAAATGTAAAAATGCTCTGTCCGGTGGATGCGATTGCCTGTGGGATAACGAAGCCGGATGTGTCGAAAGAAACGGTAAAAGCAAAAGGCCTAGAGAGGGCAGTAGGGTAAAGTCTTGCCTCAAGCTCTAAGAGTATGGCACGAAAGAAGATGAACGAGGTGGGAGGGACTATGAACATCCTTGTCGTGGAAGATGATCAAAGTATCCGAGAGGGCATCGCAGCGTTCCTCTCGGAATTTGGCTACACTATGGTGGAAGCGAAAGACGGTCGGGAAGCTCTCTTGAAATTCAACAAAGAGCTTCATCTTGTTATTTTGGATATTCAGATTCCCTTTGTTAACGGTCTCGAGGTCTTAAAGGAGATTCGAAAGCAGAGTAAGCTCCCTGTCCTCATTCTCACCGCCTTTAGCGATGAGGGAGTATAAGATTGATGCCTTTACAAGCCTTGCGGACGGCTATATGGAAAAACCCTTTTCTCTCCCGCTTCTAAAGGCGAGAATCGACTCGCTGATAGAGAAGAATTACGGGCAGGAGGAGAAGTTTTCTTATAAAAATGTAGAGGTGGACTTTTTCCGGTTTACACTGCAAAGGTGGACGGAAAGTCTGTAGACATGAATGCGAAAAGAAGTAGAGATATTAAAGTATCTTTTTCGAAAAATGAGGGGCAGGCCTTAACAAGAGAACAGATCTTAGACCATGTCTGGAAAGAAACGGAAGAAATTCCCTTTGACAGAGTGATTGATGTGTATATCAAAGAGTTACGAAAAAAACTCAAGCTGGACTGCATTTTCACCATAAGAAATGTGGGCTATAAGTTGGAGAGAGAATGAAAAATCTAAAAGCTATTTCCCAAAAATGTTCATACAGCTTTTTTTCTGTTCTCGGAATCATTATCCTCTTGATTCATCTCTTGGTCTTTTTCATTTTTTTCCCATTAGCTACTTAGAAAAAGAGGAAGGAGGCCATTACGAATCGGGCAAATGAAGTCTCCGCTGCTATGGAGGGAAAGTCCCTTACAGAAATAGAGAATACTTTGGCTCTTTTATTCTAAAAAAGCAGTGATATTCATGCCTTTGTAAAGAATGATACGGAGAGTCTGTCCATTCCCGTTGACACGAATATTCCCATAGACAGTGCAGTGCCCATTGATTTTTGACAGCAAAGACAAATTCCATGATTATCGAAGAGAGGGAGATTAAAAACGAATACGGGAGAGGCACTAAGTTTGCAGTTCATTTCCACTGCGGATATGCAAAAGGAAGCGAAGGAACTGAGCCTCCAATTTCTGCCCCTATTCCCTTGCTATTTCCCTTTTTATTTTCCGCAGTAGTTTCCTTGATTTATGCCAAGGCGATTAAAAAAATCACATTCAGGAAATAAAAAAACGAGACCGACAAGATGATTGCGTTAAATGAAGAGGCGCGCTTAGAGGTTGATTCCAAAAGATGAGGTAGGGGAGTTGAAAGCACAAATCAATACCCTGTATCGAAGCCTCTTACAATCCATTGAAAATGTAGAAAAGAAAAATCAGGAGATTTTAAGGCTCGAAAAACTGAAATATGATTTTTTAAAGGGGGCTTCCCATGAGCTGAAAACACCGCTTGCGAGTTTGAAAAATCATTTTGGAAAATATGCAGTACAATATCGGAAAGTATAAGGATAGAGACCTCTATATCGGGGAATGTATCGCCACTGTAGACAGTCTTAGCCAAAATATTTCCCAGATCCTCTCCGTATCCTCTTTGGAAAATCTAAAGGAAGATGAAGAAAATCTGGAGGTTCGGACTGTACTGCTTCCTGTTTTGGAAAAGTACGAGGTTCTTATACAGCAGAAAAAGCTGCATTTGCAGAACCGTTTAGCAGAGGAAAAGCTCTATATAGGAAAGCCGGCTCTAAAGATTATTTTATCCAACTTGCTGAGTAATGCGGTAAAATATACGGAGGAAGGCGGCTCTATTGACATCTATGCCAAAGAGGGCTGGTTGTATGTGGAGAACAGCGTTCATCCTTCTTATGGCTCGAAGCAGGAAAAAGCATTGCTTTGAAAAATGGAAGCTAACAGGGAAAAATAGCAAGGGAACAGCTTTTTGGTACGGAAAAACGATATAGTATGAGTTTTGATTTTAATAAAGAAAACAGCAATGGTTTGGGTTTGTACATTGTGAGCACCTTACTGAATAACTATAAGATTCCCTATGAGAGTTTGGAAAAAGACGAGAAATTCCTATTTCGGATTCAGTGTTTACTCTAATGCGCTTAGAAAAGTGTGCATCAGAGTGGCTAGAAAAGGAGGAAAAGATGTTTATCTTAGAACTAAACCAAGAGGGCATAGGAACGGAAATCGGCTTATTCAGACGATAGAAGAGGGAAGAGACTTTATTTCTAAAGTGGACGGCTACCGCTGCGAGGAAGAAGAGGGATTTGTCTATGAAAGTCTGGATATCCGGAAGCTTCCGGAGTATTTGGAGCTGGATTATAACGAAAATATAGTTCCCTTTTAGTAAGTTTATGTTTACCGAGAAGGCGATATCGACATTTTTCTGGAAAGAAATACCGGATTTGAGTTCTCCCGGAAAAGGCATGGTAGAGGGCTGTACCCGTGTGGATGCTTATGCTATTTCCAATGAAGAAGTGAAAGACTATATCGAAAAGCGGGAGAAACAGTATCAAAAAGATTAAAAGTACTCTTAGAGAAAAAGGCTATGAAGCGGACCGGGCCTACTTTCGGCTCGGAAGACGGAGAAGCCATGCTTTACAGAAAAAAAGGGAACGGAAGACTGGCATTTTCTTACCCATATGGATCCGGACTTTATCGAGGAAAAGTGCGGAGGATATCTTAAGCGGCGGCAAGATTAAAATAAGCGCTTCTAATATTTACAAAAATCCTAAAATATGTTTATAATAGTAAACATTATATAGGAGGCGTGAAAAATGAAAAAAAGCTGCATATAACATACTTCCGGGAACGGAAGAAATATTAAAAAAAGTATGGGAGAACAAATAAAAGCTTGCCAGACTCAGACGAAGTCTATCTGCTGAACTTGTGGCAGAACGTGCGGGAATCAGCAGAGCGTCTTTATGGAAAGTGGAAAGAGGGGAACCGGCTGTGGCTATGGGAATCTATGCAGCAGTTTTACATGCCTTAAACAATCTGGATAAGGACCTGCTTTTCCTTGCTAAAGATGATGAAATGGGAAGACAGTTGCAGGACTTAAATCTACTTACAAGAAAGCGTGCACCGAGGAGGAAAAGGCTAATGGCATCCAAAACAAAAGACCATTTATGTCTACGATGATTTCAGCTTTGACAAGACAAGTCTGATGGGATGTCTTTGGATAGATGTGCTCAAAGGAGAAGAGTCCTACTCTTTTGAGTTTGATAAAAATATGGTTGGAAAAGAACCGGCCTTACATTTACACCGGATCCGGAACTTATGCCATATTCCGGTAGACAATATCCTTCCGGAAAGACTATTTTTTTGGTTTATTTTTCAGACTCTTCTCCTGACCGTTGGGGGCGAGTTTTGATGAATAAGCGTGAAAGATTACAGGCGGAGAAAGAGGGCGTAAAGCCTTCGAAGCTATATGACAGTGATTATCTTTTGGGAGTATATGATGAAACCAGAATGGGAGGGATTCGATTAAAAACAGACCCGGATGGGCCCTTTCTTTCTGCTGATCAAGGAGCTGCTGTTCCTCCTTGGGCTACTTTAAGAACTCTGGAGGAAGCTTCAAGAAAGCTTGAAAGTGATGATGGAGGGGCGATTGAAAAGTGGCTTAGACAGTTAATCAAGCCCGGTTCTTCACTAGGGGGAGCAAGACCTAAGGCAACAGTAAAAGATACCAAGAATCAGCTTTGGATTGCGAAGTTTCCTTCTAAAAATGATGAAAATAATACCGGTGCATGGGAGATGGTAGTGCATGACTTAGCGGTCCTCTGCGGTTTGAATGTTCCGGACGCCAAGCTTGAAAATTTTTTTCTTCCTTAGGTAGTACTTATTTGGTAAAGCGCTTTGATCGAGAAAGCAACAAACGAGTACACTTTGCTTCTGCCATGACGCTACTCGGGAAAAAAGATGGAGCATCTGCAGCAGACGGGAGCAGTTATTTGGAATTGGCATCTTTCCTAAAAAATCTTATGGAGCACAGCCTAAAAATGGATTTACTTGAACTTTGGAGGAGAATTGTTTTCAATATGGCTGTTAGCAATACAGATGACCATTTGCGAAATCATGCTTTTTATTTTGGCAAAAGAATGGTTGGGCACTTTCCCCTCTTTATGATGTAAATCCGGTTCCCTACGGAGATGAGCTTTCACTCAATGTAGATGAACAAGATAACAGGATTTGTATTGAACTTGCGATTCAGACAGCTTACCGATTCGGAATAGCGGAGTCGGAAGCGGTAGATTTTGGCCCATAATATCCTGGAGACTGTAAGAGAAAATTGGGAAAAGATAGCAAGATCTTATGGAATATCCCATGGACAAATAGAAGACATGAGACCGGCTTTCGATGTTTGTTATCAATAAAAGATAACGGGCCGTTTCTGCTCCGTCTAAACATCTTTCCCCTTTTCTCTTTTTTTATGGTAGAATTTTCCAAGGCTTAGTATTGTAAAAGACGATAGGAGGGCTATATGGAAGACGAGAAGAACATTCAGATAGAGGGAAACAACAGCTTTGGAGATGTGGTGATTGCCGATGAGGTGCTTGCCATTATTGCCGGTATTGCGGCAACCGAGGTGGAAGGCGTGCATTCCATGGATGGAGGCTGGTCCGGAGACTTCATTTCCAAGCTCGGCATCAAGGACCTTGCAAGAGGTGTGAAGGTACAGGTAAGAGGGAGAGGTCAAGGTGGACTTAAGCCTCAATATGGAATACGGCTATGCTATCCCGAAGGTTTCAACCTTGTGCAGGATAAGGTTTCGCAAGCATCAACAATATGACGGGACTCAATGTTTCTGAAGTAAATATCAGGATTTCGGAGTGGTAAATAAAGAGAATGAATAAGAGAGAAGAAAGAAGCCATAAGTTTAAGCTTTTTATTTTTCCACCCTCTTTTATGAGGGAGAGGAGAAGACAGAGAGAATCAGCCACTATTCCTTTGAAAAAAGAGGAGGACGATGAGAGTATCATCGCCTTTGACTGTCTTCCCGATGAGGAAAAGGCATATTTAGAGGCCGAGGTGCTGAAGATATTAGAGCAGCTTCCCTGAGCTGGACAGCATGATTAATGCGGATACGGAAGGCTGGACCACGAAGAGAATGAGTAAGACCGATTTAACGGTGCTTCGCCTTTCTCTTTATGAGCTGAAGTTCCAAGAGGACATTCCGAAGAAGGTAGTCCTGAATGAGGCGGTGGAAATTGCGAAGAAGTACGGAGGCGCGGATTCCGGCTCCTTTGTGAACGGTGTGCTTGCGCGGATTCTTCCAAAACTTTCTCCGGAACTTTCCGACTCTGCTGAAAAAGAGAAAAAGAAGGGCGAAAAAGAAGGGAAAGAAGCAGCAGAAAAAAATTCTTCTTTCCACATCGTTCTGAACAAGAAAGATTAGTTTATGGAAAGAGCTTCCAAGAAAGAATATACGGTCTCGCAGGTCAATCGTTATCTTGCACGAATGATGCAGGAGGATTTCTTTCTTTCTCACCTTACGGTGTCCGGAGAGATTTCCAACCTGAAAAATGCACCCGTCGGGACATATTTATTTTACGCTTAAGGATCAAGCTTCGCAGCTTTCGGGCATCATGTTTGCCGGAAAGAGGGCGGGGCTTGGTTTTTCGTTTGGAAAAATGGCATGAAGGTGCTTTGTACGGGAAGAATCGGTCTCTATGAGCAGGGGGAAGCTATCAGATTTATGCGGATTCCTTCCAGCTTGCAGGGCAGGGGGACCTTTACCTTCGATTTGAGGCACTGAAGAAAGAGCTTATGGAAATGGGACTCTTTGATCCCATGTATAAGAAGCCGATTCCAAAAGTATGCCCGGCGTATCGGTGTGGTTACGGCAAGCTCCGGTGCGGCGGTGAGAGACATTGTGCAGATTGCAAGACGGAGAAATCCCTTTGTGGAAATCACGCTATTCCCGGCTCTTGTGCAAGGAGAAGGCGCTGTGGCGTCCATTGTGAGGGGAATAGAGAGGCTGGATAAGCTTGGTCTGGACGCTCTCATTGTAGGGCGAGGAGGCGGCTCCATTGAAGATCTCTGGGCCTTCAATGAAGAAGCGGTAGCAAAGGCAATATTTGATGCTGAGACCCCCATTATTTCTGCTGTAGGGACATGAGACCGACACGACCATTTCGGATTTTTGTCGCGGATTTACGCGCACCGACTCCCTCTGCCGCGGCGGAGCTTGCGGTCTTTGACTATATGCAGTTTGTGGATGATTTAAGTTCCTATACCTATAGTTTTCACGAGCGAATCGAGAAGAAAATCCTTTTCCTTAGGCAAAGACTGAAGGAGAAGGAGTTGAAATTCTCTGTTTCTGCATCCCAAAGCCATTTTACAGGGAAAACAGCATCGGCTCTTGGATTTACAGAATCGCTTGCAAAAATCAGATGATGAAGGCCCTGCAAAGCGCCAAGGAGAATTTGCAAGATTATGCTCATTTTGCGAAGATTATGGAGCGAAGACTCAGTGAAGATAAGGCTCGTCTTAGTCGTTATCAGAGCTTTCCGCATCTTATAGAGGAAAAGCTTTTAAAAGGCAAGGCATGGTCTTACAGCTTATCAGGATTTTTCCAAGGCTAATGGAGGAGAAGCTACAGGAAAAGTAGACATAGAATGCAGCTTCTTTCGGAGCAGTTTGATGCGCTTTCTCCCCTTCGCCTACTTTCAAACGGCTACTCCTATGTTCGAGATGAAGCAGGACACAGGGTAAGCAGCGCGGATAAGCTCAAAAAAAGGAGAGCTTTTGGAACTGCATTTCTCGGACGGCTCCGCAAAAGCCAGGGTGGAAGAGATTGAAGCAAAAAGTGAGCAAATAAATAGATGGCATAGTTGAATGAAATTAGGCTGCACTGCAGAGCTTATGAAAGACAGCATGCTTGCGAAAAAAGCATGCTTGCAAAAAAAGCTCCTGTTAAAGCAGACGATAGAATAAAGATGTAAAATACTAAGAAAGAATATCGGATAAAATAACAATCAAGAGGAGTGTTTAGATTATGATAGAGGAAAACGAAGAGATGTCAGTATTGGGTAAGGATGGACAAATAGAAACTGCTCCGGAAGCAAATGCGGGCAAGTCTGAAAAAAAAGTAAAAGCGGAGAAAGTGGAGAACAGCGAAAAAGCGGAGCAGAAAAAGGATTTAAGCGAGATTTTTACGGACTTGGATAGTCTTTTACAAAAGATGGAGGGAGAGGAAAGTCTGGAAAAGAGCTTTGCGATCTATGAGAAAGCAGTTTCTCTTTTAAAGGAAGCAAATTCCAGCATTGACCGAATCGAAAAACAGGTTCGTATTTTAGACGGTGAAGAGGGAAAATAATGGGCATCAAAGAGGCACTCGGGGAAAAAAAAGAAGCGGTGGAAGCCATTTTACAGAGTTTCTTACCGGAAGAAAAGGGCTTTGACAGGACCGGCAGAGAAGCGATGAACTACAGTCTTATGGCGCCGGGAAAGAGGATTCGCCCTGATTTTGGTGGGAGAGGCTTTTTCTCTTTGCAAAGGGGAAGAGGAGGAAGTTTTGCTTCCTGTTTTACACTCCTTTATGGCGGCCATCGAAATGATTCACAGCTTTTCTCTTTGCCATGATGATCTCCCTGCTATGGACAATGACCGCGTGCGGAGAGGGCAGGACTCCACCTGGGCACATTTTTCGGAGGCGCAAGGGAATTCTTGCCGGGAGATGCCCTCTCGCTCTATGCCTTTCAGGCAGTTTTGGAAACTTTTCAGAAAGAAAAGAGGAAAAATCCCGTGCTTTCCCGTTATGAAGGAAGAGTGCTCTCGGCGCTCCTGAGTGCTGACGAGAGAGTCCGGCATAGATGGTATGGTGGGCGGTCAGGGTCGTAGACCTCGAAAAAGAGGGACAGCCTCTTTCCGAAGAGGAACTTTTCTTCATTATGGAGAAGAAGACGGCGGCACTGCTTCGGGCTTCTCTCCTCATGGGTGCCATCTTGGGCGGTGCCGGGGAAAAAGTGCAGGAGGAGATTGCGCTTTACGGAGAAAAAGCTCGGCCTTGCCTTTCAAATTCGGGATGATATTTTAGACGAAATCTCTACGACGGAGGAGCTTGGAAAAGCCGGTGCATTCCGATACGGAAGAGGGAAAGACTACAGCTTACTCTCTCTACGGAAGAGAAAGGGGCAGAAGAGAAGGTAAAAGAGTATACGGAAAAGGCCATTTCTGCGCTGGAGAGCCTTAAAGAGAAGCTTGTAGAGGAAGCGCAAAAAGCCGGAGTGGATGAGGACAAGTTTGTAAGTCTAAAGGAGACCGGCCGGGCGGCATTATTGAAAAGAGTCGGAAAAAGGCTTACATTTTCCTAAAAAGAACTGGCAGTTTACCTTGCTAGTAGAAAGAAATAAAATCAGAAAGTTCATATTATGGGAATGATTTGAAACTTTTACCGCTTGTACTACACATATTGGAAGAGTAATAAATAATATAATAAAAGGGTTTATTTATGTTATTGGAGAACATTACAGGGGCGGAGGATGTACGAAAGCTGTCCCTAAAAGAGCAAAAAATCTTAGCGAAGGAAGTACGACGCTTTATTATAGAAAAGATGTCCGACAATGGAGGGCATCTTGCCTCGAATTTAGGGGTAGTAGAGCTGACCATTGCTTTATTTCACACGCTGAATCTCCCGAAGGATAAAATCGTCTGGGATGTGGGGCATCAGTGTTATACACATAAAATTCTTTCCGGAAGACGGGATGACTTTGCGCTTCTTCGAAAATTCAAGGGCATCAGCGGTTTCCCAAAAGCGGGAGGAAAGTCCATACGACAGTTTTAATACCGGGCATAGCTCGACCTCTATTTCCGCAGCGCTAGGGATTGCGGAGGGACGGGATATCTTGGGAGAGGACTATACCGTTCTTGCGGTAATCGGTGACGGAGCCCTCACCGGAGGTATGGCTTACGAAGCCTTAAACAATGCTTCCAAGATGAAGAAGAACTTCATTATCATTTTAAATGACAATGAGATGTCGATTGCGAAAAATGTGGGGGGAATGTCCACTTATCTGAACGGTATTCGCTCGCACAAGGGCTATACGCGTTTCAAGGAAAATCTGGCAAGCGGTCTTGGAAAAATTCCCCTTGTTGGAAATCATCTTGTCGAGCGCCTGAAAAACACGAAGAACTCCATTAAGCAGCTTCTTGTGCCCGGTATGCTATTTGAAAATATGGGACTAACATATCTCGGTCCGGTAGACGGACATAATCTCCATGCTTTAGAGCAGGTTATCCATGAGGCAAAACGCATAGATCATGCCGTCCTTGTACATGTGGTTACGAAAAAAGGAAAGGGCTATGTTCCTGCGGAGCAAAATCCCAGTGCCTTTCATGGTGTGGGGCCTTTCCATATTGCTACGGGAAAAAGCAAGAAAGAGAGCAGTGAAAAGAGCTATACGGATATTTTTGCGGAAAGCCTCATAAAAGAAGGAAAAGAAAATAAAAAAAGATTGTAGCGATTACGGCAGCTATGCCGGACGGAACGGGTCTCGACAAGTTTGAAAAGCTCTTTCCGAAGCGTTTCTTTGACGTGGGAATTGCGGAGGCCCATGCGGTAACCTCCGCTGCAGGTCTTGCGAGTGCAGGTTTAAAGCCGGTCTTTGCAGTTTATTCCAGTTTTCTGCAAAGAGCTTATGACCAGCTGGTGCATGATGTCTGCCTGCAGAAGCTCCCTGTCGTCTTTGCCATTGACAGGGCAGGTCTTGTTGGAGCGGATGGAGAAACGCACCAGGGGATTTTTGACATTTCCTATCTGAGAAGTATTCCGAATATGACGGTTATGGCTCCGAAGAACGCGAAGGAACTTGCAGAAATGCTGCATTTTGCCTTGCGGTTTCAGGGGCCGATTGCGATTCGCTACCCGAGGGGAACAGCTTACCAAGGCTTTTCGGAAAAGCAGGAGCCGATAGAGTACGGAAAGGCGGAGATATTAATAGAAGAACCGGGGGAAATAGCGCTTCTTGCTCTTGGCTCCATGGTTTCGACCGGAGAGCATATCGTAGAAAAGATGGCGAAAAAGGGTGTAAAATTAAGCCTCGTAAATGCCCGTTTTGCAAAGCCGATCGATACGGATATCCTGGACTCGCTTGCTGAGAAAGGCTATCGAAAGATACTCACTTTGGAAGAGGGCGTACGCTCCGGTGGATATGGAGAAGCGGTACTCTCCTACATGGAAGCGCATCACAAGGAGATTGTTGTGGAAAATATTACTCTCCCCGATGCTTATGTGGAGCATGGCGATATTTCCACTCTACGGAAAATGCTGAAGATTGACTCGGACAGCATTATAGAAGGACTTGAGGATAAAGGGTTTTTTAAGTAAAAAAATAAGGGCTGTAGAAAAATTAAAATAATTTTCTAAGCAATATAGGTCTGAACTTGGGCACGTCTCCGCTAGCTTCGCCACGTAACGGATACTAAGCGAAAAACTGCGTTTCTCTTGTTTTTCGCAAGTACCGACGGGCTCAGACTACCCGCATTCAGACCTATATTGCAAAAAAATCACTTTATTATTTTGATTTTTTTACAGCCCCTTTATAATTCTTAACGAGTATTGCTCGCGTAGCGTGCGCTATCTCGTTTTTTAACTAAGGCAAAGCGTTTCATCCGTCTTAGTTTGATTTTTCAGGGAAAGTGCTTCCTAAAGTAATTTATTTGCGAAGTAATTACTCTTCCTCTCCAAGCATTACGGAGGTGGACTTTACAATGGCTACGGCATGACTTCCTGCGCTAAGCTGAAGATCCTTTACCGCTTCCATGGAAACAGTGGAGCTGATGATAACTCCCTCTTCAATTTCCAGCTTTTACAATGGCGTTTACAGCGCCTTCCTTGATTTCCTTTTACTACGCCCTTCCACTGGTTTCTTGCGGAAATGCGGAGGTTTTCATTGGCCATCATGACTTCTGTGGCTTTTACAAAGATACAAAGCCTTCTTTACCTTCAACAAGCTTTTAAATCTTCAACTGCCTCCAAAGAAATGGTGGAGCTTACCTTGTGGCCACCTGCGGTTTCCAGCTTTACGATGGCATTTACTGCCCCTTACGAACTTCCTTTACGATTCCATGAAAATGGTTTCTAGCACTAATCATTTTTATCTTCCTTTCTGTGTAAAAACATTTTGCAAAAAGACAGTCTATCGGATTTTTAGGGAAAATAGACCAGCTTATTCTGCGTAATTTATAAAAAAATTTAGTATATAATAGGAAAAATCACTTGCAATAAAAAGTCGGATTCCGTTTAAAAGCTATAGGATCTGGATAATATAAATTGGGCGTTATCAAATGATAATTAAATAGGAATAAGAGGATAGAGAAGAAGGGAAAGAAAAATGGGAGAAAAGAAAGAGCGTCTGGATGTACTTTTAGTGGAAAAAGGACATTTTGAGAGTAGAGAAAAAGCAAAAGCGTGCCATCATGGCAGGCCTTATTTTTGTAAATGGAGAGAAGGAAGATAAGGCAGGAACGACCTTTTCCGTATACTGCGGAAATCGTGGTCAAGGGAAATCCGCTTCCCTATGTTTCTCGAGGAGGGCTCAAAGCTGGAAAAGGCACTGAAGAGTTTTCCGATAGAGCTGAAAGACCGGATTTGCATGGACATAGGAGCTTCTACCGGCGGCTTCACCGATTGCATGCTGCAAAATGGGGCAAAGGAAGTCTATGCTGTGGATGTCGGACATGGACAGTTGGATTGGAAGCTTAGAAATGATGAACGGGTACACTGCATGGAAAAGTGCAATATCCGTTTCGTGGAAGATACGGATTTAGGGGAAAAGCCGTGCTTTTTCTCCATTGATGTTTCCTTTATCAGTTTAAAAACTCAGTGCTTCCGGTGGTAAAAAGCTCGCAAGCCTTCCTGCGGAGGTGGTTTGCCTTATTAAACCACAGTTTGAGGCGGGCAGAGAGCAAGTCGGAAAGAAAGGCGTGGTACGAGATCCGAAGGTTCATGAAGAGGTTATTCGTACGGTACTGGAATTTGCGGCAAGTATAGGCTTCTCCATAGAGGGGCTCAGCTTTTCTCCAATAAAAGGACCGGAGGGAAATATTGAGTACTTAGCATATCTGAAATACAAAGGAGAGGAGAGCGGGAACCTTCCTGAGCGTATGGAGGAGAATATTCATAGAATTACGGAAGATTCACATAAGACTCTGGAAGGAAAAAGCATAGGAAATGAAGGCAAGGCATTTAGAAATTTTAGAAGAGCAGGGATTTCCGGTTCCAAAGTTTATCCTGGTTTCGGAAAATGAGGAAGTGAATCTTTCTTTTTCTAAGAAGGAATACTTTGCCGTTCGCTCCAATTTTTTTTCTGCGGAAGATGGCGGGGATCATTCCTTTGCCGGACAGTTTTTGACTCGCTTAAATGTGAAAAGGGAAAAGGTCAAGGAGGCGGTGCAGGAGGTCTTTGCCTCCTATGCCGGGAAGTTTGGAATATAAAGAAAAAGGCGAATAGAGGGAAGGAAGAATACTGTCCCACAAAAAAAGGGGAAAAAAGCGGAACAGAGAAAAAGCAGATCAGGAGAAAGCGGAACAGAAAAATAGAATCATCGGTAGAAACGGTACTCATTCAGGAAATGCTGTTTCGGAAAAAGTCCGGTGTTCTGTTTACGAAAAACCCCAAAAGGGTATTCTTAGTGAAATGGTGGTGGTTCTGGGACAGGGTCTGGGAGATAAGGTGGTGGAGGATCAGGAAAAATGTACTGACCTACCACTATTTTTCCGGGGGAGTGTTTGTACGGGAAGGGTATGGCGTGCGCCAAACTGTAGAGGAGGAAATTTCAAGAGCTGTTTCCCAGAAAGAGAAATTGCAAGGCTTTTGGCTTTAGAGGAGGATGAGCTGAAAACTTTGTTTAGCTTTGGAGAAGAAATAGAACAGCTTTTTTTCAAAAAGCCCATGGACATAGAATTTGCAATTGAAAAGGGCAAGGTTTACATATTACAGGCCAGAGAAATCACTACCTTGGACATGCACCTTCCCGCTCGGATCTTGGACAACAGCAATATCTCCGAAAGCTTTCCGGGAATATGTCTTCCTTTAAGTGAGAGCTTTGCCGGAGAAATGTATAGCGGAATATTCACTTTTTAGGAAGACGCTTTCTGGGAAGAAAGTCTCTTCCTACGAGGAGCTTTTTCAACGCATGGTGGGGGGATTTTCCGGAAGAATGTATTATGAAATCTCCTCCTGGTACGATATTTTGCGCCTTCTTCCCTTTTCCGGGAAAATCATTCCGGTATGGCAGGGGATGCTGGGGATATCCAACGAAGAAATATCCTTTTCCAAGAAGAAGCCAAGCTTCTTTTTAAAGTGCAGAATCGCCCTCTTATTTTGCTATTATTTTTTAGTTTCTCAAAGGAAAATGAAGGAGCTGGACAAGTTTTTCCAAGAGCGCTATGTCTCGTATAGCAAAAGAGTGGAAGAGGAGGAAGAGGCTCAGGAACTATACCGGATTTTTGGGAAATGAAGGAAGACCTCTTACGGGAGTGGGATATTACGCTAATGAATGATATGGTGTCCTTTATCAGTACCCATTTGTATGGGAAGAAAACGGCATTTTCCTTAGAAACCATGAAGCCGGTACGAGCGCTTTCCGCCTTAAAGGCGGTAGCAAGAAAGCATGGCTTAGACAGCGAAGAATACCGCAGGGAAAAAGAAAAATCTATATTTCTGCCTACGGGGACCGAATAGAGGGAGAGCTGAAGCTGGAAACCAGAACCTACAGAAGCAATGAAGAGCTTCTGGATCGGTGGATTTTAGATTCTTTAGAGACGGAAGAGACAGAGGAATCGAGGCTTATAGAAACGGAAAAGGCAGAGAGTTTGGAGCTTTTGGAAGCAGAGCATAGCATTCAAAAAGCTTATGGGGAGAAAGACAGTTTTGAGAAAGATAGCATAGAGACAGATTGCTCGGAGAAAGATTGCGAAGAGACAGAGCCGTATGGAGAAGCCCTCCGAGCAGAAACAGCGAAAGTCCTTCCTCTATCGCCTTGCCGAATCCTCCTGTAACAACAGGGAGATTTCCCGTCTTCATCGCACAAGATGCTTTTGGCCTAATGCGGCGGATTGTAGATAAAATCGGAGAGAAAACCATAGGCTTTGATGTGTACTATTTGAGCCTTGATGAGTTGAAGGAATTTCTATTTTCCGGCAAAGATTTCTCCCTGAAAAATTGCGAGAAAAAAGGAACTTCGGAAGGCCTATGAAAAGGCTTCCGGTTTCTGTCTCGGGTAAAGCTCCTGGGAAAGGTGGACAGAGATCCTCTGGCAGGAGAGATTCGTGTTTTTAAAGTTATGAATCTTTCAAGGAAAAAAAGGGAATATAGAAGGGTCAAATCGAAAAAGCCCGGAAAAAGATGGAATGCTTGGGAATACCGGACATATCAGACAAATGGAAAAAAGCCGGAAAAAAGATAAAGAAGCAGGGAATGTCTACGCCCAAGAGTTTTTCTTTGGAAGGGGCGTTTCAAGGGCATTTTCCGAGGAGAGGTTTTAAAGATTAAAAGCTTTACAAGAGGCTAAGGGCAATGGGAGGCTAAGGGGAAAAAATCCTTTTTAAGCTATTCTACGGATCCGGGTTGGTTTCCGTATCTCAATATGGCAGAAGGGACTGATTACGGAGCGAGGTCTCTTCTATCCCACAGCGCCATTCTTGCCAGAGAATTGGAAAAGCCTGCGGTGGTCAATATTCCGAAGATTATGGAAGAGCTGCAAAGCGGAGACATCGTGGAGATAGATGGGGATTTAGGCATTTGCAGTGTCATAAAAGCAAAAGGAAAAAAATAGGATTGCAAGACAAGTGAGAGGGGAAATCCGAAAACTTTATTCTCCCACTTGTTTTAAAATAGAAAGGGAAAATGAAGAACTATCGAATCAAAGCGGTAAAGGATCAAGGGGAGAAAGAGCAGTTTTTAAATCTTCCCGCTATGCTATATAAAAAGTCCTGTCTTATGCAGGATAGGAAAATGGAGGAGGCGGTATTTTCCGGAAAGCACATTTTAGTACAGGGAAATTTCCGTTTTCTTCCCTTTCTTTGCGTAAGCGTTTCTGAGGAAAAAGAAAGCGTAGTAGGGCGGATTGCTTTAACGCTGTATGAAGATGAGGCCTATGGCTTTGCAGGGATTCTATGAAAGTATAGAGGAAGAGGAAGTTGCCCTTTTACTTTTAGAAGCTTTGTGAAATGGAAGCCAAAAAAGCGGGGAAGAAAGGCTTGAAAGGGCCGATAGATCTTTCTTTTTTCGGAAGGTATCGCTTTGCCTTGGAAGAGAAAGTGCCCTATACCGGGGAACCTGCGAACAAAGCTTACTATCCTTATCTTTTTGAAAAAGCGGGCTTTCAGATTTGCGATACTTATGTTTCTCACTTTTATGATGCTTTGGAGCCATCGTACAAGAATCTAAAGGCAAAGAAACGCTTGGAACATTTTCAGGAAAAGGGCTACCGATTTTTGCACCCTACAAAAGAGAACTTTGACCGATACCTTTCTGAAATCTATCCGCTTTTTAATGGAGCGTTACAAAGGATTTCCAAGGCTTTCGAAACATTTCTCGAGAAAGCTTTGTCAGCCTTTACAGCTCTTTAAAGTATATTGTAGATGAAGAAATGGTCTTTTTGGCTTATGATAAGGAGGAACTGAAGGGCTTTTTCCTCTGCCTTCCGGACTATGGAAATCTTCTGCAAAAAGCCTCTAAGTCCAGTTCTTCTTTTGCAAATCCTTTTCAAAAGGAGAAGGCCAAGCTGCTACATTCTTTTGTACTTGGCGGTGAAGAAAGGGGCAGAGGGGCTGGGGCTTGCCTTTTCCCAGTTGGCCACGGAAGTGCTGAAAAGAAAAAAGGCCAAGTCTATTGCGGCACTGATTCAAAAAGGGAAGGCCAGCGAAGGTTATTTTCAGGATAAATGTGCGGGAAGTAGAGAGTATGTATTGTTAGTAAAGGAGTTTTTGTAAATTTAGATGAAGAACATCACATTTCGACAAAGTGTGCTATGCGCCATTAAGGGACTTTATTTCGGACTAAAGACGGAAAAAGAACTATAAATATTATCTGGTGATTAATCTCGCTTTTTTTCTTTTGGATTTCTTTTATTTGCAGGTGGATTTGGCTACTTGGTATGCCGTGATTTTATGCTCTGCTGCTGTGTACGGTATGGAGTGTGTCAATACCGCAGTGGAGCATCTGTCGGATTTTGCCACCAAGGAACAGCATCCGGAAATTAAGGTGACTAAAGATCTGGCGGCTGCGGGAGTGCTTTGCTTCGGCATTGCTTTCTTCCTGATTCAGGGAATTGCCATAGGAAAAATATTTTTTTTGGGGTAAATACTATTTATGCAGTGGATCATATCTTTATACATCACCATGTTTCCGGTGATTCTGGCAGGAGTTTTTCAATATGCTATTTCTGAAAAATTCCTTTTTGAAAAGCCGTTGCAGACCTATTGACGGCGGAAAGAACTGGACAGACGGAAAACGGATTTTCGGGGACAGTAAAAAGTGTTTTGGGCTTTATTTTTAATGACGGTTCTTGCGGGCTTACTGGAAGTCTTTTGGGGCTTTCTTCTGCAAGGCTTAGGGCAAAATAAGCGAAGTCTTTTTGTACCTGTATTTTGAAAAATAGACCTGCCTTTTAATTTTCTGATTGGCATGCTTTTCGGCTTTTTTTGTATATGCTCTTTGAACTGCCCAACAGCTTTATCAAAAGGAGACTTTCGGTTTCCGCGGCAGAGCAGGGAGACGGAAGACGAAGGGCTAAAAGCTGTTTTTCTTTATTTTGGATCAGATTGATTCCATGTTCGGGATTATGCTTTGCCTTGGTATACTGGTGCATCTTACACCGGCACAAATTTTATATGCGATTTTCCTTGGGGGACTTACCCATGTTCTTGTGAACTGTCTACTGATTCTTTTTTTAGGGTGAGGAAATATCTATAAATTAGTTGAGGAATATTGATGAAGAAAAATTTTTTTCTTGGGGTTTATCATCCCAGTGTGCTTTTAACCTATCTTGGACTTTCCATTTCTTTATACGGAATCTTCTTTTCGAAAAACTTTGACTTTTTCTTTGATTTTACTGATCTTAGCCGGGCTTTGCGATACCTTTGACGGCATGGTGGCCAATGCTTTTCAAAAGAAATGAATCTGGAAAAAAAGCCTTCGGAGTGCAAATTGATTCTTTATCGGACCTCATTTCCTTTGGTATGTTTTCCGTGCAGATTTATCTTCAGTATTTTTGCCAAGTTCGGAATTTTTTTCTTTTCTGCTCTCGGCAGTCTATCTTCTGACTGTAGTGACCAGACTTGCTTATTTTTAATGCCAGCGGAGGAGAAAAGAGGGATTATTTTACCGGGCTTGCGGTGACTTACGCTTCCTTTTTTTATTCCCCTTTATGGGTTATTCAGCGTATATTTTTTTCCATAGAAAAAATCCTTCCGGGAGAGCTTTTATATGCTTTACTGGCTTTTTTTCTTCGTCTTTAACTTCCGGATGAAAAAAAGCCGAGTCTGAAAAATCCGTATCGGCTTACTGCTTCTAGCGATACTCTTTGTTATTCTTCTTATGAGAAAACTCTAGGAGGAGAGGACTATGGTGAAAGAGTCAATCAAAAAGACTTAATGCAAAAAAATACCAATACAAAAAAACGCCGATACAAAAAAGCTTATGCCACATGGTACTATGCAAAAAGGAGCAAAACTCCCCTTCAATTATCGAGAGAAAAAAACAGGTAGACTGATTCAGGAAGAAGAGTATGGACAGAAGGCTATTTATTTTTTTGTACCATCATTTTCTCGGAAGACTTCTTCTGAAAATGATTTTTTTGCCCGTCCCTATTTTTCCTTTCTTCGAGGCTTGTATTACAACAGCTTTCTTTCTAAAAAAAGATATTGCGCCTTTTGTGGAAAAAAATACGGACTTTCCAAGGAACTTTTAAAGAAGAGATATCAAAGTTTTTGGGGGCTTTCTTTTTCCAGAAAAAGAAGCCGTGTATTTACGGGAGGCAGGGAAAGTTGCCCTTCTATGCAAGCGCATCAGGAAAAAGTTCTGGCTTATAAGATTGATGAGGAGGGAGGATCATTCTTCCCCGGGAGTGCAAAAAAGGAGAGTGCCGGGAAAAAGGAGAATTTTCAATTTTCTCCCCTTGAAATCAAAGGAAATTTCTATTCCATAGAAAAATCCTGAGGGCCCCCTGTCCGGAATTTTTAAAGGGCGGAACTCTTTTTGGTTTTTCGCCTGAGCTTGCCGGATTATCATCGCTACATTTTTTTCCGGCAGAGGGAAGCTTTTAAGAACAAAACAAATCAAGGGAAGGCTGGACAGTGTGCGTAAAGAGGCAGCCCACTTTAAAGCATTTTCCGAAAATAAAAGAGAGGTCAGCCTTTTTGGAACTTACGGGCATGGGAAAAAAATCCTTCATGTGGAAGTGGGGGCAATGCTGGTGGGGCATATTCATAACCACATGGAACTTAAGACATTTTTCCGATAAAGGGGCTCAAAATAAAAAGGAAGAACTTAGGCGAAAAAACCATTAAATTCAACAGGGAATGTCAGCAGACTTTTCGCTTTACTGCAGGGGAGGAAAAGGGCTATTTTTTTCCCTGGGGGCTCCACTATTGTGGAAATGCTCAATGAGAAAAATTGTGATTGATGAAGATCTTTTTGAAAATACGAACAAAGGCTTGGAAACGAAGCTGGAAATCGGGGAAAGGATAGGCTATGGAAAGGCTTAAACGCTTAAATATTTACTTTAAGAAATGTATCCCATTGTACCAAGGCTGGGGCTTGGGGTAATGATTTTTCTGGAAATTTATTTTATTGTGCTTTTTAAATCATGGGGTGGGAAAAGATGTACTTCTTTCCTTTCATCCGGTGGAGGGGCAGTCGGCACTTTACAGTTTTTTTGTGCAGCATGATATTTTAGGCATGCTGATTTTGCAGCTTTTACGGTTTTTAGCTTCCTGCTTTGGCTAAGAATTGCGGACGACTTTAAGGATTATGAGCTGGACAAACGGCTTTTTGCCTTTCGGCCTCTTCCCTCCGGAAGAGTCACAAAGACGGACTTACGGATTTTTGCTACCATTCTCATTTCCTTTACCCTGCTGATTAACTTCCTTTTTCATGAAGAATTTTATCTTCTGCTTTATTCTTTATACCTACGGAAGCTTAATGGCGGTGTGGTTTTTCCAAAAGCATAAGATTGCAAAGTCTCTGCCGCTGGCACTGGTCACCCATAATCCGGTGCAGATTCTTTTAAATCTTTACGTGATTTCCTATACCATTATGAAATATAAATTGCCGATTTTGGACATTACCAACTTCATGGCAGTGCTTACATTATACTTCCCGGCTCTTATCTGGGAGATTTCGAGAAAGATTCGGGCGCCGGAGGAAGAAACGGAGTATGTGACCTATTCCAAGCTTTTCGGCTATAAAAAATGCGTCCGCTTTGTCTTTATTTTGACCTGGGATAGACATTTGCACGAACTTTATACTGGTATGGAGACTGAGCAGGTTGTCCGTTTTGCTGCTTTTCTTAAATGCTTTATGGTGTTCTTACTGCTTCTATGACTATGTAAAATGTCCGGGACGCTACCGCATTGTTTCCAAGGTGGAACGATATACCTATATTCAGGAGAGTCTTATGATTTTAACCATAGTGGGATTTTTGATTTTCGGAAGAATTTAAAGCTATTTTTCAATTTTTGTTTTATGCTATCTTCTCTGCCATAAAGTATTACAAACATTAAGTAGTTTTTTTAGAAAAAAGAATCTCTTTCTTTAGGAAGGGGATTTCTTTTTAAAAGCTTTTCTTTAAATTCTAGGTATAATAGAAGCAGTCGAGATACATGAAAGGTATAGAGTACAATACGATAGCCATAGAGTAAAAAGGAGGGAATTTATGGAATTACAGGATTTTACGGAAAAGGAACAGGAGCAAATTAAGCAGGGCTTATCGGAGGCGGTCATCAGTGACAAGGAAGCAGGAAAGAAAATTTTAGACTTGGTGCCGGAGGAATGGATTAAAAAGGATTCCCTTCTTTGTAAGAGGTCATGCCACCACCAAGACCATTGAAAGAATTGCGAAGGAACATCCGGCGCTTTATGCAGTAGCAAAACAGGCAGGTGAGCTTCCGGAGAAGGAAAGAGAAGAGCTTCGAAAGATTATCACGGATATCTTTTGAGGAGAAAATGAAGAAGCATAAGATTCAATAGTTGAAAAATGGGAAAGATATTTCTTTTTATAACAAAAAAAGAAGAATCTATATGGATTTGAACTTTTTATTTGGTATGATAAGGAACATGGACTTTCTAAAAGAGAAGTAAAAGAGAGGAAACAGCTATTTTTTTAAAGGAACTTGATAATTGCCGTAAAAGTTGAAAGCCGAAAGGAGAAAGAGAAATGGACAGTATTGCAGAGAGAATTAGTGAGGTGGGGATTGTTCCGGTAATTAAGTTAAAGAATCCGGAAAGAGATGCCGTGAATTTGGGAAAGAGCCTTTGTAAGGGAGGAATTCCGATTGGAGAGGTTACCTTTCGTGCAGAAGGAGCGGATACCGCACTTCGTCTTATGAGTACGGCCATACCGGAGATGCTGCTTGGAGCCGGTACGGTGACCACCAAGGAGCAGATTGACAGAGCAGTGGACAATGGCGCGAAGTTTATCGTCTGTCCGGGCTTTGATGAGGAGCTGATTCAGTATGCACAGGAGAAAAATGTTCCGATTTATCCCGGAGTAAGCTGTGCAAGTGAATACCATAAGGCCCTAAAGTATGATTTAAAGGTTTTGAAATTCTTCCCGGCAGAGCAACTTGGAGGCTTAGCAATGATTAAAGCCCTCGCAGGCCCCTTCCCCATGTTTAAGATTATGCCTACCGGCGGAATCTCCCTTAAAAATCTGGGAGAATATTCCGCGTCTCCCCTCATCTGTGCTTGCGGAGGAAGCTATATGGTAAAGGATAAGTTGATTGAAGAGGGAGCTTGGGATGAGATAACAAGACTCTGTGAGGAATCGATTGCCATCATTAAAAGAAGCGAGAAATGCGTAGAAGGATGGATATATAGAGAAATGTACGTATAGCTAGCATTGCATAGAAAAATGGATGCCCGCTAAACAACGTACTTCGAGCGCAATAGCATGGTTTAAAACAAAAATCAATAGGAAAAACTTGGAGGTGTTCATGGCAAAGGTAGTTTGTTTCGGAGAAGTGATGCTGCGCTTGCAGCCCTATAATTATGAGCGCTTTGTACAGGCGGAAGATGTGCAGTTTACTTTCGGCGGAGCGGAGGCCAATGTGGCCGTTTCCCTTGCCAATTTCAGAGTCGATGTTTCTTATGTAACGAAGCTTCCGGCTCATATGATCGGGCAAGCGGCAATCAATTCTCTTAGAAGATACGGAGTGGATACCGGAAAGATTGTCCGCGGGGAAACAGAGTCGGCATTTACTTTAATGAAAAAGGGTGCCTCTCAGCGCCCCAGTATTTGCACCTACGATAGAGCGCATTCCGCGATTTCCGAAGCAAAGAAAGAGGATTTTGACTGGGAAAAATATCTTTAGTGGTGCGGGTGGTTCCATTTTTACCGGCATCACCCCGGCTTTATCTGAAAATGTTCTGGAGATTTGTCGGGAAGCCTGCCAAGTCGCAAAGAAAAAGGGAATTAAGATTTCTTGCGATGTTAACTACCGCAGTAAGCTTTGGACGAAGGAGGCGGCAAGAGAAGCCATGACGGAGCTTAGCGAGTACATTGATATGATTCTTATTAACGAAGAGGATGCGAAAGACAGTCTTCGGTATTCAGGCGGATAAGACCGATGTGCATAGCGGAAAGCTCAATAAAGAGGGCTATGAAGAGGTGGCGAAGAAGCTAATGGAACAGTTCAGCTTCTCTGAAGTAGCCATTACGCTAAGAGAAAGTAAGAGCGCTTCGGATAATGACTGGTCAGGGCCTCCTCTATGACGGGAAGGAATGTCTTTTTCTCGAAGGTCTATCCCGTGCATATTGTGGACCGCATCGGTGGTGGAGACAGCTTTGCGGCAGGTCTCATTTACTCCTTCTTAAAGGGAGATGACAGCCGAAAGGCACTGGAGTTTGCGGTAGCGGCTTCCGCCTTAAAACACAGCATAGAAGGCGACTACAACATGGTTACCGTTCCCGAGGTGGAGAAGCTTGCGGGGGAGACAGTTCCGGAAGAGTGCAGCGATAAGGGCAAAGCGGAATGCAAAAGGGTGCTTACAGAAGAAAGCACGGTGGACAAGGCAGGCATTGCAAAGATAGAGGAAAATATGGATAGAGAAAAAAATTAAAGAGAATATACAACAAAATGGAAGAGAGAAATCTTTCCCAAATGATTATTACCGATCCTCCCGCGATTTTCTATTTGACGGGCAAATGGATTCATCCGGGAGAAAGAATGCTTGCCTTGTACATCAGTACAAAGGGAAAGGAAAAGATTCTTTGTGAACAGGCTTTTCCCGATGGAAGAGGATTTAGGCGTAGAGATTCAGTATTTTTGACGATACGGAAGACTGTGTGGAGCTGCTTTCCAAAGTGGTAGATAAGGAAAGCCCCTTGGGCGTGGATAAGACTTGGCCTGCCCGCTTCCTCCTCCGCCTGCAGGAGCTGAAAGCGGCTTCTTCCTATGTAAACGGTTCCGTTATCGTGGATAAGGTAAGACAGATTAAAGATAAGGACGAGCAGGAGAAAGCTGATTCAGTCTTCTTTATTGAACGATGCAGTCATGGCGGAGCTCATTCCCTATGTGGTAAAAGGGCATACGGAGAAGGAACTGAATGCGATTGCGAGGGAGCTTTATAAAAAAGCACGGTGCGTCCGATGTTTCCTTTGATCCGATAACCGCTTACGGAAGAGGTGCGGCGGATCCGCATCATGAGACGGATGATACGAAGGGAAAGAGAGGGGACTGTGTCCTTTTGGATATCGGCGGAGTTCTCGATAACTACATTTCCGATATGACGAGAACTGTCTTCCTCGGGGAGGTTAGTGAAAGACATAAAGAGATTTATCAGATTGTTCGGGATGCGAATCTTCGAGGGGATTGCCATGGCAAAGCCCGGAAACAGGATGTGTGATGTAGACCTGGCCTGCCGAAATTATATTGAAGAAAAAGGCTTCGGAAAGTATTTTACCCACAGAACCGGACACTCTGCCGGTATTGAGGATCATGAGGTCGGCGATGTTTCTTCCGTTAATGAGGAAATCATTGAGGTAGGACAGTGCTTTTCCGTGGAGCCGGGTATTTATATTCCGGAGGAAAATATCGGCGTGCGAGTGGAAGACCTTGTCCTAATCACGGAAGACGGCTGTATGGTATTAAATCATTATCCGAAAGACCTTTTGATTGTGAAAGAGGACGGAACAACGGAAGTTGCAGAGTAAAAGAACGAGGAAAGATTTCCAAGAGATGGAGACCGCTGTGCACTGCACGGTAAAGAGAAGGGTATAGCGGCACTTTCCATGAACTGCTCGGCAAAGAGAAGAGGAAATAAGAGAAAGCGTAGGAGAAAAATGGCAAAAATCACGGAAGGGATGATGCCCTATCTGGGGTACGAAACATATTATCGGATTGTAGGGGAGAAAAAACCCGAAAAAGCGCCTCTGCTCCTCCTTCACGGCGGGTCCCAGGGGTTCAACTCATAATTATTTTGAGCTTCTGGATGAAATAGCGGATCGGGATCAGAGACAGATTATCATGTATGATCAGCTTGGTTGCGGACAATCCTTCTTGGAGGGAAGACCCGAACTATGGACGAAGGAGACCTGGGTAGAGGAGCTGATAGAGCTGAGGAAACAGCTTAATCTCGAGGAAATCCATCTGCTCGGACAGTCCTGGGGAGGGATGCTCGCCATTATTTACGGCTCGGATTATGCGCCAAAGGGCATTAAATCCATGATCCTTTCCAGTACACTTCCCTACAACGGCATTTGGGAATCAGAGCAAAAACGCCGCATCGCCTATATGGGAAAGGAAGTGCAGGAAGCCTTCCGGAAGGCGGAGGAAACGGGAAATTATGAAGCTCCGGAGTATCTTAGCGCACTCAAACTTTTTCATGGAAAGATATTGTGCAGGGCCTTTCCCGGAGGATAGCCCGGAGTGCCTTAAGAGAAAGAAAAATAGTCGGAACGGAAGCCTATGTTTCCGCTTGGGGGCCCGAATGAATTTACTCCGACGGGGAGCCTTAGAGACTATGACTATATGGAGAAACTTCATCACTTTTCTTATCCGACCATGATTTTTAGCGGTGCGGAGGATCTCTGCTCTCCCTATATTGCTAAGCTGATGTACGATGCCATTCCGAGATGCAGAGTGGGGAGCTCTTTCACAAATTCCAGGCACATGTGCTTTGTTGATGAGCCGGAGAAGTATAAGGCGCTCTTAATCGATTGGCTAAATCATCATGACTAAGCAGGGATTTCAAAAGGGGCTGTAAAAAATCAAAAATAATAAATATTTTTTCAGCAATATAGGTCTGAATGAGGGGTAGTCTGAGCCCGTCGGTGCCTCGTAACATACAAGAGAAAATCGAAGTTTTTCGCTTAGTATCCGCTACGTGGCGAAGCTGCAGACGTGCCCCACATTTGAGACCTATATTGCTGAAAAATTTATCATTTTGATTTTTACAGCCCTTTTTCTTTTTTACAGCCCTTTTTACTCTGAAGAAGTGCCGAAAGCGAAGCCGAAGAAATCTTGTTTTTAACGAGTGTCGTGTGTAGAGTGTGAGCTATATTATTTAGCCTGTAGCTGTATTGCCTTGGACAAAGTTCAGCACGGATTGGTAAAAAACAAAGAATATTCATGGTGAGTTAAAAAATTTCCAGAAAATAATTCGTAAAAAAACTTATCATACTTGCAAAAATGCCGAAATTCTTAAGGAAAATTTGTTGAAAATGGATATAGATGATTTTTAAAGAAGGAGGCATCATGAAGAAGACTTTGGGCGAGAAAGGGGAGTGATTCCCTTGAGCATTGCAGCGTTAACGGCATTTTCCCCGCTTGCTGTAAGAGCGGAAGATATAGGAAAGTGGGTAAAGACCGGGGAGACATGGATTTTCCTGAATGAAAAGGGAGAAAAGAAGACCGGTTGGATAGAGGATAAGGGGCAGAGGTATTATATTGATCCGGTAAAAGGGACCCTTGCTACCGGTTGGGTACAGATGGAGGGTAAGTGGTATTTTCTGGATACTAAGGAGGCTTCTCTCGGAAAATTGGCACAGGGCTGGCAGTGGATAGATGGCTATTGCTATTATTTCGCTAAAGATACAGGAAAGATGGCGGAAAATGAAAAGACACCGGATGGCTATTTTGTATCTGTCGGAGGAAAGTGGGCGAACGAAAAGGGAGAATCCGTTTATAAGCCGGAGCTGGGAGTAAAAGAGCACGGCAGAAAAGGAAAAAGAAGCGGAGAAGGAGAGAAAAGATTCGGCAAAAAGCAGTGGGCAGGCAGGGCAGAGCACAGTGGCATTTAAGGCTGCCGGCGGTTCGGGAGCTTCCGGCGGAGGCGGTGGAAGATCCGGTGGTTCCGGCGGAGGCGGTGGAGGAAGCTTCGGCAGTTCAGGCGGATCCTCTTTTGCAGGGGGAACAGTTTTTAAGGGAAGTACCGATAAAGGCTGGCAGAACAGCTACAATCCTTCCACGGAAAATCCCTTTTACTACGGCAGAAGAGCTTCATGCCTTCCATGAGAAGAACGAGCTTGAGCGAAAAGAAGATATAGAGCTAAGAGCCGCTGAAAAGAAGAGACAGGAAGAAGCGGAAGCGGCAAGAATTAAAGAAGAAAATAAGGAAAAAAGGAACGCATTAAGAAAGAAAAAAGAAAAAAAGCGGAACAGGAGGCTTTGGAAAGAAAGAGAGCCGAAGAAGCAAGAAAATCCTATTTTATAGATGCTGTAGATCTAAGTGCGGGAGATTTTCTCCGTAAAAAAAGTCCATGTGGAGAAGCAGACCTACAGTTACGGATATAAGTCTTATTTTGAAGGTAGCGGTATCATTGATAGAGAAAACATTCCCGAGCGAGTAGAAAGTGCAGACGGGGAGAAAGGCTTCTATACATCCCTTTCCTATTATGCAGTAGAGCGAGATCTTTTGGATTATTATCTAAAAAGAGATGCATCCTTGGGAATCAGCCCTGCAGATGAGGAAGCCGGCCTTAAGATTTTTGGACGCTTACACAAGCTGAAGAATTTGCTTGAAGAAAAGGACAAGGAAGTAGAATCTGCATTTCAGTCTCTATCAAAAAGCAGGGACAGGACAAGAGGGCGGCAAGCTCCTCCAATATGCCTTCCGAAGGGAAGCAAACGGAAGGTGCAGAAAGCGCCGGACAAACTACCGTGGCTAGTCCCTCTGAGCTTGGAAAGCACGGAAATGTAGCAAGTGCTTCGATACTTCCTGTAGAGGAGAAGAGAGAATCTTCTAAGGATAGAGCATGAAAAGGACGAGAAGAGTATCCCGACGAATTATCATAGTGAAGAGCTTTTGGAGGAAGAAGGCATTGGAACATTGCAGTCCTTCTCTATAGCGGCAAAGAATAAGATTGATGCCAATCAGCCGTTTATCTTGGAACACAGTGGCTTCTACGGTGGAAGAAATACAGTGGCCTTGGTTCTCGGAGGAGAATGGACAAAGAAAGGAAAGCTCACTGCGCTTTACCTCACCGAACCGAACGATCACCTAAGAGCGGTAAAGCGCTATGAGGTATTAGAGAAAAATGGAAAGCCGATTCTTGTTCCGGGAAATCACAGCTCCGTTTATTCAACAGTGAAGAAAAATATATAGCTTAAAAGCTCTATTCAGAAGACATCTCGGATTATCTTATTCACTAAAGAAAGATAAGACAAAGTAAAGAATAGACCTAGAAAATAAAAAAAGCGAGAACGCAGATTGATTTCTGCATTCTCGCTTTTTGAATTTCTAACGAATATAAGCTCAAAAAGTGTGTGACATCTCGTTCCCGGCGAGTATCTCTCAAAAGCATGTCACGCAGTATCTCAAAAAAGCATCGATATAATATATTTTCCGTTAAAAAGCCTTTATTCGGCCTCGGTACAGTACATAAAAATAGCTGTGTCCGCTGGAAAGATGCTGCATTCCTGGATACTTGGGCGAATCAGATAGTTTTCTTTTGGAAAAAGACCATAGGCACCATGGGAAGGTCCTCCAGAAGCATCTGCTCTGCCTTATGCAGTGCTTTGGAACGCTTCTTTCCGTCGGTCTCTTTCATTGCCGTAAGCATCAGCTTATCATACTTTTTATTACTGTAATGTGCATAGTTGTTGGAGTCTTGCGAACGGAAAAGGTTCAGAAGCTGGAGGGGCTCATCATAGTCATAAACCCAGGCAAAGCGAGTCAGCTGAAAATCTCCGGTATGCTGTGTTGCGGAAACAACCTTCCATTCCTGAGTGTCTATCTCCATTTCGACACCAAGCTCCTTAAAAGCACTTTGTAAATATTCCGCAATCGTATTGTTTGCACCGCCCGCATTGTTTAAATACTTTACTTTCGGGAAACCCTCTCCATTTGGGAAGCCCGCATCCTTCATCAGCTTTTTGGCTTCTTCCAGATCCTTTTCATATTCCTCTGTATGAAAGGGGGTACCATAATCCTTCAAAGTCCTTTCCACAAAGGAGCTTCCGTCTTCGGGATCACTTACGCCTTCGCAAACAAAGGTGGAAGCAGGAGTGCGATAGCCCTCAAAAATATTTTCCGCAATATACTTTTTGTCAATGGCAAGGGCAAATGCCTTTCTTACCTTAACATCATCAAAGGGGGGCTTCTCCATATTGAAAATCATGCCGGCAGTACCAAGAAGCGGGTAACTCTTAAAATCTTCGCTTTCACGAAGAGAAGCCATCTCTTCAGAAGGAATACGACCGCTGATATCCAAGCTTCCCTCCATGTAAGCAGAATATGCGGAATTGTCGTCTTCTACCAAGTGAAAGACCAACTCTTTGACCGTTACCTTGTCCGCGTCGTAGTAATAGGGATTTTTCTTTAAGGAAATGTAGTCGTCATCCACATATTCACTCCATCTGATATGCTCCGTTGGAAATATAAGTGGATGGATCAAGACTCCATGCTTCTCCGCTTTGCGTCCAGTATATCTTTTCGGAGGGGAACCAGAGAAGAGAGGCAACGACCTTATCAAAAATAGCTGAGCGGTGTCGAAAGGTGAACCACAAAGGTTCTTTCATCAGGCGCTTCTACCTTTAAGGAATCCGACTTTCCTTTGAGCTGCCTCCTCAAATCCTTCTACCATGCTTAACATATCGTAACCGTAGGGGGCAGCTGTTTTCGGATCGGATAGACGCTTAAAAGAATATACAAAATCTTCACTGCTTAAATCCATTCCATCGGACCATTTGAGATTTTCACGGAGATGAAAGGTCCAAGTGAGTCCGTCTTTGGAACTTTCCCAGCTTTCGGCCATGGCTGGAAGGACTTGTCCGTTTTCACCGTATTTTACCAGTCCTTCAAAGCAGTGCATAATCATGGTTCCCCCGTCCAGGGTGGAGTTTAGCTGTGGATCCATGGTTTCCGGAGAGGGACCGATGCAGACATCCAGCTTCTCAATGGGATTTCCTTTTTCGCCTTCCGTTACCTCTTTGTTTTGCTCCTCGTCACTTATGGCAGAAACTTTGTTGTTTTTCCACCGCAGGATGCGAGGGAAAAACTAAAAAGAGTACAGAAGAGGACAGTTGCCAGTATTTTTTTCATAGATACCTCCTTGTATAGCTGTATTATCTAATAGTACCATTTTCGACAGAAAATCTCAAAAATATTTGCTCAATCCTTTATATTAAGTCCATTATTTTTTTGCCTATTTTTTTATCCTTCTTTTTGGAGAGGCTTGGATATTTTTACATAATTAAGGATATTGAAGTATATTAATTTTAATATACTTAATGAATTGTGGATGTTATTGTTTAATTTATGGAACAAGGCGTATTTTATTTAATTTACACAAAAAAATGATTAAAAAAATGAAAACGAATTGTTTTTTTATAAAAAAATTTATAATAATCATATCTTGAAATAATTAATGAGTATGTTAAAATAATTTACAACTAAACAGAGGGATGTTTTTACAATATGTTGAATTACTTGTCTGGAAGCTAACATCCGAATAGCTAGCAGAAACTAATTGGACAAAAACTTTCATAGCAGATGTATAGGGAATGACGGAAAAATTGAGTCTATGAAATAAGTCCTTGTTTTTCAAAAAGGAGACTCAAAATGAGAAAAAAAGAAAAAAATGGCTGTAAAGATGGCAGCTCTTGCCATGTCCGGAACGCTTGCGTTAGCTCCGGTCTGTGCTAGGGCAGAAGAGCTAAGCTCTACTACAGAAGGAGAGAGCTCTGCTACAGAAGGGGAAGGGCAAGCCCTGCTACAGAAGGAGGAAGCCCTGCTACAGAAGAAGGAAGCTCTGCTACGGAGGGGGGAAGTCCTACAGGGACAGAAGGTGAAGGTGCTTCTATCCTTCCATCGCTTATGTCCGGTTCAGGGACACAAGCACTTGTACCTGCAGAGGAGGATAAGGAAAGTCCGGCTAAACCCGAAATACCGGAAGAAAATCTTGAAGGGACGAAGATTAAGTTCTATGAAGAGGGAACTGCTCATTTAGATTTGATGCCGGGTGTATCAGAGGGTGCTTCTAAGGGAGATTTTACTTTTACAGGACGTGCTACGGAGGGGGATGCCGGGCAGGAGAAGAATCTTCAGGGAGAATTTTCTGAGAGATTCTTAGGAAATAATGTTCCCGATTACAGTAAGGAACCGGAGAAAGTCGCCGAAGAGTTTAAGGCATTGAAGAGCAAAGACTTTATGATGTATGGTGATTTGTCTATCTCTAAAGAGGAAAACGGGGAAGGGGCGGATAGTACAGAGCTTCAGCCTTATGCAGTAAAAGACGGGGAGAACTATACGATAAAGGCGGAATACGATGTTTCAACCATTCATCGTGGAATAGAGACATTCGGAAAGTTTGTAGACTATAAAAAGGTATATCAACATTCCCAAGGATAAGGTGGATGACACAGATTCCGGTGCAGTAGAGACAGAACTGAAGGCAAGCTTTAGTATGGGAGAGGGGCTGGACGGAAGCTTTCATGAGACAGAGGACCCTGAGGAAGCTAAAAGATATTACAGCTTAATTGCTACAGATGGACATCCTCTTCTGTACCGCATTAATTATGAAAAATCCGAGTTCAAAAAGAACAAGGTGATACTCTCTATGGAAATGGACCCGGGAGATTCTGCCTTTAAAGATAATAAGACTTTTGGGAACTTTAAGGAGCTTGTTAGCAATTCTAGCGAAAAATGCAGCTTTTGCTTAAGGGAGTTCAGCTTAAATCGGCAACGAAACTTTCTAAAGAAACGGAAACAGCAGCCGAGAAGACTACGGTGACCGAGGGAACAATTCATAACAGTCTGGTAGGCTATATGCATTCAGATGCTTATAATGATGTGTATGAAAAATCGTTTTTATTCCCGGTATTACTGGTTTGAATTCGGATGGAAGTGTACGTTATATGGGGCTGGATTAGAACCAGTACCGATTTTAACTGGGGAGCAGTGCAGGGGGAAGCCGGCCGTGACAGTGTAGTCGGAAAGGAATAGTGATAAGCTTGCACTCACCGTGCAGTTTACGAATGTGGAAAAGAAGAATCTTCCGAATGAAAATACCGATCCCGTTAGACCGACTAACGGTGGTAACGGTGGAGGCGGTTCCGTGGACAGAACACCCATTATTCCTGCAGGAAATCCCGAAATCACTTCCCTTTCCAATCCAAATACTAATTCTGCTGAAGTGCTTGGTGCTAGTCGCCCTGACTCAATTACAAAAAATACAAGAGATACAGAGGAAAAGAATGGAGAGGTTCTCGGAAAAAACAGAGAGGAAAAAAAGCTCCTTTCCGCTCGTGCGATGGTTTCTACCGGAGATAAGAACTTCACTGTGCTTTGGGCTTCCCTTTTTGGCTTATCAGTAACTGCTCTTGCCGGATTTGTAGTTTTACAGAGAAAGAAAGAAGAAAAAGTAAATCATTTAGAAAAGAACTTGTGTTGTGAGATGTCGTAAGCGAAAGCCTGCGACATCTCGCTTGTTTTTTGGAAAAGAAATTACGGACAAGATGGGCTGAAATGAAAATTATCCTTTATTTTCTTTGCTCTTACCGTGGCTGTTGTGAAAAACTTGTTTTATAAGGAGAAAGTGATACAATGCAAAAGTTATAGTAGAAAAGAACAGAGTGAAGAGAACAGGTAGAAATGTATATAAAAAAAGAGTAGATGATTTAAGTATTTTTAGGATTATAGCAAAAAAACACTTCAGCATGAGCTAAGGAGGAAGAATTTAAAATGGGAAGAAAAATCAATCTTGGTGTAATCGGTCTTGGACAAAGAGGAGCCAGAACTGGTGAAAGAATGTCTATTCTGAGCATCCGGATGTAGAATTTATTGCGCTTTGCGATGTTTACGAGGATAGAAGAGAAGATATTGCAAAAGCCTTTGGAGGAGATGGGACGGGAAAGGCCGAAGTGCTTTTTCCGATTACAGAGACATGCTGGAAATGAAAGAACTGGATGCTGTTCTTATTTGTGCATCCTGGGATACGCACAGCGAAATTGCGATTGCCGCTATGCGTGCCGGTAAGGCGGTGGCTTCCGAAGTGGGCGGTGCGTATTCCATTTCCGAGTGTTGGAAGCTTGTGGATTGCTATGAAGAAACGAAGACTCCTATCATGTTTATGGAAAACTGTGTCTACGGAAGAGATGAAATGATGGTTTATCATATGGCGGAGTCAGGGGTTCTTGGAGAAATCGTCCACTGTGAAGGCGGCTATAAGCATGATTTGAGAGAGGAAATTTCTTTCGGAAAAGAGAACCGCCATTATCGCTTGGATAATTACATTCACCGAAATGCGGAAAAACTATCCGACACACGAGCTTGGTCCCATTGCCAGAATTCTGCACATTAACCGAGGAAACAGGATGCTCAGTCTATCCTCTATGGCATCAAAGGCTGCCGGGCTTCGGGAATATATTCAGGAAAAGAAGCCGGAAGATAAGGCACTGCAGAATACGGTTTTTTTCAACAGGGTGACGTAGTAAATACCATGATTCGCTGCAGTAACGGAGAAAGCATTTTACTTACTTTGGATACCACCCTTCCGCGCGCTTATTCCCGCGGCTTTACCGTGCAAGGAACGAAGGGCATGTATATGGAAGACAATGCTTCTATTTTCCTGGACGGAGATGAGGGTGTGAAGGATCATTTTGACTGGAAGAAGCAGTGGGGAAATGTGGAGCGCTTCCGCGCGCAGTATGAGCACCCGCTTTGGAAGGACTATCTGAAGACCGGCATAAAGAAGGGACACGGGGGATGGATTATCTGGTTTTCTCCGACTTCATTCACTGCCTTAAGGAAGGGCTTCCCATGCCTATCGATGTCTATGATATGGCAAGCTGGATGAGTATTACGGCTCTCTCGGAAGAGTCTATTGCCCTTGGCGGTCAGCCTGTGGCGATTCCGGATTTCACAAATGGAAAGTGGATTAAGAGAAAGCAGGAACAATGCCTTTAGAGGATAAAAAATAATCGAATAAAAGGGATAATCTCCATTATCCTTTCTGCGGCAGGTTTCGCCGGGATGGCCTTTTTCGTAAAAGCTCTCCGGTGATGTTCCTGTTATGGAGAAAGCGATGTTTCGCAATGTGGTCGCGGCGGTCGTTGCTTTTCTCATTATGCGAAAAGGAGGGAGTATCCTTTCATATTGAAAAAGAAAAACAGGTTTTCCCTCTTTCTGCGTTGCCTTTTTCGGAACAACGGGGCTTTTATGCAATTTTTTTGGGCAATCGGCTATCTTAAGCTCGGGGATGCGAGTATTTTTGCAAAAAGATGGCTCCGTTTTTTTGCTATTCTGATGTCTGTTTTTATTTTTAAAAAGAAAAAGCCGGGTCCTGTCGCAATTATTTCCGTTTTAATTGCCCTTCTTGGAGCGACTTTTGTAGTAAAACCCGGACAAGGGCTCCTTGGCTTTCCGGCTTTGATTGGCCTTTTTGGAGGCTTTTTGTGCCGGTACGGCGTACACCTTTGTCAGGAAATTAGGAACGGAGGGAGTAAAGGGTGCGCAGATTGTTTTTTTACTTTTCCATCTTCTCCTTGCTTGCACTTTTTACCGTTTTGCATTTTACAATTTACCGTCCCTGGCTGCCGGACAGTTTTTGTTCTTGCTGGGAGCAGGACTCTGTGCTGCAATTGGGCAAATTTTTGTGACAAAGGCTTACTCTTATGCCCCCGCAAAGGAAATATCGGTCTATGATTATAGTCAGGTCATTTTCTCCGCCGCCTTGGGCTTTAGCTTTTTAGGAGAAATACCGGATATTTACAGTTTGGTGGGCTATATTTTGATTTTTGCCATGGCGATTTGGAAATGGAAGAAGGGCTAGAATGAACGAAACAATACTACATAGAAAATCACAAAAGATCTTTTTAGAGAGGAAGAACTGAAGGAAGAACTTATTCGGAAAAATTCAGGAGGAAGTTTCGGAGGTTAATGCGGAAAAGTGCTTTGGCGATTGAATTTGTGGAAGACAGGGAGCAGGGCGTTTAGACATTTTGGAAAAATCGTACGGGCTTTTTAAAAATGTGCGCAGTCTCCTCCTTTTTGAAGGGAAATCCCGGACATCTGCATTTTAAGGAAAAATATAGGTTATTACGGGGAAAGACTCCTTCTTTTTGCGGAAGAATTGGGATTGGACACTTGCTGGGTGGGCGGAACCTTTGACCGGGAAAGCTTTTTCTTATCCGGAGGAAGAGGATGTGCAGGCAGTGATTCTTTTAGGCTATGCGGGAGAAAGTGGCTTGAAAGAGAAAAATCATGAATTCTTTTTACCTACAAAAAAGACCTTGGGAGTCTCGAATTGAAGGAGACTCACCCTATCCGAAAATGGGTAAGGGAAGGTATGGAGGCGGTTGCTCTTGCACCGAGTGCGTTAAACAAACAAAAGCCCTTCTTTCATTACCATGAGGGAATCCTGACTGCTACTGTGGAAAAATACTTATGAGATGGACTTGGTGGACCTCGGAATAGCCAAATATCATTTTGAAGTGGCGGTAGGAAGTGGACATTTTGTCTTTGGAAATGGAGCGGAGTTTGCCCCGGAAAACCAATTCTAAAGTATTCCTAAAAAAATCTTACAAAAATTTTACAAATTTATTCAATTTTTACAATTTAATCATTAATATTCTCTTGCTTTTTCTTTAGGAAGCGTAGTAATATAGGACCTGTTTTGAGAAATAATTGTGGGCAATTTTTAAGGAACCTTGCGGAAGGAAAAAGAAATCCGCAGAATTTCTACCATTCACATGTACAGCATAGCTTAAAATTCGAGGATGAAAGAGTGGCGTTGTGGGTACATCAATTACGAAAGCAAGGGAGAATGAAAATGAGAAAGAAGAATTTGAAAGTTCAAGTAGCTGCACTCGCTATGACAGGCGTTCTTGCAGCAGCACCATAGCGTTAGAGCAGAAGAAGGAACTGCACCTGCAACAAGCACCGAAGCGGCAGGAACAACTGAAACAGCAGCTCCGGCAACAAGTACAGAGGCAAGCGCAGCAGCGGGAGCTTCTACAGAGTCAACAGCTCCGGCTACGACAGCGGTAGAAGCAGCAGGAACAACGGCAGCAACAGCACCGGTTACCGTAGTAGAGCCGGCAGTGGATCCCAGTACGACTGTGGAAAAACAATGTAAAGGATGTCGTTACCGATGACAAGCAGGGAACGGATATCAGCGTTAAACCCTTAGATTTCTTGAGGGCGGAATGCACAGATTTCCGCTCAGGATGCCAATGAAAATGGACAGGAAACCATCGGTACGAAGAATTCGTCTTTAGACATCAGATTCCTTCCATTGCGAAGCTGAAAAATGAAGATGTGGTACTGCAGGGAGACCTTTCCATTGCAAAGGATGGAAGTACGGACTATGACACAACCAGTGATGCCGTTTATGAGGGTTAACAAAGAGGATACTTACTCTTTAAAGGCGGATTTGGATGTAACGGCTGTAAATAACGCCATCGATGCTTCTGCACAATTTAATTCTCGTATGTCCAATGTGGATGTAGACAAGATGGAAACAGGGCTTCGTGCAAGCTTTGAGATGGCAAGAGACCTCGATGGAAGCTTCCATCTTCCCGACGGACCTTCAGGATGCCAAGGATCACTATGAGCTAAATATCGGGTGACGACAGTAATCCTTTGATTTATCGAATTAACTACGGTAAGTCTAATTTTAGCAAAGGACAGGGTAGAACTTGCTATGGATTTGGATTTGAGCAAATTATCCCAAATCCGCAGGAACAGATCAGTACCTTTGGAAAGCCTGAAACAACCTGATTAACAACTCCGCTAAAAAGATTCAGCTCATTATGAAGGGGATTAAGTTTAATTCCGCATCCGGTAATGCAGAAGTAAACGAGACAGCTATGGAAAAGACCACAACTGCAGAGGGCGCAATCCGCGGAACCTTGGTGGGCTATATGAAAGCGGATGTGAGATACTGGGATTTTGATCATAACAGTAGGGTAAAGCTTCCTTTACATGGGGTGCCATCCAGAACAAAGACGGTCGTGATTTCGTCTCCGGTCGTGATAGAGTGGCAGGTGCCAACAACGGCTTTAACAAAGTGGATCTTACCGTGAAGATGACTACAGTAGAGGAAAAGGTACAGCCTGTTGTTCCGGAGAACCCTGTGGTTCCTGTTAATCCCGTACAGCCTGTAACCCCGGGTAATGGCGGAAACGGCGGAAATGGCGGAAATGGTGGTAACGGCGGAAGCAGAACACCGATTGTGAATCTGTCCACTCCGTCTACGCCTTCTCAGCCGGGAAATGTGCTGGGAGAGGATCGTCCGACACCGTCTAATCAAGGCGAGGTTCTTGGTGAGAACCGTCCGGCTCCGGCTGCAGTAGAGACTGCAGAGAAGAAGGGTGAGGTTCTTGGTGAGTCTCGTCCGAGCGGGAAGAATGTTTCCGCACGTGCGGCAGTGGCTACGGGAGACAACAATTTCACAGCCCTTTGGGTATCTCTTTTCGGACTTTCCGCAGCAAGCCTTGCCGGTTTAGTAGTTCTTCGCAAGAAGGAACAGGAAGCCTAAGCAATAAGCTTGTTTTGTAAAAAGAAAATAAAAAGATAGCAAAGATTTGAAAGTACTCTTTGTGTATAGAAAAGATTGTATGATTCAGTAAGGAATGTACTGATCTCCAAATCGTTAGATTTTGGTCTAACTTTTGGGGGCGGTACAAGTGAACTATGAAAATTCATTATAAGCTGATTCGTTATGGTGTAAAGAGAAGAACCGTGCACAAGCTGCGCGGTTTTTTTCTTTTAGTGTTAGAAAAAAAGTGTGACATTTGCAACAATAACAATTATACAAAGTGTTACAGTATACTTGTAAGAAGAAAGGAGGAAAGATGAAACTCGAAGCAGGAAAAGTATTTTCCATAGAAAAGGAAAATCAAGCACTGAAAGGCTGTACTGTATCGAAGGAAATTGAAGGCGGTCAGAATCCGATTATTGTTTTTTTCCATGGACAAGAATACCGATATCAGTCCGGAAATTTTCTCGGAACATAAATTGCTGTTTCTCCATGAGGGAGACTTGGAGGTTTATGGAAATGAAGAAGCCCGGAAGAGAAAAAGCTGAAGAAGGGCGAACGGTTTTATCTTTCGGAGAATCCGTTCTTTGCCGGGTAGATGAGCCGGTGGGTATGCGTACAAAAAATGGTGCGGTGTATACAGAAATTAACATAAGGAGGGAAGATAAGATGAATGAAGTGATTAAGGCGGGTGAGGTTTTTCGATTAAAGGATTTACTTCCGTACGGGGAAGGAAAAAAATTGTGAATATGGATGTGGTTCATAATGAGAAAAATGAAGTTCGTGCTGATGGCCTTCGATGAGGGAACAGGTCTAAGTGAGCATGCAGCTCCCGGAGAGGCGATTTTTCTTCGCGCTGGAAGGAGAGGGCAATCATTAATTATGAAGGAACGGATCATACAATTCATGCCGGAGAACAGTTCCATTTTGCTAAAGGTGGACGGCATAGCGTGAAGGCTCTCAGGGAAGTTTAAGATGGCACTTCTACTTACTTTTGGAATAAAGCTTTGTTTTAGCGGAATAAGTTGATAAAGCACCTCCCTTTCTGTACAATAAAGTCTGTACAGAAAAGGAGGTATTTTTATGATTATCGATCGTATGGAGAATATTCATTATTATGCACCGCTTCTTCCGAATCTGGAGAAGGGCTTGGAGGCTATTTCCGATTTAAAGAAAAAGGGAGCGTTTGCACCGGGAAGATATGATTTTGACGGAGGATTCTTCAAGGTGGAAAAATGGGGCGACGAAGTCCTTCGAGGAAGGAACATATGAAGCCCATAAGAAGTATATCGATGTGCAGATTATCGAAGATGGTTCGGAAGAAATCGCTTGGGATACTTTAGAGGAGCTTACGGAAACGATTCCGTATAATGAGGAAAAGGATGCGGCACGCTATACCGGAGATTTTTTTCACATCAGATGAAGATTACGAAGGGGATGTTCTGGGCGGCTTTTCCATGGGACGGTCATAGACCGGGCGCTCACTCGAAAGAGGAGCAGAACTATACGAAGATTATTTTGAAGCTTCCATTTAAAGGCATAATCTTGGGAATGAGATTTTTTTGTAAAATAGAGTAGAAGATGGTGAGAAAATGAATAAAAAAAGAAAGTAAGAATCGAGAATAAGGAGGATACGCTATGAATTTACAAATGATTGCTATCGTTCTCTTCATTCTTATGTATGTTGTGATGATTGCAAAAACGGAGTGGCGAATCCATGCCATATGGGGCGTGGCAGTACTCTTTTGTGCTCTTTGGCATTTTAAAGAGAAATCCGCTATACTGGCTTTCAGTGATCAACTGGAATGTCATTATGATGATCAGGGGAACCATGGTCATCGTGTATTACTTTATCGAGTCCAAGATGCCGAACCGCTTAGCGGAGGTTATTCTGGAAAAAAATGTCCTACGGTAATGTGGGTGATTATCCTGATGTCTCTCTTTTGCCGGCGCAGTTTCCGCCTTTATTGACAATGTAGCTACCGTCCTTATGATTGCACCGGTAGGACTTGCGATATGCAAGAAGCTGAAAAATCAGTCCGGTTTCCATGCTCCTTGCCATTGCCGTTTCCTCCAACCTGCAGGGGCAGCAGACTCTGGTGGGGATACGACTTCCATTATGCTCGGGGGCCTATGCGAAGATGAACTTCATGCAGTTCTTCTTTATGCATGGAAAGCCCGGTATTTTTCTGGGCAGTAGAGCTTGGCGCATTACTTACTGTTCCGGTCATGCTTTTTCTCTTCCATAATCTGAATCAGCCGGTGGAAGCGACAGAAAAAGACGGAAGTGGAGGGATTTTTCCCGACGATTGCACTCTGCGGAGTTGTAATCTGCCTTATTATTGCATCATTTATTCCGAATACACCGAGTACGATTAACGGAATTATTTGTTGCGTCATTGCTTTTACTTTGCATGCTGGTGGATTTCAGAATGAAGAGGATGCCTGAAAAATCTCAGAAAAAGCTATTCTTTCCATTGATTTTTGAGACACTTTTGTATTCTAACAGGCCTATTCTTGGTTATTCAGGGAATTACCGATGTCGGCATCATTGATATGGTGGCAAACGGAATCGCCAAGGTCGGCGGAAACAATATTTTCCTGCTGTACACGATTATTGTTTGGGGCTCAGTGCTTTTCTCCGCCTTCGTGGACAATATTCCTTATGTGGCGACCATGCTTCCCATCATCACGGGCATCTCTCAGCTACTCGGGATTGAGCCCTATCTTCTTTACTCTGGCCTCTTAAGCGGGGCAACGCTCGGAGGAAATATTACCCCGATCGGTGCCAGTGCGAATATCACGGCAGTCGGTATGCTGAAGCAGAACGGCTATACGGTGAAGTTTTCCGACTTTATGAAGATTGGCTTACCCTTTACCTTTGTCGCCGTAATGGCGGGCTACCTCTTCATCTGGTTTACCTGGCACTAGAAGATTGTATATAGTAGAACTTGCCGTCGCAGATTTTGCGACGGCTTTTTTATGATTTATGATATAAAGCAAGTAGATCTCGTTTCTGAAAGGAATACGGCTCCTTAAGCTATTGTTCCCTGTTTATCAGTGAAGATACTTATTTTTGTATTACTTATTTTTCATCAGGAGAAGTCAAGAAGATGAATGAGATAAATAATATTTATTACATATATAAATAAATATATAGAAAATTAGACTTATATAAATTTCATCTCTGACGAAATCATAGTATAGGCAAAAGAAATCCGTCTTTTCCTAAAGCCGGCAATGGAAGGTATGGAGTGAGGACAGGGAGGTTCTCTGAATAGGACAGATTAAAGTGTACTGCCAAATTAAAAAAACAGTGCATGGCAATCAATAAGTCGCCTAATAGGAGGAATTTTTTATGGTTATTCAACACAATATTGCAGCTAATAATGCGTACAGAAACTTGTCCATGAACTCTACTGGTACACAGAAGAACTTAGAGAAGCTTTCTTCCGGATTTAGAATCAACCGTTCTGCAGATGATGCAGCCGGCCTTGCTATTTCCGAGCAGATGCGTTCTAAGATTAATGGACTTAACCAGGCTACAGCAAACGCACAGGATGCTGTTGGCTTAATCCAGACAGCTGAAGGTGCTCTTACAGAGACTCACTCTATGCTTCAGCGTATGGTAACACTGGCAACACAGTCCGCTAATGGAACCTATAACTCTACTGCTCGTGAGTCTATCCAGAAAGAGGTTACCGCTCTTGACGCTGAGATTAAGAGAATCGCTGAGAAGACTGATTATAACGGCATCAACCCGTTAAAGGCTGCCGCAAGTGGAATCATGCAGGTTGGACCGACTGCAGAGGAAAGAAATTGACCATCAGTTATATGAAGATGGATAGTGCTTCTCTGTCAGTTGCTGACTCTTAACGTAACATACAGTTTACTATAGCTAATGCGGCTATTACCAAGATTAACGAGGCTATCAATACAGTATCCGGCTATAGAGCAGACCTTGGAGCAGCGCAGAACCGCTTAGAGCATACCATCAACAACCTGAAGGTTACTTCTGAGAACATGACTGCTGCTGAGTCCAGAATCCGTGATACAGATATGGCTAAGGAAATTGCAGCATTCACAAAGAACAATATCCTTAACCAGGCTGCACAGTCTATGCTTGCACAGGCTAACCAGACACCGCAGGGAGTATTACAGTTACTGAGATAATATTCTGTAGCAAAGATTTAACCAGTAAAAAACCAAGAAGAGGCATTGCGTTAGGTAGGGACGCAGTGCCTCTTTTTTTGTTCATAACGAGTATCGTGCGCAAAGCGTGCGATATCTCGTTTATAGGACAAAAATGTATTGATGAAAACCGCTCTACACCCTTTGTGAATCAAGGCTGTAGGGCGGTTCAATCTTTTGGTTTATAAAATATCCAGCAGCTTTTCTACATCAGCTTCTTCCGTGGACCAGCTGGTACAGATTCTAAGGATGGAGTGTTTTTCGTCAGGGTCATCCCAATGCGTCAGTTCTACTTTCTTGCTAATTCTATCCGCCTCTTTCTTTTCTACAAGAATAAAAATCTGGTTAGTAGGAGAATTAATGGCAAGAGGAATTTCTTTTTTCTTTAAAGCGGAACGAATCTTTTCCGCCATTTTGATGCCATGCTTTCCAATTTGCAAATATAAATCATTGCTAAAAAGTGCTTCGAATTGTACGCCAAGAGCCTTTCCCTTGGCAAGAAGTGCTCCATGCTGCTTAATGACTGTAGGGAAAAAGGGAAACTTTCCTTTCTCCGGGAAGAACTACCGCCTCTCCGAAGAGTGCTCCGCACTTGGTGCCACCGATATAGAAGGCATCTGAAAGTCTTGCAAGATCCGGAAGTGTCACATCATTTTCCGGACAGGCGAGGGCATAGGCAAGTCTCGCCCCGTCAATATAGAGTGAAAGCGCATATTCGTTACAGATGGCTCTTATGTCTTCCAACTCTTTTAAAGTATAGAGTGTACCAAACTCTGTAGGCTGGGAGAGATAAACAAGCCTAGGGCTGCACCATATGTGCGTTGTTACCATCTGCATGAAAATGCACCATATATTCTCGGATTTGAGAAGGGTAAATTTTTTTCCCTCTATATGGGGGAAGGGTAAGGACCTTATGACCATGAACTTCAATGATTCCTGCTTCGTGCGTGGCAATGTGCCCTGTATCGGCAGAAATGGCGCCCTCATAGGAGCGGAGCATGGTAGAAATAATCGTATCGTTCGTCTGCGTACCGCCTACTAAAAAAATAGACATCTCCATCTCTTAGCTCACAAGCCTCCAAAAATCTTTTTGGCAGAGAGCGTAAAAAGCATCTAGTTCCATATCCCAGGGAGCATCGATTCGGTTTGTTTCAATCAGCTTTTTGTAAAAATCATTTCGTGACATCCGGACAAATAATCCGAGTTAAAATAAAGACGATTTTTCTTCATTCTGCATTTTTGACATGATTTCCTTCCTTTTTTTATTCTATTATCGAGAAAACTTATTTTGAAAAACTTGTTTACTTTCTAGGTCGGTAAAGATAAGAAAATGAACGAGATATCGCACGCTTTTGCGAGCAATACTCGTCATGAACAAAAATAATAGTTAAATCTTACAGTAATTCTGTGATTTAACTATTATTTTACATCAATATAGACAAAAATATAAAGAACGGAAGAATGGCTTTTTCTTTATTTCAGAGAATTATTTGTATATTGAAAAAAAGCGGATTTAGAGATATTCCTTTACTTCCTTCTTCATCTCATCCCATTTCTTTTTCCATGTCCTTCACTAAGGCAATCTGGGTTCTTGCGCGGTCCAGATTATGTCCGGGACGCGCTGTATGGAAAATAAACATCTCCCTTCAAGATAGTCCGTTAAAGAAGCGCATACCGCATTCCAAGGTCATAATCTTTTCGCACCCTCCGGAAGAGATTCAATTTCCTTCTTTGTAAGCTTTCCTCCTGCTCCCTCTAAAAAGCCCTTTTTACATAGGTGGAAAAAGGGGAGAGAAAGTGAGACCTTTTGGAGAGATCCTTTTTCGTCCTCTACAGCCGTATTTGCTCCGAAGCGGATGGCATCTCCCGAAGTCGAAGATGGAGAGACCGGGCATCACGGTATCTAAGTCAATGATGCAAAGTGCCTTTTTCCGTTTCCGCATCAAAAAGGACATTGTTTAACTTGGTATCGTTGTGACTTACGCGGAGCAGGGAGTTCTTTTTGCGAGAAGCTCCACAGCATGGAGAGGTCTTTCTCGTGATTTAAAAAGAACTGTACTTCTTCTTCGCAGTCTTTTCTTCTTCCGAACGCATCCTTTTTCCAGCACTTCCTTAAAGCGGGCAAAGCGCTTTACGCTGTTATGGAAGTCAGGAATGGTTTCGTGCAATTTCTCTGCCGGAAAAAGCGGCGAGAAGATTCTGAAAATGCCCGAAGGCACGAGCACTTTCATAGAAGTGCTCCGGCTTCTCCACGAGGTTATAGGACTTGGTTCTCTCTACAAAGAGGTAAACACGGAAGAAATTATCTTCTTTCATCTTCATAGTAAGCTTTTTCCCTCTTTCGTAGGGGACAAGGCGTAAAGCCCTCTCGCTCCGGGTCTCCTCCCGCCTTTAGAATCTCCTTTTCCATAAAGTCGCAGACCAAAGAAACATTCTCCATAAGCTCTTTTTGCATTTTTGAAAAATGTTGGTATTCATTCTCTGCAGGATATAGTCCCGTTCCGCCTTTACGAGGAAGGTATCGTTAATATGCCCCGAACCATAGTGCTCGAAAGCCTTTACCTCTCCCTTTATTTGAAAGTGGGAAAGGGCGTTTTCTATTTCTTGAGTACTTAATTCTTTATTCATGATATGCGGTCCTATTTCATTTTATCCAATTTCTCATTACATCATTTTCATTACTTTATTCACTACATTATTTTATCACTTTGCATAGTACGGTGTTTTATTACGGGTCTTTCTGTGCCATTTTATTTCTCTTGTGAAGCTGTTTTCTAGAACCTAGCCCTTTACACCGCCACCGGTTACACCTGCAATAATCCGCTCTGATAAGAAGAGGTAGAGGATGAAGGTGGGAAGGAAGACAATGATTACGGAAGCAAACATACCTGCCCAGTCTCCGGTGTACTTCATGGAGTTAATCATGGAGTAGAGTCCTACCGCAACGGAACGCACCTTGTCGGAGTTTCCGAAGATGAGGGAGATAAAATACTCATTCCATACATTGATGAAGTTAAAAATACTCACTGTGATGATACCGGGCTGTGCCATCGGAAGCATAATCAGCCAGAAGGTTTTTCCGGGAGGACAGCCGTCAATGGCGGCAGCTTCTTCGAAGGCACGGGAAATATTGGCAAAAAATCCCATTAGGAAAATGGTGGTATAGGGCACATTGATTCCCACATAAAGGAAAAATCAAAGGTCAATTTATTTGCCGTGACATTGTTTAAGATATCCAGTCCTGCCACAAGAGCAAAGAGCGGAAGCACAATCATTACCACCGGTACACCCATGGAAGCCACGAAGGAATGCTGCATAAGCTTGTTTCCCGAAAAAAACTCAAAAACGGGACAAAGCGTATGCCGCCGGAGCACAAACCAAGATGAGTAAACAAACAGAAAGCAGAGAGTAGAAAAGGGAGTTAAAGAAAATGGTGGACACATCGGAGTTCACCCAGGCCTTTTCATAGTTCTCAAAGTGGAAGCCGCTGCTTAAAAGTTTATTGGCAAAGATTTCCTTTGTTGTGGAAAAAGCTTGCAATCAGTACCCAACTCGAGAAGAACCACCGTAAAGAAAAATCCAAAGGAGGAGGAGGAGGTAACCCGGTAAAAGACGCAGCTCCTTCTTTCATACGGAAGGGCTCAGCATAGTTTTTCTTTTTTTAAATAATGAAAACATAGTCCCCTCCTTAAAATTCCAGCTCTTTATCCTGTAAGAGCTTATTACATATCGTGAAAATGATGACAACGCAGATACTTAGGAGCACACCGACTGCAGCACCGATTCCGGCATTTCGTTCCGTTACGCTGTTTCCGGCTCCAAAAATCTGCATATACATATAAACCATGGGGGTAATTGTCTGAGTATCGGCGGTTACAGTGGAAAAGAGCTGTGACCAAACGAAGAAACCGACACTGCTGACGGACCACATAGTGATATTCGTGTGAAACATTCCCTTTAATAGAGGGAGGGTAATGTGTCTAAACTGCTGAATCTTGTTCGCACCGTCGAGGGTTGCCGCTTCAAAGTAATCACTGCTGATTCGCTCGATACCGCTTGAAAAAATAAGCATGTGATAGCCCACCATTCCGAAGCAGTAGGCAACGAGAAGTGCCATAAACTTATGGTCGTTACTCAGCCACTGGATAGACGCGAGTTTTGGCAGATGAAGGGCTGTGAAAAAGCTCTTTAATAAACCGAATTTCGGACTGTAGACATATTGCAGCCACATGGTTGCAAGGGCTACGGCTGAGACAATATTTGGAAGGTAAATCATAGCGCGGAAAAAGCTCCGTCCACGGATTCCGGAAGTGATAATGACGGCAAAAAGCAGTGCCAGGAGAGTACAATCATTCCCCCGAAAAGCCAAATACGAAATAGATTCCACATGGAAATACGGAACAGTGTCGTATTTAAAAGCTTTCCATAGTTGGAAAGACCCACAAATTGCCACTTGGCAAGACCGTCTGTCACCCCTTCGATGCGGAAAAAACTCATTAAGAGGGTACGCAGGATGGGGTATAAGAAAATCAAGATAAAAAAAGATCGCTGCCGGACTTACAAAGGCAATCAGCATGGCGGAATTCTTTTTCACAACAACCTCCTAAAAACAATTTTTAAAAAAAGGAAGTGGCGCGATTGTTCAGAGCCACTTCCCAAGATTAAAAACGAGTATTACTTCTTTAAGTTTGCAACAAACTCTTCTGCAGTAATGCTTCCACCGCAAAAGCTTCATGAAGTTTTCCTTCAGAATCGGTGTCATATCTACATTATCTTCTGCAGATGCTGCCCAAGGATAACGAGTCTTCAACTCTTCCATAACCGGTCTTACATTCGCAAGCTGCTTTGGCCAATCCTTGTTCTCGGAATCAGCAGGGATACCTAAGGACTCCTGTGAAAGCTTCTCATCAAATTTGCCTTTTGTGAAGAACTGGATTAACTTGAAAGCATCCTCTGCCTTAGTGGACTTCTTATTGATGGCAAATACCTGTGCACCGTAGTTGGAAGCCTCAACACCGTCTTTTCCGCCTTTTACTGCAGGATAGCTGAAGCATCCCCAGTTAAAGTCTTCTCCGGTGATATCCTTCACTTCATTCGGAAGCCAAGAACCGTTTAAGTAGATTGCGGCAGTTCCGAGAGCGAGCTCCTGGTTCTGTCCTGCAGGCCATACATTGGATGCGATCTGCTCGGAGAAATATCCCTTCTTTGCAAAATCCTCATAAGCCTTAGCAACTTCTAAAACGGAGGGATCGTCCCACTTGCCTTCTTTTACGATTTCAGAAGCCTTCTCATAGCCGTTGATTCTGGATAAGTGATATCCGAAGCTGCTTAAGATGTAAGCATCGTCACTTGTGATGGGAGCAAATCCTGCTTCTTTAATCTTAGCGCAAGCTGCATCTAACTCTTCCCAAGTCTTTGGTACTTCTGTAACGCCTGCCTTGTCGAAGATTTCCTGATTGTAGAACATAGCGAAAACGTTCGGCTGGTAAGGAATGGACTTTAAAAGTACCGCCGCCTACCTCACGGCAAGCATTGATTAAACCTGCATTTGCAGTCTTCTCGTAATCATTTGCCTTAGCGAGCTCTTCCAGATCCAGAAGATAATCGCCCCAAGTCTTGTTTACTCTGTCGATGTCCTCATCGAAGAGATCGATATTGGTTCCTGCGTCAAGAGCGGGCTGTAATCCTTCACGGATACCGGTTCTTCCCTTGAACTGTACATCTACAGGAATACCTGTCTCGGCTGTAAAGGCATCTACGGCCTCTTTTAAAACCTTTCCCTGTGGCTCAGTTGCTTCCCACATGGACCAGTAAACTAAACCGTCAGAAGAAGCTTCCGTCTTTTTCTGCTTCTGTTCCTTCCGCCTTTGCGGTTTCAGCAGGCTTTTGCATCTTCTTTCTTTCCACCACAGGCAAAGAGTGCCAAGCTGGAAAGAAGTACCACAGCGGTTCCTAAAAGTTTTCTTTTCATTTGTACCTCCCTATATTTTTCCTCTTTTTGCACAATGTGCTAAATAAAGAGGGTGATTTCTTCGTCAGTATAGGTTGAAATGTTAGACAATTCTTTATCTTTTTAAACAAACAATTTGCACAATTAAGTACTATCCTTTTTTGCAAAAACGATTTTTTTGTGTTTTTTTGTAAATAAAGAAAACGATTTTCTTTGTTTTTTTCTTGGAAAAAGGAAGAATTATCTTCGTTTTTGAACGCCTTTAGTTGAACTCATCATTTTATAATCAATGACATTTACTTCATCTTAGTCTATTGTGTACCAATGCATTGCTCCCGGAGCAAGTGTTACAGAATGCATTTTTCCGTTTCCGTCATAAAAATCAGTGCATTGCTTTTTCCTTACTGTTGTTTAGGACAGCATAAATTCCTTTTTCCGGATAGGCGTGAAGCTCACAGGCAAGATTCGTGCATTGCCATTTTCTGATTTCTTCTTCCTTGTGTGCACTATAGAGGAGGGCACGGAGGAGAAGACAGGTATTTTTCCAAATTGTAGGAAGACCTGCAATATAGATGCCGCGCCCTTTTTCCATAATCGTGAGAGGATAAATGTACAGAGCCGTCACTGTACTCCAGAATCTCCGTGTCTTTTTCAAGGCGTAGATGCTCTTTTTACTTTCTCCGAAGTTTAAGTTTTCCGCAGGGAAGTCCTCGAGGAGGAAATGCTCTGTTTTAGCTGTTTTAAAATATTTGTCCGTAGAAAGACTGAAGCCCATTTCCTTGTCTACACCGAAGACGTCCGCAAGCTGGAAATATTTTCCTTGGAAAGAGCAGGCGCTCGGTTCTCCGACTCCGATGAGCCCACCGCCATGATAGACGAAAGAGCGGAGGAGGCTAAGGAGCTTTTCTTCTTTCCAGATGTCTCCGCCCGACCAGGAGGTCATAGCATCTCCGGCATTTAAAAGAACATCCACATCTTTTGGAACGCCCCCCTCTAAAAGCTCGTCAAAGGAATAGAATTCTACATCTACGTCCATTCCGGAGAGAGCTTCAAGGATTCCGAAGTAGCTGTAGGCTTTTTGATAATAGAGGGCATGGGCAACCATGTAAGCCTGCCAGGAACGAATCTTTCCCCAAGCGTTTACAATACCGACTTTCAGCTTTGCATAGGGCCTTGTACCCTGTACCTTTTTGTAGAGGTCACGGAATTCATCAGCAACTTCCGCAATGTAGTCAATAAATTTCGGGAACTTATAGGCAAGGCTTAAGTAGCCGCCGTAACCGATGCGGTCCACGGGTTTCCGCATAATGGCGCGACGCGCACTCACCCAGTTTTCCATGGCCTCCGGCACAGGGTCATTTCCCTCGTAGAAGGTATCCGGGAAGAAATAGGGGAGGAAGCGTCCTTCTGTGTAGCGAACACCGGGAATATCGGAGATTAAGCGGAGTGTGGCACCGCCTCCGACACTGCCGACCACGCTGTCCAGTCCGATTTCCTGAAAATATTTTCCGTAGGGCTCGGTACCGATCCAGTTGTCTCCGAGGAACATCATAGCCTCTTTTCCGGCAGCGTGCACCAGATCTACAAGCTCCTTCGCTTCCTTTGCCACAAAACGGGCGATAAAGTCCATATAGTCGAGGTAAGCCTTTGTCGGGGTACGGAAGGTGCTGTGGAAATAGCCCTCATCCACAAGGTCTTCCGGGCGAAGGCGGTAGCCGTATTCCTTTTCAAAAGGCTTCCAAGGCCTCTACGGAAACCGTTCCGCCGTAACCGAACCAGTCTACGAACTTTTTCTTTTTCTTCGTGATTAAATTGCAGAGTAAAATGATAGAAGAAGGTGGTGAAACGCACTACATCCGTCTTCGGGTGAGCCTCCAGCCAGCGCTTTAACTCCTCTTTTGCAAAACGATTGCTGTAGGGCTTTCGAATATCGAAAGGAATATCCGCAGGCTTATCACCCCAGTTGTTTGTGATGTGGTTATACATTTCTGTCGGATCCCAGAGGGCAAAGGCGAGGAAACTTAAAGTATACTCATGGAAAGGAGTGGCGTCCTCTAAGATGAGAAGAGCGGTTTCTCCTTCTGAAAGAAAAATATTTCGGAGACTTGCCGGTGGGTTTTTCTTTAGAAGCTTCCGCTTTTTCTCCGGAGTCTTTTACGGACTTATCAGGGGAAAGTCTCCACCTGTCCGGAGAAATGACTTCTCCTGTTGTTCTGTCGATGAGCTCCCACCACTTCTTCGGGTCATGCAGGAAGTCCGGCGTGACTTGCTTTGCAAAAAAACCGTCCATATAGGGAATTTCCAGATAATGGGAAAAGGCGGTTACTCTTTTCGACATGAGGTAGAACTGCTGACATTCTTCCATGTGTTCTTTGGCAAATTCATTATGGCCTCTTGCCACAAAATAAGTACTGTAGACCTTTACCGGAAGAGAAAGGGTTTCCTCGTCCAGTTTTGTTCCGTCGCTGTCTCGTATCGCATCCGCCCCAAGGCGTGCAATTAATTCCTCAGTTTCCTTTAGAAAATTGTTTTCACTTGGGAGGGTGAGTCTTCCGCTTGTTTTCTTCATGCTGTTCTCCTTCTATGCTTTCGGTACTGTTTGTAAAGCAGAGGCATCCTGTCTTGATGCCTATCATCCGTAATGTATCTGCTATTTTTACATCCTATAAAAACGGTCTATCCTGTCGCATTATAAAACGAATTCAAGGGTCTAGCCATATCCATCTATTGTACTATTGCTTACTTTATTGGTACAATTGCTTACATAGCTGCTTTGTACTAAGTCTTAGGCTATAGCTATAAACGAAATCATTCATAAAGCAGAAAAGAAAAGGAAGAGGCGAAAAGGATAATCCGAATAACTTTTCGCAATATTTGAGACAGAGGACGGAAGATGGACTACCAGAGTGTTTGCTTAAAGGATTGCATGGAAATCAGGGAGATTGTCTCCCTTCACTATTTTCAATATAGAAGTGATTTTACCTTCCCCGGGAGACACATCCCTTTTGGGAATTTGTTTGCGTGGATGCGGGAGAGATTACGGCTCAGGCAGGAGAGGAAACATATCGCTTAAAAAAGGGAGATATTCTTTTTCATGCGCCGAATGAGTTTCACACGGTAAAGGCGGACGGGAAGAGCAGCCCCAGTATCGTGGTAATCAGCTTTTTACTGTGACAGCCCCTCGATTTGGCGTTTTCAAAAGAAATGTTTACGGATCAGCGATAAAGAAAAGAGTCTTCTTGCAAAAAAATCATTACGGAGGGAAAGGGTGTCTTTTCCGGAAGAATGGATCAACCCTATCAAAAGAAGTTGCTCTTTTTGGAAGCGGAAAGTTTTGGGGGACAGCAGCTTATCCGCCAGTACCTTTCTGAATTTTTGATTCAACTCTATCGCCGCTATTTTTCTTATCCCCTTCCTATGGAGGCGAAGGATTATTATGTGGAGAAAAGCTCAAGGCAGAGCAAGCTATAACCGCCTTGTGGAATATCTGGAAAGCCATGTTTATGAAAAGCTCAGTATGGAACGGATCTGCAGAGACAATCTCATGGGGCGATCTTATGTGCAGAAGATTTTCCGAGAAGTCGGAAATACAGGCGTTATGGCTTTATTTTCTAAAATGAAAATCGATACGGCAAAGCGGATGATTCGGGAAGGACAGCTGAACCTCACGCAGATAGCGGATAAGCTTGAATTTTCTTCCATTCATTACTTCTCTCGTCAGTTTAAGAAGGAGTGCAAGATGTCTCCCTCGGAATACAGTTCTTCGATTCGCTCGCTGTCGGAGGAAAGGGGAGATTAAAATTAATTCATTCCTCTCTTCTATAAATTGAAAATTTCATAGGTAAAAAGGAATTTGTCTAAGAAAATAGCTTTGCTCTATGCTTAAGCAGTAGAATTGGGTCAATGATTAGGAGGAAGCTATGAAGTTAGTGAAGGATTTACCGGAGATATTTGCAAGCTTTTTCCGAGCAGAGACAGAAAGTCTTTTCTTTCTGTAAAGGAGTGGAAGGATAAGGAAAAGCCGGTTGTGGGATCGTATTGTACTTATTTTTCCGAAGGAAATCGCGATGGCGGCAGGGGGCGGCGAGCATTTCCCTCTGTGCAACCTCCGATGAAACGATTTCGGAAGCGGAGAAGGATTTACCGAAGAATCTTTGTCCGCTGATTAAGTCGAGCTACGGCTTTGCAAAAACCGACAAATGTCCCTTCTTTTATTTTTTTCCGATGTGGTGGTAGGAGAAAGCACCTGTGACGGAAAGAAGAAAATGTATGAGCTGATGAGCGAGTTTAAAGACGTCGTTTTCCTTCATCTTCCGCACGAGCAGACGGAAAAGGCGGTTTTGCTCTACAGAGATGAGATTGTGCGCCTAAAAGGACTATCTGGAACAGAAGTTTGAAGTGAAGATTACGGAGGAAATGGTTCGAGAAGCGACCAGAGTGAATAATCGTGCAAACAAAGCTTTAAAGGATTTATATTCTGTGATGAAACATAATCCCACTCCTGTTTCCGGCTATGACATTTTTAAAGTCCTTTACGGCTCCACTTTCCGTTTTGACAGGGACGAGCTTGCAGACGAGGTCAATGCCCTACGAGAGAAAATTGAGCGGGAATATGCGGAAGGAAAACATTTTGAAAAAAAGACCGAGAATCCTTTATTACGGGCTGCCCTATCGGAGGAGCCACGGAAAAGGTGATTCGTGCCGTGGAAGACAATGGCGGTGTAGTAATCGGATACGAGAACTGCAGCGGAGAAAAAGGCGGTGGGCATTCAGGTAGAGGAGGATGCGAAAGATATCTATGAGGCACTCTCCCGGCGCTATCTTGCTATCGGCTGTTCCATCATGAGCCCTAACAACAATCGTTTTCAGAGCCTTTCGGAGATGATTGATGAGTACCACGCGGACGGCGTGTTTGGATATGACCTTGCAGGCCTGTCATACCTATGCGATTGAGACGAATAAAGTGCGCCGATTTGTCACGGAAGAAAAAGGGCATTCCCTATATCAATGTGGAAACGGACTACTCTCAGTCGGATATCGGGCAGCTGAACACCAGAGTGGCGGCCTTTATCGAAATGTTGTAAGAGAATTTGTGAAATGAATAGGAAAACACGACAAGAAGAATTTACAAAAACGAAGAGGAAAACGCGGAGATATTTTTTTCGTAAAAATGCTTTCAAAAGAAAAATGGACTAAGCGGAAAGGGACTAAAAAAATGGAGCGAAAAATTTCTAGGGGATTGATATCGGTTCCACAGCGGCAAAGGCGGTGGTGCTCGACGAAAAAGGAGAAATAGAACAGGCCTTTTACCGTGCCTACCGGTTGGAGCAGCTTTGAGGCATTAAAGTCCATAGGTTCTAAACTCAGTATGCCGATGGACGAGGAGCATTACGCCTGTATCGCAACGGGCTACGGTAGAAATGCGGTAGCCTTTGCGGGAAAGACCATGACGGAAATTACCTGTCACGCGAAAGGCGCAATGACTCTTTTTGGAGAAAACCCCATGAATGTGGTGGATGTCGGCGGGCAGGACACGAAGGTCATTACCTGCCGGGGAAAGGCCGTAGAAGAATTCTTTATGAATGACAAATGCTCCGCCGGAACAGGAAAGTTTTTGGAGGTTATGGCGAATCGCTTGAACATTTCCTTGGAAGAATTGAATGAGCTTGCGAGAAAGCACACGGAAGAGGTGAAAATCAGTTCGATGTGCACTGTATTTGCGGAGTCGGAGGTAATTTCTCTTGTAGGGCAGGGCGTTCTTCGGGAAAATATTGCCTACGGCATCCTGCAGTCCGTTGCAGGAAAGGTTTCTCAGATGCTCAGGGAAGCTTCGAAACCAAGACCTCGATATTTACCTCACGGGCGGACTTTGCGAAGCGGGAGTATTTTCAAGAGCTTCTTTCTGATGTCCTCGAAGACCAATCCACTCCGACAAGTATGCACGCTACGCCGGCGCCCTCGGAGCGGCAGTCTTTGCTGAAGGAACAGGCGGAGAAGGGGCGGATTTAGAGCTTTACTGTAGCATAATTCCCCCGAATACCCTATTGCACAAAAGTCGCTCTCGCTCGGTTCCGAGCTAACGGCACTAAGCATCAAACTTCGCTTTTACTCGTTTTCTGCAAGTGCCGAGCTCTCCAAACGCTTTGTTCCACAGGGTATGCGGGGGAATTTATTCATAGTGGGTAAAACGCATAAAAGAGCTCGCTTACAATGGATTTCATGCTTAGTTTCTCTGTTGGAAACTGTCTAAATCCTATACCTTCGTCAGAACATAATCGAGATCCATTGTGCACTCGCCGTTTTCCAGACGGAAGCAGGGAAGTCCGATACGTCCTTCATCAGCGTAATCGGGTTTTTTTCGGCCTGCTCACGGAAGGGCTTAAAAATGTCTTCCTGTACCCAAAAAGGCCAGGAAACGCTTTTAAGTTGTATAAATCTCCGTTCACATCGATAAATTCGTATTCCACTTCCTTTTCCCTCAGAATTTTCTGACTCTCTACACACTTCGGGCAGAGGTGGCTACCGTAGAATTGTAATTTCATAAGTGCTCCTTTCTTCTACAATGCTTAGTAAAAAATACAATATTGTAAAATAGTTTACCATGAATTTGAAAAATAGAAGAAAGTGCGGAAAAAGAAATTTAGAGGGCCAAAGGACGAGCAATATCTCGTTTGACAGTCTCTGTTTATAGTCTGATGAGATTATGAAGAGAAATGCTCTTCAGAAAGAGGATAAAAATGTTTGAGAATTTAGAAGAAGTAAAAGAAGCACTACGAGGAAATCATGCATAATCTCACCATTCCGAGGTGGTTTCCGATATCAACCAATATAAGAAGCTGATTTTAGAGCAGAGTAACCTAGAGCCCGTTTATAAAGCCTATATTGCTTTTCGAAAGGCGGAAGAGAGCGAGAAAGATGCTCTTTTCATTTTGGATAATGAAAAGGATAAGGACTTAATCGAGATGGCAAAGGAAGAGCTCTCTACGGCAAAGGAAGACCAGGAGCGCCTTACGAGAGGAAATTCAGCTCTTATTGCTCCCGAAGGATGAAAATGACGACAAGAATATCGTTATGGAAATCCGCGGGGGAGCCGGCGGAGAAGAGGCGGCTCTTTTTGCAGGTTCCTTGTATAGAATGTATACCAGCTATGCGGAAAAAAGAGGCTGGAAGACGGAACTCGTTTCCTTTAATGAAACGGGACTTGGCGGTCTGAAGGAAGTGGTATTTATTGTAAACGGACAGGGCGCGTACTCGAGACTCAAATACGAGTCCGGTGTACACCGCGTGCAGAGAGTTCCGGAGACGGAAAGCGGCGGAAGAATCCATACTTCTACAGCAACCGTTGCCGTTATGCCGGAAGTGGAAGATGTAGAGGTGGAGATCAATCCTGCCGATGTCAAGATGGAGGTTTTTCCGTTCCTCAGGGAGCCGGAGGACAGCACATCAATAAAACCTCATCTGCAGTGCGCCTTATCCATGTTCCGACCGAATGGTTGCAGAGTGTCAGGAAGAGCGTTCTCAGGTACAAAACAGAGAAAAGGCAATGCGTCTTCTTCGTGCAAGACTTTATGAGATTGAACTTGAAAAGCAGCAGAAGGAAAATGCGGAAGAAAAGCGCTCGCAGCTTGGAACCGGAGACCGTTCGGAGAAGATTCGTACCTATAACTTCCCGCAGGGAAGAGTGACGGACCACCGCATTAAACTTACCCTTTACAATATGGACGCCGTTTTGGGCGGAGATCTGGATCTTGTGATTGATCCTCTCATTACCGAAGACCAGGCGGAGAAGCTGGCAAGACTGGAAGAGCAATAAAAAGCATTTTCCGAATCGAATAATGCTTCGGCAGATTACAGAACGAAGAGTTGCTAAACATGGAAGTATAACAGGACAAGCCCTTATATTTCGGAAAGAAAAACTGTAAAGAAAGCCTTACAAATATATGGAGATTAGCATGAAAGTCTTGCAAGGAAAGAAATAAGGGATAGAATCAAAAGGGATAAGGATAAAAGGAAAAGAGAGCAGGGTTTCTTTTATCTGCCTGAAAGTCAAAGCAGCGTTGAGATAGAGGGAAAATGGAAAAGAGAGAGAATTCGGAATTAAGAGAACGAGGAAGAAACAGAGGAAGAAGGGAGGGACGGAGTATCCTTCCTTTCTTTCTTGTATTTTCATACTGGCTATTGCCGGTTTTGGCGCATATTATTATGTGAAAAAATATATGCCGACCAAGGAACGGGCGGACTTAAACAGCTATTTTTCCGTTTCCGGAGACAATGTGGAGCTGTACCTGAATCATGAAAAGGTAAAGGACGGCGAGCAACTTACCATCGGACGGATGAGAGACGGGGAAGTGTATTTGCCCTATGGCTTTGTTGTCAGGAACTTAAATATTCGTTTCTACTACGATGATGTGGAGAAGAATCTTCGTTATGCACTGCCGGAAGAGCTTCTTCTTTTTACAGACGGGGAAAAGGGAGAAAGCGGAAAGGTTGATTTCTTTACAGACGGGAAAAGCATTTTCATAAGCCTTTCTTTAATTGAGAAGCATACTGCGCTTTTAAGCAGAAGCTATACCGACACGGAGCATAAGCGTGTCTTTTTGGAAAATGAATTTAAAAAGCGCTACGGTAGCGACTCTAAGAACAAAGAGGCGGTTCGTCTGCAGGGCGGGGTAAAAGAGTCCGGTTCTCACCGATTTAGAAGGAGGGGCCAAGATCATTATTCTTGAGAAAATGGAGAAGTGGTCCAAGGTGGAGACGGAGGACGGCTTTATCGGCTACCTCCGAAACAGCCGATTACATGAGGAAACGACCGAAGAGAGGACGAGTGATTTTTAAGGATCCGGAATACAGTCATAAAAGCCTCGGAGAGGGAACTTACCCGGTACTTGCCTTCCACCAGATTACCAATGCCGAGTCGAATAAGGGTCTGCAGAGCTATCTTTCCAATGCAAGCGGTGTCAATATTTTGGCACTCGACCTGGTATGTGATAAAGGACAATGAAGGGAACTTAATTTCCTATAGCGACGCAAGCTATGTAGAGCTTGTGCACAATACGGAAGAAAGGTATTTGCTACGGTAAATAACTTTGATAACGGGAAAAATCGACTTAAAGAGCCTTCTTTCCAACGGAACAAAGCGAAGCAAGCTAATAGATGCTTTGATTTCGGATATGAAGAAAAATGGCATAGACGGAATCAATGTGGATATAGAGCTTCTGCCGGAGAAGGCGGCAAGAGATTATCTTCAGTTTATGCGGGAGCTATCCATTGCCTGCAGAAAGAACGACTTATACTTAAGCGTGGACTGCTATGTCCCCTTCGCCTATAACGCGTATTACAATATCAAAGAGCTGGGAACCTTCTGCGACTATGTTGTCATCATGTGCTATGACGAGCATTACGCGGGGTCGGAAGAGGCCGCTCAGTATCCTCTTTCCTATGTGAGCCGCGGTATCGAGGAGACTCAAGCAGTTATGGATAAGGACAGAATCATCATTGCGCTTCCCTTCTATACGAGGGTTTGGATTACGGATAAGTCAGGAAAGCTTCGTTCCGAGGCACTCTCCATTAAGACCGCTAAGGCGTGGATTACGGAGAAAAATGTCTCACTGGAATGGCTGAGTGAAATCGGGGCAATATTACGGAAGTATACAGGACGGAGACGAGAAGAAAGAAATCTGGATGGAAGACGAGAAGTCCATGGAAGAGAAGATGAAACTCCTGAAGGAAAAACGGCATTCAAGGTGTTGCGGCATGGAAGCTTGGGCAGGAGCCGGAGGGCTTTTTGGTCTATCCTTACAGGGAAATAGATATGGAAACAAGGATATTTTTCAAAAAGGATATAGAGGAAGCGGCACGGGTTCTGAAGGCAGGAGGACTTGTGGCCTTTCCGACGGAGACGGTTTACGGTCTTGGGGGAATGGGCTTAGTCGGGACGCGGCGCGGAAAAATCTATGCGGCAAAGGGGCGTCCTCGGACAACCCCTTGATTTTTGCATGTTTCCAAGATAGAAGAGGTTAATCCTCTTGTGGAAAGTATTCCGGAAAAAGGCAAAGCTCCTTATGGAAAAGTTTCTGGCCGGGACCGCTCACAGTCATTTTAAAAATCGAAATTGTACCCCGTGAGAGCACAGGGGGATTGGATACCGTGGCACTCCGCTGTCCGGACAATGCCTTAAGCTTAGCACTGATTGAGAAGGCCGGATTTCTATAGCCGGTCCTTCCGCGAATCTTTCCGAAGTCCGAGTCCGACAGAGGCTTCTCATGTCTACCATGACCTGGTCGGTCGAATCGAAGGGATCCTTGATGACGGAGCCGTCGGTATCGGCGTGGAGTCCACAATTTTTGGATATGAGCGGAGATGTACCTACGCTTTTTGAGACCGGGTGCAATTACCTTGAGGATCTCACAGAAGTTCTTGGAGAAAAACTGAGGTGGATCCGACCTTAGTCGGAAAAGAAGATGGAAGACGGATTTATTCCGAAGGCACCGGGTATGAAGTATCGCCATTATGCCCCTGAAGGCGGAAAATGATTTTATTTTTGCGCTGTAGAGGAAAAGGGATCGGAAGATAAGATTTCGAAAAGAATAGCGGAGTATCTGGAAGAGGAAGGGCTGAAATTTTTAGATGAGCAAATAGCCATTTTATGTGTGGAAGAAAGCAAGCATTTATATAGGATTTAGTGAAAAAGAAGGACATTTCGCTGAAAATTCTTGAAGACGGGATGAGCCCTTGTCCATGACTCACAACTTGTTTCGTATTCTTCGGGAATGTGACGAGGAGGGAATAGGACTGATTCTTTCGGAAGGCTATTCGGAAGAAGGGATAGGGCTTTGCCCTGATGAACCGGATGAAAAAGGCAGCAGGTCAAAAAAATTATTTTTGGTTTAGCAGCTAAAAAGATATTGGAAAAAGTACGAAAAATCGTTAGGCACGCAAAAATCAATGCTGTATTCAAAAAAACTTTTATAGGACAATTCTATAGAAACTCCCTGATATTGAGGGAGTAGAATAGAATGTAGATTGGCGACCTACAGAAAGAGGTGCCTATGAAAAATAGAGAAGGAGGACAGAAACATCCATTTTGAAGGATCAAATGATGTTTTCAGAACTTTAGACCGACTGGAAGAAAGAAATAAACAGAATATAGATAGTGACGGAAAAGAAGGGCAGCTAAGGATTTGGGCGGCCTCTTTTCTGACTTGCAGGGAAGAAATTGAGCTTTGTGAAGAGGCCGGACCGGAAAAAGCGGAGTCCAAGCTTCGATTCGAGTTCTTTACCGAAAGAGGGAGAACTGCTCATTGAAGGAGAGCGGCTCTGCCTTCTTGGCATTTCGGAAAAAGGATCACAGAGGGTATTTGGAGGTAGAGTATGATTCTCTTTATTAAAGAGGCCTTTTACGGATGAGAGCTTTCTGGACAAGCTTTGGGAGAGCTTTTTTTCCTTAAGAACAGAGCGTACTACAGCATTTTCAATCTTAACTCCGTATTCCTGGGATATTGCGGAATCCGCAATCTTCAAGCAAAAGCCTTTGGGAGCTATGTATTGCTTTTAAAGAGAGAGTATCAGGGACACGGCATTGGACCGAAAGCCTTCTGCTTCTTATGAAGGCTTTGAAGAGGCGCACGGGAGAGCGAATTTTTAGAGGACGGGTAGATGCGGATAATGAAGCTTCTATCAGTATGATGAGGAAAAATAGGAGCTAAAGCGCACGGCATCAGTGAGGTTTTCCTTCATGGAGAGAGACTTGCCGCATATGAAAAGAATAAGTATCTGGTGGATGATCGCTTAAAAGAGCTTGCAAAAAGAATTTAAAGTGGAACCGCAGGAGCTAATCGGTCATGCCTTGGACTTTTTGGATAGAGCTCCCGGCATAAAAAGCGCGGAGGAGATAAGAGGGGTGTGTCAGGCGATACCTCCTCTTTTTGTCTGTAATTTTCACAAAAACAAGCTCATATTTTGGTATATATACGAATACTTATCCCTTCTATAAATGTGCTATACTTAAAAATCAAAAGTGAAAAGTTTCTTTTGAAAGCAAGCTTTTTCCTAAAAATTAAGAGAGATAAAGCTGTATCTATTGGAACTTGATTCTCCAAAAGAACTTTTACACCCGGATAGACTATTTATAGGAGGCTTAAGAAATGGAACAGGAAAACAGAATTGCGGTTATGGCAATCATTGTGGAAAACAGGGACTCCGTGGACGAGTTAAATACGGTTCTTCATGAGTATGGAAGCTTTATCGTGGGAAGAATGGGTCTACCCTATGAGAAGAAAAAAATCTGCATATCGTGTCGATTGCTTTGGATGCACTGAATGAAACCATATCCGCGCTTGCGGAAAGATCGGAAATATTTCCGAATCAGTGTAAAGACTGCCTATGCCAGCGTATAAGGGGGCGGATAGAGGAGAGGAAAAGCGTTTCTGAACTCCTGCATATTCTTTCCGAAAAGCATTGCTTAAGTCTTTCCGCCTATGAGAAGATTCTTCAGGAGAGGACGGAGGAAGATGAAGAACTCGCAAGAAGCCTTGCGAAGGAATGCACGGAGAAGCATTACGGAAACGGAGTATATACACGAGGACTCATTGAGCTAACGAATTACTGTAAGAACAATTGCTACTACTGCGGGTATTCAAAGGGAAAATAGGGAGGTGGAGCGATACCGACTTTCTAAAGAGGAAATCCTTTCCTGCTGCGCGGAGGGATATCACCTCGGCTTTCGGACTTTTGTACTGCAGGGAGGAGAGGATCCTTACTTTACGGATGAGAGAATCGTGGATATTGTTACGGCAATTCGAGAAGCGTACCCCTGACTGTGCGATAACTCTTTCTATAGGGGAAAAAGCCCAGAGAGTCCTATGAGAAATACTATAAGGCGGGGTGAATCGCTATCTGCTTCGGCATGAAACCGCAGACGAAGAACATTATCAGTACCTCCACCCGAAGGAGCTGAGCTGGAAGAGGAGAATGCGCTGTCTACAGGACTTAAAAAGAAAATCGGTTTCCAGGTGGGATGCGGCTTTATGGTGGGTTCTCCTCATCAGACCGTAAAGACCTTGGCAAAGGACCTCTACTTTATCCAGGAATTTCAGCCGGATATGTGCGGAATCGGACCATTTATTCCGCAGCATGCAACACGATTTGCAAAGGAGAAGGCGGGAAGTCTTAGAGAGACCTTATTTCTTTTAGCACTTCTTCGGCTCATTAAGCCTAATCTCCTTCTTCCGGCAACAACGGCCCTCGGCACGATTGATGAGCATGGAAGGGAGCTGGGGATTCTTTCCGGGGCCAATGTGCTCATGCCGAATCTCTCACCGACAGAAGTCAGGAAGAAATATCTCCTTTACGACAATAAAATCTGTACGGGAGATGAGTCTGCACAGTGCAGAGCGGACTTAGAGAAGAAAAATGAAAGCAATCGGAGCGGAAACTTTTAGTGGACAGGGGGATGCGAAAAAAAGAGAAAGAGAGCGAAATAGAATAAAAAGTAAAAAGAGCAACAAAAAGTAAAAGGAACAATAAAAAAAGTAAATGAGCAACAGACCGCCTTGCTGTGAGCGAGTGAAATAGAAGCAAGTGAAAAAAATAATATCAAATTAGTCTATTTATCATCTGAACGGAATGTATCTTTTGAATGGAACATGCCTTTAGCGGAATAGTTCATTTTGAAAAATGAGCAATTATGCTATACGACTGCATAAGCATAAAAAAAGGATTTCGGACCGAAAGAAGGGAGTATCATGAACTACAATCCAAAAATCTTTAAAAAGCGGAAGAATTCATTTCTCATGAGGAAATTCTGAGACTCTTCGTTTTGCAGACGAAAAGAAGAACGACAGAGCCTACATCGAATCTATTTTTAGAAAAGCAAAAACCCATTTACAATCCAAACGGAAGCCTACACTGCGGAGGACTGAATCATAGAGAAGCCTCTGTCCTTTTGGCCTGTGAAATTCGGATTTAAATGAAAAAAATGATTAAACTTGCGGAAGAAATTAAGCTGGCTTTTACGGAAAACCGTATCGTGCTTTTTTTGCTCCGCTCTACCTTTCCAACTACTGTGTGAACGGCTGTACCTATTGCCCCTATCATGCGAAAAATAAGACTATTGCAAGAAGGAAGCTCACACAGGAGGAGATTAGAAAGGAAGTCATTGCCCTACAGGATATGGGACATAAAAGACTCGCTCTGGAAGCGGGAGAGGACCCGATACATAATCCGATTGAATATATTTTTAGAGAGTATCAAGACTATTTACAGTATTCATCATAAGAACGGAGACATTCGCAGAGTCAATGTCAATATAGCCGCAACCACGGTGGAAAAACTATAGAAAAACTGAAGGAAGCCGGAATTGGAACCTATATTCTTTTCCCAGGAGACCCTATCATAAGAAAGCTTACGAAGAGCTTCACCCGACCGGACCGAAGCATGACTATCGTTATCACACGGAAGCGATGGACAGAGCCATGGAAGGCGGAATCGACGATGTGGGAATAGGAGTGCTCTTCGGCCTCGACAAATATCGTTATGAATTTGCCGGACTTCTCATGCACGCGGAGCACTTGGAGGCAGTACACGGTGTGGGACCGCATACCATTTCCGTACCGAGACTGAAGAAGGCGGATGACATTGACCCTACTCAGTTTGACAACGGAATTGATGATGAGATCTTTTCGAAGATTATTGCCTGCATTCGCATTGCCGTGCCTTATACCGAATGATTATTTCCACAGAGAGTCCGAAGAAGTGCGAAAGAAAGCACTTTCTATGGGAATTTCTCAGATTTCCGGTGCGTCCAGAACCTCGGTGGGAGGATATACGGACGAAGAAAGACCGCATGATACGGAGCAGTTTGATGTTTCCGACCAAAGAACCCTGGATGAAGTTGTAAAGTGGCTTATGGATCTCGGCTATATTCCCTCTTTCTGCACAGCCTGCTATAGAGAGGGAAGAACCGGTGACCGCTTTATGGCACTTTGCAAATCAGGCCAGATTCAAAACTGCTGTCATCCGAACGCTTTAATGACTTTGGCGGAGTACCTGACCGACTATGCAAGTCCCGAAACCAGAAAATGCGGAGAAGAGCTTATTGAGGAGGAATTGAGACGATTCCGAACGCAAACCGAAGCAGAATTGCAGGGGAGCATATTGAAAGCATCTATCAGTCCAACAAGAGGGATTTCTACTTCTAACTTTATGTATGAAAAATTGGCAGAAGATGATTTTCTGTCATTTTGTGATTGCCGTATGGGGACAATCTGAGCCCGTGGGTTCTTAGTTTTTGGTATTGTAAAAACTTAGAACCCCTACGAGGCGAGGTTAGCGAGAGCGTGTCCCCATACGGCAATGCAAAAATAAAGAAAAGTTTAACTCAATCATCTGCACTTAAGGAGGAACCATGAGTTTACAGGCTACACCGCAAAGCGAGCGTATTCATATCGGCTTCTTCGGAAGGAGGAATGCAGGAAAATCGAGCCTAATCAATGCTATTGCAGGGCAGAGAGTTTCCCTAGTCTCTAAGACTCTTGGAACAACGACCGACCCTGTCCGAAAATCCATGGAAATCCTGCCCCTTGGCCCTGTAGTTCTCATTGATACTCCGGGAATCGATGACGAGGGAAGTCTTGGAGAGATGCGTGTTTCCCGCAGTAAAGAGGTAATACGCGAGACGGATATCGCGTTGCTTGTTTTGTCTACGAAAGTTTTTGGAAGAAAAACAAAGTCTTACGAAGGCGGAAAAGAGAAAGGAGCTGATTCCTGAAACGGAAAAAGCTCCTTTTGAAAGTCTTTCACGAAGAAAATATCCCTGTTATTCTGATTTTCAGTCAAACAGACAGACTAAGCGATACAGAGAGGGAAGAACTGGAAGAAGCGCTGAAAGACATAGAACTGAAAAAGCGAGAGTACGGCATCCAAAGTATTCAGTTTTCCTCCGGTCTTTCTTCGGAGGAAAGCGTAAATTTTTCCGGAATCGAAGGAAAGAAGGGAAGTGCTAGCGAAACCGGAGAAAAAAGCGAAGGCGCTATCAGGGGCCGGAGGAAGTGAGAGGAGTGAAGTCGATAAGCGAAGTGAAGGCATCAGCCATTAAAAATGCCTTGGGAGAGCTGCTTCCGAAGACGGAAGGAAGAAGGCTTTTTTTCGGGTCTTTCGGAAGCGGGAGACTATATTGTCCTTGTGACACCGATTGACGAATCGGCACCGAAGGGAAGGCTTATTTTACCGCAGCAGATGGCAATCCGAGATCTTCTCGACTATCATGCGATTCCCATTGTTACGCAAGTAGAGGAATTAGAGGCTGTCATGAAAAACCTCGGAAAAAAAGTGGAAGCTTGTAGTGACGGATTCCCAGGCTTTTAAGGAGGTGGAGAATATTTTAGAGAAAGAAGTTCCGCTCACTTCCTTTTTCTATTCTTATGGCAAGGTATAAGGGCTTTTTATCCTATGCCTTAAAAGGCTGTGTACTTTTAGACTCCTTGGAGGACGGGGATAAGATTTATATCGCGGAGGGATGCACGCACCATAGACAATGTGGAGATATCGGTACGGTAAAGCTTCCGAAGATGCTGGAGATGTATAGCGGAAAGAAGTTAAGCTTTTGTTTTTACGGAGGGAAAGGGCTTCCTTTCTGAAGAAAAGCAGAAAGAACTGAAGCTTATGATTCACTGCGGTGCTTGTATGCTCAGCGAAAGAGAAGTACAATCCAGGTATCAGGATTTTCTGAATAAGGGGATTCCTATCTGTAATTATGGCCTTGCTATGGCAAAGATGAGCGGGATATTGGGACGCTCAGTCAGTATGCTCCCGGAGTCGGAGTCCGGCAATGTTTTGTAGTAGAGAGAAGGATAAGCATACAAAAATAACAAAACAGACGGCTTGAAATTGGGAACTTCCGGACATAACTTGGCCCTGCTTTTTGCAAAAAAAGGAAAGGTATATATGGTGCGTTTAATACATACAGCGGATTTACATTTGGATGCGGCATTCTCTTCCCGTTTTTCCAAAGAGGAGGCGGAAGAAAGAAGAAGAAATCTATTGCTTGCTTGGAATAAGCTTCTTAACTACGGAATAGAAAAGAAGGTGCAGGCAATTCTCATTGCCGGGGACTTGTTTGACAGTCCTGTAGTTTCCCGTTCCACAATGGAGATTTTCCTTTCTTCCATCAGGAAGAACTCGAGATTTCTTCTTTTTATTTGAGAGGAAATCATGACACAAAAAATACCTTTTCGCTTTCAGGAGAATCTTCCGAAGAACCTCTTTTTATTTTCCAAAGAGGGGAAAAAGTACCGTTTAAAGGATAAGCTTGTACTTCTCGGGCAGGAATTTTACGGAGCGGAAAGAAAAATCGAATTTCCGGAAGAGCTTCTCTCCTCTCCGGAATCTAAGGATGCGGTGCAGAGCATATGGGATTTAAAAAGAAGAGGATTGCAATATACTGATGTTGCACGGCGCACTTAGAGAAGGGGGACTTAGTAGGACGGCTTCCGAAACGAAGAGCGCATCGGATACGGAGATAAGCGCAGATTCCCAAGTTTTCCATGGAAGAGGGAACGGAAGTACAAACTGAGCAGGGGATATCCTTAAAAACTTCTTTCCAAGTATCCGATTCATTATCTGGCTCTAGGCCATATTCATAGGAGAGAAGAAGGAAAATTACGGCTCTTTTTCACTATATTTACCCGGCTGCCTTCAGGGAGAGGCTTTGATGAGGAGGGAGAAAAGGGCTTCATTATTTGGAAATAGAAGAGAAACGAAGGAAATCAAGTCGGAATTTATTCCCTTAAAAGAAGGAGAGTTTCGCGTTATTGAGCTCTTTCTTACAGAAGAAGACGGCACGCTGGATACGGAGGAGAAAAATCAGAGAAAGTCTTAAAAAGAGGGGGCGGAAGCGAAAGACAGCTTAAGGATTATTTTAAAGGGAGAAAAAGAGCGGAGGAAGAAAGGAATCTCCGCTATTTGGAAAAAAGCAGCTGGAGGGAGAATACGCCTATATCGAGATTAAAGATGAAACGAAGCTTGCTTCGGAAAGAGGAGTTCATACATGAGAAAGGCCTTAAGGGAGAATTTCTTAGAATGGTCAGTGAGAGTGAGAGCTTAAGTGAGGAAGAAAAGGAGAAACTGATGATTCTGGGAATAGGGGCTTTTTACAGGGAGAAGAATTATGATAATCGAGTCATGCTATATTGCGCAATTTGGAAAGTGGAAAGAAAAGAGCTTTTTCTTTTTCGGATTCTCTAAATTCCTTCCTTTGGGAAAATGGGGAAGGAAAAACAACTTTGATGCACTTCTTCCATATCATGTTTTACGGACTTTCCGGAGAGAGAAAGCAGGAAATCTCCGAAAATGACAGAAAGCATTATATGCCTTTTTCATGGAGGAAGTTTTTGGGGGAAACATTCATTTTCAGGAAAAATGGAAAAAAAGTATATTCTGGAAAGAAGTTTCGGCCTTAGGAAGGCAGAGGACAGCTTTCGCCTTCTTACGGAGCAGGGAAAGGAAAGTCATGATTTTTTTCGGAAAATATAGGGAGAAGAAATTTTTTTTCTCTTGATTCGGAAGCCTTTTCAGAGAGTTTGTATGATTAGCCATGAGGATCTCTCTTTTCACTTTAATTCCGCGGTACATGCGAAGCTGGGGGAATGTTTCCGTGATGAGGAAGACATGAAGAAGTTTCAAAAAGGTACAGGATACCTTAAAGGATGCCATCAATGCACTTTCACCGAATAGGCGGACCGGTGCCATTTTCAAGAAAAAGATTGAAGAGGAAAGCCTTACGGCGGGGCTTTTTAGGAAAGAAAAAAAGAGGAAGAAAATGTACTTAGGCTGGAGGAAGAAGTGCTCCGACTTAAGGAGGAAGAAAGAAAGATAGAAGAAAGAGAAAGAGAGCTGGAAAAGGCAGTTCGGGACGGGATTTTGGAAAAAGGAAGCTTTGGGGAAAAAGGTCGAATACCGAAAGCTTTTTGGAGGAGTTGGAGAAGGCCCAGCCTGATATGATAATGCAAAGAGATGGTACTATCAGGAGCGCTTTTAGTGCTTTAAGTCCTCCGAGAGAGACAGGCTTTGGAAGGAAGAAATTCGGAGCTTAAGAGAAAAATTGCATCTCTTAAGGAAGAGGCGAAGAAGCCTGCTTTGGATTATTTTTTTCTGAAGAGCGGGAGATAGAGGAGAAGAGAAACCCGCTTCCTCTTTTTATTACTTGCTTTTTGCCTTCTGTTTTTTTGCTTCTATTTATTTTTGAAAAATCAGCGGACTTTCGATTCCAGTTCCGGGAAGTCTTTCTCTACTGATTGCCCTTATTTTTGAGCTGCATCTCTTTTGCTGTATATTATGGAGAAAAAGAGAAGCGAAAGTCGGAACTTGGGGAAAAAGACAGGGAGAGGAAGAAAAAGAGAAAGAAGGAAGAGGCTTTTAAAATGGCTTTCTTTGAGGAGCTTCTTCTGCGCTCTCATAAGCTGGAAGAAATGGGCTCTTTAGAAAAGGAGCTAGAAGAGAGAAAGGAGGCTCTTGACCTCTTCCTTGCAAAAGAGGGAGAACCGGATACAAAGGGCGATGAGGAAAAACCTTTTTCCTTGAGGAGAGACAAAAGAAGCTGGAAGAAATTGAGAGGAAGGTGAAGTCCTAAGAGATAGGATAAGGGAAAAAGCGTGAGGAAAGAGAAGAAAGAGCGGAAGCACTAAGGATTCTTAGCGAGCAGGAGAGAAGACTCTCCTCAATAAGAGAAGAAAGAATCGCGATGGAGGAGCGGATTCATATTTTACAGCTTTGTAAGGAATATATGGAGAAAGCGAAGGAAGCTTTTTCCGCCCAATACAGTGAACCTATTTTAAAGGCCTTTGGTAAATACTTTCAGGAACTAAGCGGATTAGAATTGCAATTTGTTATGACGGATGACCTGGAAATAGAATTTTTAGAGGGCGGAATCAGAAGATCTACAGCTTATCTTAGTGAGGGTTTGCAGGATATTTGCCGGCTTTCCTTAAAGCTTGCGATTTTTGATGCCATGTTCCCGGAGAAAAACGGCCTGCTTTTCCTGGACGACCCCTTCTGCCACTTTGATGATGAGAAAGGGAAAGGCTTAGAGCTTCTTAAGAAGCTCGCAGAAGATAGACAGATTCTGTACTTCAGCTGTTCAGCTTTGCGTGCTGTTTAATTAAGCGAAGGTTTGGCATTTTGTTTCGCTTCTTAAGGAAAGGAAGAAGTCTTGCCGAGCGCAGATGAAGAAGTATTTGCTGATGAAAGATGAAGAAGTATTGCACTATGTAGAGGGAAAAAGACTGTGAAATGACTTCACGGTCTTTTTATTCTCGACAAGTGGATAATGCAAAAGTCGGAGACATCTTGTTTTTAACGGGTATAGTACGCGAAACATACGATATTTACTGAATAAGCCCCACTCTTTAAAGAAGGGAATCTTATCTAAAAGCAAATGAATAAATTTACGAAATTGCCCTTTATATATTAAAAAAATAAAACCGATATACATTTATGGTAAGATGTTTTAATAAAAACATCCCTGGATAACAGCGGAAGATGGGGAACGCCCGTGGGACTAGTGTATATCCGGCAAAAGAGTTCAGCACTCCCTATGCCTGAACCGAGAGCGCCGAAGGAGTTCCCTGCCCGTGGTGAATTTCCTCTTTGCAGCTTTTTACTTCTCTGTTTTATCAAAAGAGACAGCGAAGCTTTGCTTTGAAATGAAGCAGGAAAGAAGTGAGGGAAAGTTATGGAAAGAAAAATGAAAAAATGGCTGTCTGTTTTGGCGGCTACGGCAATGGTCTTTGCTATGACATCGACCGCTTTGCGGAATTCAGTAAGACGGATCCGAACCTAAGCTTTTTCGGAGGATCGGGCAATGCCAATGTCGGTGTAGCAAGCGGAAATGCTACTCTGGCCAATAAGGTTTCTTTCGACAAGGTGATTCTTGTGGAAGAGGGAGGCACGGAAGCGGTTGACGAACCGGAGGTCAGCTGGAAGTACACTATCCGTCACGTAAAGGATGACGGTACGGAGGACAAAATCAATACAGGGCTTAATCCGGATGTTACGGCGTCTTATAAAAAAGGCGTGACTACAATTTCTGACGGAACCAATACTCTTCTCGTAGAGCCGGGGACTGCGGCACAACTTACTGCACCGACAGAAACGAAGGCAGAGTTCAAGGTGGGAAATACCGAGGTTTCCGGTCTCGCGGTTCCGGCCGGAAAAAAACAGAGCTTTACGAAGACGGTGAGCTTCAGTTTTAATACGGCAGGGCTTTACCAAGCCGGGTGTTTATCGTTTCGTGATTAAAGAGGAAAAATTAACGGACGGGGCAAATACCGGTGATGTGGAAGATGTAGCAGGAGAAGAGGACGATCCGGACCATCCCGGCACAAAGATTCCCGCTCCTTATCAGCCTGAACGATTCCTCGATGTTTATGTCAGAAAGAATGCAGCCGGTACGGGATATGAAATCTACGGTTACGTTATGCATAGCGGAGACACGGAAAAAGGAAGTAACGAACACGGAAATAAGTGGAAAAAGCACAAAAACTCCGGCTATGACGGCGGAAAACAAAAAGGGAATGGAAATCTTACACCGCAAGGTTATACCAAGTATACCGTAAGGAAAGTAAAGATTCGGAAACAGATTAGCGGTTTGATTCCGACGACAACCAAGTTCCCTTTACGCTTCAGCTCTTGCATGGCGGAAACCACGGTGGGCTACCAATAATAATAAAGAATTACAGATTAAGGTAAAATATCCGGGATCCACTCCGACCGCACCGAGTACGGATTATACCGTTAAGAAGGTCAGGATGTGAATGCATTGATTCCGGAACTGAAGGACGGAGAGGAGATTGAGATTTACGGTCTCCCGAAGAGTACAACAGTGAAGGTAAACGAGCAGAACAAATATTTTACCGGTACGATAACATCGGAGATGCAGGCGTATACTTCTACGGACTTGGATCATGGAACGAAATCAGGCGCCGTTGTGAAGAAAGCGTTAAAATATGATCCTGCAGGACAAGTGCCGATTCCAAATCTGCCGAAGCGGGCGGATCTTTAGGCGCAATGATATCGGGCTTAACTACCATAACCATATTGACGAGATTACGCTCACCGGTGTAGTGCTTACGGTAGTTCCTTACGCCATGATGGTTCTTGTGGCAGTAAGCATGGGCTTTATGTTCCTGACGAAGAGAAAGGGAAGAGTAATGAAGGGAGCGTAAGATGAACCTTGGCGTGATTGCCGCGAAAGTCGGAGATAAGATCATCGTCATCTTCGCGGTAATACTCATGATTCTTCTGATGAGCTACGGAAGCTTTTCCCTCTGGTATACCTATATGACCATGCAGGAGGGATTTCTAAACAATGAACTGATGGCTTTGAAGCCCTCTCCAAGGAGGACGAAACTCTTGGATTTCAGGACCTCCTTGTATTAAAACGAAGATGCGGGCTTGGATCACAATAGACGATACTCATGTTGACTATCCCATGGTACAGGGAGAAAATGATATGGAGTATGTCAACAAGGATGTGATGGGGGACTTTTCCCTTTCCGGTTCCATTTTTATGAGTTACCGGAACAAGCCCGATTTTTCCGACCCCTATATTCTGACCTATGGACATCACATGGATAGTGGGGGAATGTACGGAGATATCATGAGGTTCATTGAGCCGGAGTACTTTGAAACGCATCGGAGCGGGAAGCTTGATATTACCGGATAAGACGCGGAAGCTGGAGATTTTTTTGCCTGCTTTGAAGGGGATGCGTATGATCCCTATATTTACAATGTCTCTGACAAAGAAGGGAATATGGGCGAGTTTTTGGACTATATTCGAAAAAATTCTCAACAGTATAGAGAGATTAATATAAAAGATACGGACAGGATTATAAGCATGTTCTACCTGTGTTTCCGCATCCACCAATGGACGAATGGTGGTATTTGCCCGTATCAATCCATAGAAAGGGAGGAGGACAATGAGACGAAGAAAAACAAATGTTTAATATAGTCTTTTTCGTCCTGCTTTTTCTTTGAGGTAGCGTTTTGCAAGCAAGAGATAGAGAGTTTGGAAAACTGATTCCCGTAACGGTGGAGATCCCTTTCAGCTTGGAGCTAAGCGGTAGAAATGCTCCACAAAGCGATTTTCGTATCTATATGGAACGTCTCCGTGAAAGTCCCAACGCACCCCTGCTGAATCCGTACTATATCGACATACAGTGCGGAGAGGGAAAAAGAAAAGCGGAGCTTCACGGATATGGAATTTTTGGAAACGGGAGTTTATTTTCTACAAAATTCGGCAGGAGCATTATGAGGGCTTCAGCTATGACTGCAGTATATGATATAGAGACACAGATTCTAAAGACGGATTTGAAAGTAGGAGGGAAATGCCGCAGCACCTTACCTCTATGCTGTAGTACAGGGGCAAAAAGGAGGAGAGCCGGAAAGAACGAGTAAAAATCAGCTTTGTGAACCAATATCTGGGGAAAACAGCAAAGGGAGTAGATAAGCTTAAGGCTAAAGGGGGACTATATCCGCCCTGAAAAACATTCTTCAAGCGGACACAGTGAGGTGCTTGGAGTGGAAAGGAATCCGATAGAACAGTTAAAGCAGACTTTGCCAAAAGGCATATTTGGCGGCAAAAACGCTTTGTCAGAGGGGATGCTTGCAAAAATCTGCTTTACGGACTCAGTACCTTTTTCTTACGACAGGCAGCCTTCTTTTATTGGTTTTATCAGTTGAGAAGACAAAGGGATGAAAGCATTGATGAGTAGAGACTTTTTCCGCTTCCCGGGTTCAGACGAAGTCGTTTAAGAGAGAGGGAATCGGGAAGAGAAGAAAACCGCTTTTTCTACAGGGTATGCTCGAAAGAGCGTAAGGGATGCCCGTAGAGAAGCGGTTTTTAAATGGAAAAGCGAATTTTTGCCTTGGAATAGAGTAAAAGATTTTGTCAGTTGATAAAGAAATAAAAAGAGAGTAATCATTAATCCTTTGATACAATGGTTTCGACTAAAAACTATGCAAAGGAGACTACTCTCATGGATATTGTAGCACTATTAGAGGTTTTTGGTAAAGGTTTACTTGATGCAGAGAACAAATTTTTGAAAATCCTAAGGACTTTAGTTCTCTGGAGAGGTCTGTGAAAAGCTCTACAGAGGCTTTTTCTGCTTCTTTTTTCTTGGGTGAAGTTCTTTCAAGAATGAACTCAATGCTTAGTGATTGTGGAGCCAGAAAAGAACGTTTTTAACATTCAGAGGGTCGATAAGCGGACGCTGATTACCTCTGTTGGAGATGTGGTGTTTGATTGTACGTATTTCAAGAGGAAAGCAGAGCAAGGAGGTCACTCTTACTTGCTGGAAGAACTTATAGGGTTGGATTCTGCTGAGCGGTTTAGTGAGGAAGCTGAGGTAATGCTACTCACGGAGGCATTAAAAACAAGCTATCGTGAGGCGACAAATGTACTGCCATCCAAGCAAAGAATTAGCAAGACCACAGTGATGAATAAAATACATGGTCTAACAGATAGTGTTACACTTGAGGGTCTTTTCCGCAAGAAGCAAGTGGAGTATCTTTTTATTGAGGCAGATGAAGACCACATTGCAGAACAGCATGGCAAGGAGTCCAAGGATAATAAGAGCTTTATTTCTAAGCTGATTTATGTGCACGAAGGAAAGTTTGAATCCGGCTGTAAAGGAAGAAAAGAACTCAAAAACAGCTTTTATTTTGCCGGCCTTTATCCCGGAAAAGAAGGAAATGCATGCCTTTGGGCTAAGGTTTCTGACTACATTGAAAAGACATATGATAAAGAGAACTTAAAGAAAGTATTTATTAGTGGTGACGGAGCCCAGTGGATAAAAGAATGGGACGGAGTTCATTGAAAAGGCAGTCTTTTTGTGCAGATAAATTTCACTTGATGAAATATATTAACTCAGGCTGCAACGCAGATGTTAGATGAAAAAGGATATCGCTAAAGAAGAATTATGGCATTTATTATACTCTAAGCATTCCACTAAGGCTTCATTCTCAAAAATATATAGATTGTATGGCGGCATCAGGGAGAAATGCGGAGAGAATAGAGCTTGCGGACGTATGTGTTAGAGAATTGTGGCTATCAGAAGAACACTAAGAAACAAGCTTGTACAAGGCTGTAGTGCAGAGAGTCATGTAAGTCATGTGTTATCTGACCGCTTAAGTTCAAGACCTCATCATGGAGCCAAAAGGGTGCTGACAAGATGAGTAAGCTAAGGTGTTATGAGAGAAACTATGGAAGAGAGAAGCTTCTTCAGTTGGTGCGGATAGGTCGAGAAGAAAGAAAGCTGGAAGCGACCGAACAGAAGGGATAAGTGTAAAGGAAATAAGACTTAGAGATGTGTTAAAAGAGCACTAGGATGCGTCAAAGAAATATATAGATGGGCTCCATGCATCAATTCCGGGAGAAACGCAGTTGAAGACTTTCTCCATACGGAACCACCTCCGTTTATTATAAAATTTTTGACATGACATAAAAATGATAATAAGATAATTGAAAAAGTTGAGGACCTCATATCAAGGTGTATTTTTGAAGCTCGTTAACTGACAGTAAAGTTTACTCCATCTTGCCTTGGTAAGTAC
>BNJT01001685.1_pt1 | contig 75822 bp, 121 predicted proteins | sample 8540491 | NCBI WGS metagenome assembly BNJT01 (sample SAMD00202455, study PRJDB9452) | human saliva metagenome | host: Homo sapiens | reverse complement strand
TATAGGGATTTTTGAAATCCACGCAAGCACTTTTTTTAAAAAATTTATCGATAGATGATTTTTTTAGACGCAGACACCTTTAAGTTATGCTATTCAGCCTTTTTTAAAGTTCGTTTACAGCGCCTAAATCCATTTGCAGAAAGTATTTCATTAAGTTTAATAAGCCCTCTCTCCTTTTCTTTCTCAGTATAAAACTCACAATTACGATTTTCTAAAGCACCACGAAGTCGCCAATAAAAAAGCTTCTGTTGCACCAATGTCCGCTTTCTTCAAACGAACAATTGCATTTTCAGCACCTATTTGTCGTAAAATATCGACATTATCAATACCAACTTTCTTTAATGCTCGTTCATACTTAACCGATAAATTCGGTAAATCACGAATCCGTCCAATCTTAGAGAGTGCAGAATCGAGTTTTTCCTTCCTTATTTGAGTAATTGAAAGAATGATCAAGGTTCTCATTAAGACATTATCTTTCAAGATACTTTCAGTTAAAGCATAATAATCAGATAATACAAAGCGCTTATTGAGTTCATTTGTTGTAAAGGGTTTACATCCAAGTCCTTTTAGTTTTATCGAAAGCTCATCCTTAGCGCGCAAGTAAACCTTATTGTTAGCCCAAACAGCAAACATATCTTTTTCTTTTATGAAACAAGCCATATCCCGTAAATAGATTTTTTTACTTGTTACATCTCCGATAAGTTGATTTAACAAATCACATACTTTACTGATATGATCATTTGGGATTATGAGAGTTTTTCATTTTAAAACTCCTCCTTACTTAAGGTTAATCACATACGACTATACCAAGAAGTACTTCTCAAAAAAATGGTTATATCATAACCAGTTAAAGGTGACGAATATAAAAATTTCAAATTTGTGAGAAAGATCGCAAATGCAAAAATTTATTTATTGATAAACAACTAGATAAGAAAAAAACAAGTTTATAGTTTAATATTTAACCATTAGAATTTTTTTTAGAATTCAGGAGTAAAAAAATGACAGTAGGACTCGTTCTTGAAGGCGGCGGCATGAGAGGAATGTTTACAGCAGGCGTTCTTGATGCACTCATGGAACAAAAACATTCAAATAGATAAAATTATTGGCGTTTCTGCGGGGGCATTATTTGGCATAAATTATGCATCCAATCAAAAAAAGAAAGAGCGTTGAGATATAACCTAAAAATATCTTAAAGATAAACGGTACATGGGATTTCATAGCCTTTTTACAACAGGCAACATTGTCAATAAAGACTTCGCTTTCTATGATCTCCCCTTTAATCTCGACCCTTTTGATCAAAAATGAATTTGAAAAAAATCTCACATTGATTTCTATTTAGCTGCCACAAACATCGAGAATGGTGAAGCTGAATATTTCAAAAATCGAAAAATGTTTTCAAAGAAATGGAATACTTCAGAGCAACCTCAGCCATGCCTTTTGTCTCGCAATTTGTGGAAATCAATGGGCAAAAAAATATCTAGACGGTGGAATTGCTGATAGTATTCCATTTGAAAAAAAGCACAAGAGCTCGGTTGTGATAAAAATCATCGTTGTTTTAACCCAACCTATCGACTACCGTAAAAACAAAAATCTTCTTCTTTTTTTATTCAAGCTTTTTTTATCGCAAATATCCACACTTAGTTAAAAACCTTAGAAAAATCGCTACCGCACTTATAATGAACAAGTAGAAGAAATCATTCGTTTAGAAAAAAACAAAAATAAAAATCTTTGTAATCCGTCCAAATGTACCGCTCAATATAGGTCGATTAGAACGAGATGAAACCAAAATAAGAACTGTATATGAACTGGGTGAAAAAAATTCTCTCAGCACAAATTCAAGATCTAAAAAAATACTTAAGAAGTTGATTTTAAATAAACTATTTCTCAAGTTTGGAATCTGGTTCACATTTTTTTCATCGAGGAAAAAAATTTTTCTCTTGATACTGTACATCAATACAGATATAATCTAGCCAAATTTAGATAACTCTATTCAAGAAGGTTTTTATATGGCAACTCAAGAAGAAAAAGCAAAAAGCGCTCGCCGCAGCACTTGGTCAAATTGAAAAGCAATTCGGTAAAGGCTCAATTATGAAATTGGGCGATACTCAAGCCCTTGATGTTGAATCTGTTTCAACTGGTTCTTTAGGTCTTGATGTCGCTCTTGGTATTGGTGGTTTACCAATGGGTCGTATTGTTGAAATTTTTTTGGACCTGAATCTTCTGGTAAAAACAACTTTAACTTTATCTGTTATCGCTCAAGCACAAAAAAAGTAGGTAAAAACCTGTGCGTTTATCGATGCGGAGCATGCACTTGATCCTATTTATGCAGCAAAAACTTGGCGTTGATGTTAAAGAGCTCTTAGTCTCCCAGCCAGATAACGGTGAACAAGCACTTGAAATTTGTGATGCATTAGTACGTTCTGGTGCTGTAGATGTGGTCATCGTGGACTCGGTTGCTGCACTTACCCCGAAAGCTGAAATTGAAGGCGAAATGGGTGATTCACATATGGGTTTACAAGCGCGTTTAATGTCTCAAGCACTACGTAAATTAACCGGTCAAATCAAAAAAATGCAAACTGTCTCGTTATCTTCATTAACCAAATTCGTATGAAAATTGGTGTCATGTTTGGTAACCCAGAAACCACAACTGGTGGTAACGCACTAAAATTCTACTCTTCTGTTCGTTTAGATATCCGTCGTACTGGTTCAGTTAAAGATGGAGATGAGGTCATTGGTAACGAAACTCGTGTTAAAGTCGTAAAAAATAAATTAGCTGCACCTTTCCGCCAAGTTGATTTCCAAATTCTTTATGGAGAAGGTATTTCTAAAGCAGGCGAATTAATTGAACTTGGTGTTAAACACAAACTTGTTGAGAAAATCTGGTGCATGGTATGCATACAACGGTGAAAAAATTGGTCAAGGTAAAGCCAATGCGATGAAGTGGTTACATGAAAAATCCCTGCGAAAATCAGATGAACTTGAAGCGAAGCTTCGTGCTGAATTAGTCGCTAACCCAGAACAAGCATTAATGGCGGACATTGAACAATCTAATGATGACGCAGAAAGCGATTTCTAATCACTAAAAAGTGCGGTCAAAATTGACCGCACTTTTCATTTCAACCGTATTTCACCTAAAAAGGAATTTTCTATGTCTTCTCTTGCTTTGAGCTATGTCGTTAATTTACTTGCTCGACGTGAATATAGCGAATTTGAACTACGCAATAAAAATGCAGGAAAAAAAGCATTTACAGAAGATGAGATCGATGAAACGATTGCTTACTGTCAGAAAAAAACTGGCAAAAATGATAAACGATTTGCTGAAAATTATTTACACGCACGTTCGCAACGTGGGTATGGTGCAAATCGTATCAAACAAGAATTACGTCAACTGAAAGGTGTATCTTCAGACGTAATCAATGAAGTCCCTCGCAGAAAGTGAAATTAATTGGATTGAAATAGCAGAAAAAGGTTCTACACAAAAAAGTTTCCTAATTATGCAGAACCTCAACCAATCAAAAAGCAAACAAAAAAATTTGGCAGTATATGCTCTCTCATGGATTTTTATTCTGAAGAATTTAGCGATTTTATCGGAAATGGAATAGAAGACTGATGAGCCTAAAAGAAATAAATCCCTAATACTGTAAAAAAATTAAACAACCAACTAAATGGCTCACTAAAACGAACAATCCATTTACCCACTCTTCTTTAAAAAAAGAGTTCTATTACTTCGCCTGAAAAAGAAGAAAAAAGGTGGTGAGAGCACCAAGAAATCCAGTCACTAAGAATAATCGCCATTCAGGGCTAAATTGAGGAAATAACCAAAAAGGCGGCCACTAAAAATCCCCATCAAAAAAACAGCCAATAAAGTTCGCCACAAGTGTACCAAATGCAAGTGTGCTAAATAGTGAATTCAACCAAAGACCCTAATCCCCATCGTAAGGATGCACCGATGGCTGCACCTGTGCTCACAAGAATGATTGACTGAAACATTTATTTGATACCAAAAAGCTCCGCCAAATGCTTTGGCTACCGCTTCATCTTTATTGAACCCAATCTCTTCCAATTCAGGGGCAAGCTTCTTTTAGACGAGGATCAGCATTTCGCCATCACATAACCTTTACCAGCCAAAGAAAGCATTTCAACATCATTTTGACCATCACCAAAAAGCAATACAATCTTTTTAATCCATAATTTCTATTTTTCTAATAGATGAGCTAATGCATCACCTTTAGATACATTTTTTTGTTCATGACCTCTAAGCAAGTCACAGCGGAATAAACAATCGTCGTTTTATCACCAAAAATGTGTTCTAAGATAATCTTCCAGTTCTACAAGATCTTTTCGGGTCACGAGCAATAAAAAAATACTTTTTCAGTTCCTCTTCCGTGATGTTTTGTGAAATCAACCACCTCATACATGAAACCTGAATCCTTGTGATATTTTTGCTAATTCAGGCACATCTATATTGATAAACCAACCATCATCTTGATAAGTATTGATACAAATCTTGGTACGATCAAAAGGGATTTTTATACAACTCAAGCACGATTTCTTCTGGGAAGACTATTGCTATAAATAAGGTTACCTTTTTAGGTCGCGTACTCTCGCGCCATTGGAAGTGATCATTACAGCATGCTCCGCTCCAATCTTACCTAAAAATAGAAGAAACATCCGTGTGATTACGGCCTGTCGCTAAAAATAATATCAACACCTTTTTTTGTTCTAATTTATTTAATATCTCAATTGTAAAATCACCAATTACATGATTAGCATTGAGTAATGTACCGTCAAGATCAGAAACAACGGCTTTAAATGGAAGTTGTTGCATAAAAACCACCCTGTATAAAAAAATGAGTCTGTATCATACCAAAACAACACGATTTTTTTGACCGCACTTTCTATCATAAAAAACGACATTCATTGATAAAAAAACAAAAAGGCGCATCTTTCGATACGCCTTCTTTATCTAACTTGTTACAGTTAATACATCAATTATTTGATGATTTTTCGCAACAACGCCTGCACCTACTGTACGGCCACCTTCACGGATTGCGAAACGTAAACCTTGGTCCATCGCGATTGGGTGGATTAAGCTTACTGTCATTTTGATGTTATCACCAGGCATTACCATTTCCACGCCTTCTGGTAACTCGATAGTACCAGTTACGTCAGTTGTACGGAAATAGAATTGTGGACGGTAACCTTTGAAGAATGGAGTGTGACGACCACCTTCATCTTTTGATAATACGTAAACTTCTGATTCGAAAATCAGTGTGTGGAGTGATTGAACCTGGTTTCGCTAATACTTGACCACGTTCGATTTCTTCACGTTTGGTACCACGTAATAATGCACCGATGTTTTCACCTGCACGACCTTCGTCAAGTAATTTACGGAACATTTCAACACCAGTTACTGTTGTTTTTGTTGTTGGTTTGATACCAACGATTTCAACTTCATCACCAGTACGGATGATACCACGCTCAACACGACCTGTTACTACTGTACCACGACCTGAAATTGAGAACACGTCTTCGATTGGAAGAAGGAACGGTTGGTCAATTGCACGCTCTGGCTCAGGGAATGTAAGTATCTAAGTGGTTTGCTAACTCAAGGATTTTTTCTTCCCATTCTGCAACACCGTTTAATGCTTGTAATGCAGAACCACGTACGATTGGAGTATCGTCACCTGGGAAGTCATATTGAGAAAGAAGTTCACGAACTTCCATTTCTACTAATTCTAATAACTCTTCGTCATCTACCATGTCGCATTTGTTTAAGAATACGATGATGTAAGGTACACCTACTTGGCGACCTAATAAGATGTGCTCACGAGTTTGTGGCATAGGACCATCTGTCGCTGCTACTACTAAGATAGCACCGTCCATTTGCGCCGCACCGGTAATCATGTTTTTAACATAGTCCGCGTGTCCTGGGCAGTCAACGTGTGCGTAGTGACGAGTTGGAGTATCGTATTCAACGTGTGAGGTGTTGATGGTGATACCACGCGCTTTTTCTTCTGGCGCGTTATCGATTTGGTCGAATGCACGAGCTGCACCACCGTAGTGTTTTGCTAATACGGTTGTGATTGCTGCTGTTAAAGTTGTTTTACCGTGGTCAACGTGGCCGATTGTACCCACGTTTACGTGCGGTTTTGTACGTTCAAATTTTTCTTTAGACATTTAAAGAGTCCCTCTAAATAGACACGGTTATCGATGGGTAAATTAAACCACATTAACCAATAAAAATCATTACTATTTAATAAAGGAAAGAGGAATTTGGAAGGCTGGTGCTGATAGGCGGATTTGAACCGCCGACCTCACCCTTACCAAGGGTGCGCTCTACCAACTGAGCTATATCAGCGTTTGGAGCGGGCAGCGGGAATCGAACCCGCATCATTAGCTTGGAAGGCTAAGGTAATAGCCATTATACGATGCCCGCAGTCCTAAATTCATCTGTCCCATCAGAATTCATTTAGAAAAATGGTGGAGGGAGAAGGATTCGAACCTTCGAAGGCTGAGCCAACAGATTTACAGTCTGCCCCCTTTGGCCGCTCGGGAACCCCTCCACGCTAAATGAATACTTGTTTACTAAAGGATGGTGCCGACTACCGGAATCGAACTGGTGACCTACTGATTACAAGTCAGTTGCTCTACCTACTGAGCTAAGTCGGCGTGTTGTAAGCAAGTGAGGCGTATTATATGGAAAAATTTTATGCCTGACAAGTTTTTTTATGAAAAAAATGCGTTTTTTTAACTATTCGTCTAATTTACAAGCAAAAAAAGCCACATTCTTGCTTTTAAAACTCATCACTTTTTAATAAAAAAACGATGATCACAACTCATTTATAGGGTATATTTTGTCCAATTTTTTTCACTCTAGATATAAAAGCACCGTGGAAATTACCGAACAACTCACGCCCTTTCTGAACTTTAGCCGTCAGCAATGGGCTGAATTAAGAAAATCTGTTCCGCTAAAATTAACGGAGCAAGATCTCAAACCGCTTTTAGGTTTTAATGAAGAGCTTTCTCTTGATGAAGTGAGCACCATTTACCTGCCACTTGCACGTCTCATCAACTACTATATTGATGAAAACCTTCGTCGCCAAACGGTTTTAAATCGTTTCCTTGGCGGACAAAGCCCTAAAGTCCCTTACATCATTAGTATCGCAGGTAGTGTTGCTGTTGGGAAAAGTACATCGGCACGTATTTTGCAATCTTTGCTAACCCACTGGCCTACCGAACGAAAAGTTGATCTGATTACTACTGATGGTTTTCTTTATCCATTAGAGAAACTTAAAAAAGATGATTTGCTACAGAAAAAAGGCTTCCCTATTTCTTATGATACGGCCAAATTAATTCGTTTTTTAGCTGATATCAAATCAGGCAAGCCATCTGTAAAATCGCCTATTTACTCTCATCTGACTTACGATATCGTTCCTGATAAATTTGATATTGTCGACCAACCGGATATTTTAATTTTAGAAGGACTAAATGTTCTCCAAACAGGTTCAAATAAAGCCAATCAAACCTTCGTATCTGATTTTGTGGATTTCTCTATTTACGTTGATGCTGACGAGAACTTACTCAAAAGAATGGTACATCAAACGATTCTTAAAATTCCGTCAAAGTGCTTTCACCAATCCAGATTCCTATTTTAAACATTACGCTAATCTCTCTGAGCAAGAAGCCATTGAAACAGCCAGTAACATTTGGGATAACATTAACGGATTGAATTTAAAACAAAAACATTCTGCCGACTCGTGAGCGCGCCAATCTCATTCTTAGAAAAGGTGAAAAATCACGAAGTTGAATTAGTGAAATTAAGAAAATAAAAAAAGAGCGGTCAATTTGACCGCTCTTTTTTTCTCACTGCCTACGACATCCTTCCATTCTCAATGCCAATCACCTGATCGCAAATAGCCATGGTAGACTGGCGGTGACTCACGAGAATAATCAATTTTTTTCTGCTTTCACGTTCAACAATGATTTCAAAAATCATCGCTTCGTTTAAAGCTATCCAAATTGCTAGTCGGTTCATCGAGTAAAAATAATCGGTGCGTTGTGTAGGAATGCACGAGCAATACCGATACGTTGTTTTTCACCATCAGAGAGATTGCCGCCCAATTCCGTCATTTTTCGTTTGATAACCTTCTGGCAAGCTTAAAATGAAATCATGAATTGACGCTTTCTTCGCGGCTTCCATAATTTCTTCTAGCGTTGCATCACGGCGTGCAAGGCGAATATTTTCCTCAATGGTTTCGTTGAAAATATAGGTTTGCTGGGTAATGTACGCCATATTGTCACGCAAACTACGAGTGTTGATGTTCGGTAAGGTTTCACCGTTAATTTTAATGCTACCTGATTTAGGATCATAAAAACGCATCAGCAGTTTTAACAAGGTACTTTTACCGCTGCCGCTTCTTCCATGAATTCCTAAAATTTCACCCTTTTTTTCACTGACAAGCTAACATCCGATAAAATTTGTTCTTCACCATAAACAAAACTTACGTTCTCAACATCAATGCGAGAAACCTCTTTCAAATCGACCGCACTTTCTACGTCTTTTAATTCAGGTTCTTCTGCTAGCAAACTCAATACACGCTCACCTGAAGCCAAAGTTTGTAACAAGTTGCTTGAAAGGTTACTTAACGCAATAACCGGGCCATAGCTCGACATCAATAAAATTACGCCGATTAAAAAGGCAGAAAAATCAATCTTATCTAGACTAAACAAAATTAAGCCTGTGAATAACATAATGATGTTAAACGCTGATACTGCCACTTCAGTGTAAACGCGCACTTTCGCTTCTTGGTCTTTAATACGTTCAAAAGCTGTATCAATTTTTTGGCTGCGTTGTTGGATTTCTGCTAAACGTTGTTGTGCATAGCCGAAAAGTTGAATTTCTTTCATACCACGCACGCTGTCGAGGAAGAAGTCATTCATTTCGCCTACTAATTCACGATAGCGTCTGCCATCTTCACGCGCCAATTTGGTGGTAATAATGGGTAGAATCACACCCACCGTTAAATAAGCGGCTAATGCCACAACTACAAACCAACCTGAAAGATGTGCAAAGACCAGCAATAAAATCGCAGAAGTAAAGAAAGCGATCATAATTGGCGCGATAGTATGCGCATAGAATACTTCGAGCAATTCAATATCATTGGTGACTAATGACACTAATTGCCCCGCTTGTTTATCTTGCAACTTCACAAAAAGCCAAAGCGACGTAAAGAAGAAAAACACTTTATCGCGCAATAATGCCAACAATTTAAAGGCGATATAATGCCCAGACATCTGCTCTAAATAACGCAACGCACCACGAGCCACCGCCAACACGATAAGTGCGGTCAAAATTCCAGAGAAACTCAAATGGGTGTCAAAGTTAAGAAGATTCACTAACCCCATCGCACCAAGCACCATAATAAAAATAGCGGCAAGGAAAACCGAGCGTTCCCATGGTGATGGTAAACGCCATAATGTGCGCCAGTGGGAGTCACTAATTTCAACAAATGCCCCATCACAACAAAAACCATTTTTTTACGCATTTGCCACCTCTCTAATTTGTTCTAAATCTTTTTGTTGTTGGAACATTTCAGCATACGCACCTTGTTTTTTTCCATGAGGTCTTTATGTGTGCCTTGCTCAATCAATTTGCCTTGTTCAAGCACATTAATGCAGTCGGCATTCACGGCATTCGCCAAGCGATGAGAAATCATCACAATGGTTTTTTTGTTGTTTAAATTGCTGAATGAACTGCAAAAATAATTTCTTCGCTTTCCACATCAATGTTACTGGTCGCTTCATCAAAAAAATATAAAGCGCCGCATTGTGTAATAACGCGCGTGCTAAAGCTAAACGTTGAATTTGACCGCCGGATAAATTCGCGCCACGGCTTAATAACTGCATATCTAATCCACCATTATCTCGAACGAATTGCGCCAGATTGACTTGTTCTAAACACGCATAAATTTGTTCATCTGTGGCATCAATTTTCGCCATGGTCATATTTTTCGCGCAGCGTACCTTTAAACACGTAACTGCTATGGCTCACCAAAGAGACTTTTTTTCATAAAAACGAATGACGATCAATCTCTTGAATTTCTTGGCCGTTGAATAGAATTTTTGCCTTGTTGCGCTTTATTAAAGCCCATTAGCAATGAAACCAAGGTGGATTTACCACAACCACTTTTTACCCACAAATACCGTAAGCTGATTTGGTAGGATGCTTAAATCTAAACCAACAATCGCAGGTTTTTCTTCACTATAAGAAAAATGTAGACCTTGGATATCCACTTGAATTGCATTTTTCGCTGCAAAATTGACCGCTTGTGTTTGAGTTTCAACTGGCGTATCTAACAATGTGAATATCTTATCTGATGCCGCTTTACCATTCATCGCCACATGGAAGAAAAGAACCCAATAAACGAAGTGGAATAAAGAATTCAGAAGAAAGCAGAATAAATAAAATAACGCCTAATATGGTTAATTGATCCGCTTGGAATTGCAACAAGGCCGTTAAAATCCCGATTGCTGCCCCACCGTAAGCAAGTAAATCCATCAGCGATACCGAGTTAAGCTGCATGGTAAGCACTTTCATGGTAATTTTGCGGAAATGTTCTGCTTCCTCATCCATTGCTTTCGCTTTATAAGCATCATCTTGGTAGATTTTCAGCGTGATTAAACCTTGTAGGTTATCTAAGAAACTGCTGCCTAATCCCACATAAATGGACCAATATTTTGCCAAGAGTTTTTTCGCAATTTTATTCACCGCAATAATCGACATCGGGATCAACGGCACGCAAATCAACAAAATTACGGCTGTTTTAAAAGCTGAAAAAGATCAGGAAAAGCGAAAGAGTGTGAGCGGAGCAAGCAAGCTATAAAAAAGCTGAGGCAAATAACGCCCAAAGTAGATTTCAAGCTGCTCCACACCTTCTGAAGCCACTTGGATAATATTTGACGTAGATTGTTGATTCACTTGGTTAAGTGGCATTGAGGCCAATTTGCGATAGATGAGGCTACGCAGCTCATGTTTTACTTTCGTACTCGCAAAATAAGAAGACTGCACCGATTTTTTACCCGCAAAGGCACGCAACGCCAAAGCAGCAATTAAAACGATGCCCAAAATGACCGCACTTAGTGGACCCAATTCATTAAAATAAGCCGCCTGTAAAAATATAAGAAAAACACGACGGCACTAATAATCCCACCAATTAACGCCACCCAGTTCCATAACACCGTGATGCCAATCCATTTTTTTACTGTCGGCCACCGTGTTAATTAGGGCGTTTATCTATCATCATAATGATTGCTCCTAAAAACAAAAAAGAAGTACGCACATTACTATGCGTACTTTGCTATCAATCTAACAACTAAAAACGAGTCTATTTCGTATCATTGTCCTTAAACGATAAAAATCGTGAAAATTATAGTAAAGAATACACACAAATAATAGATCTAATTGAAAATTATTTCTATTTCTAAATAAAAATAAAAAAATACCGCACTCGGTTTTCCTAAGTGCGGTCATTTCTCAGTGATATTTTTTTGAATATTAGACTAAACGTCTAAGTTTGCTCGCAACGCATTCATTTCGATGAATTCACGACGAGGCTCAACTTCATCACCCATTAATGTGGTGAAGAGTTGGTCTGCTGCAACAGCATCTTTAATTGATACTTTTAACATACGACGAGCATTTGGATCCATGGTGGTTTCCCAAAGTTGCTCAGCGTTCATTTCACCCAATCCTTTATAACGTTGGATTTCTAAAGCCACGACGAGATTCTTTCATCAACCATTCAACAGCTTGTTCAAATGATTGAACTGGGTTGAGTTTTTTTCACCACGAGTGACATACGCCCCCTCTTCGAGCAAGCCATTGACTTGCTGGCCGAATGTAGAAATCTTCGCAAATTCATTGCCTGTCACAAAAATCAAAGTTAATGAAGTAATCTGTATCAATACCATGTTTACGAACGGTAATGACTGCTTCATATACTTGGCGTTCGCTGTTAAATTGGGTTCTTGCTGAATATAAATGGGCTTCCGTTTCTTTTTCGGTTAAGTACGCAACAAAAAGCATTCGCCCAATTTTCGACCGCACTTTCATTACGCATTAAACTCAACGGTTAATTGTGGTTGGTAAACCAAGCCTTGTAACAATGGCTCTGGATAGTAACGACTTAAACGAGTAATTAATTTCTGAACATTGTTATATTCGCCTACTAATTTCTCAAACACTAAATCATTCATTGCTGGTGCATTAGCACTGATATGTAACGCTGCACCATCTAACGCAAGCATTAACTCATATTGCACCATTTCGTCGTTATCTTTGATATAACGCTCTTGTTTACCTTTTTTCACTTTATAAAGTGGCGGCTGAGCGATATACACGTAACCACGCTCAATTAATTCCGGCATTTGACGATAGAAGAAGGTCAACAATAAAGTACGAATGTGTGAACCGTCCACGTCCGCATCAGTCATGATAATGATGTGATGATAACGTAATTTATCAGGATTATATTCATCGCGGCCAATACCACAGCCTAGCGCCGTAATTAATGTACCCACTTCTTGAGAAGAAAGCATTTTGTCAAAACGTGCTTTTTCAACGTTAAGAATCTTCCCTTTTAGCGGTAAAATCGCTTGGGTTTTACGATCACGACCTGATTTTGCAGAACCACCCGCAGAATCCCCCTCCACGAGGTAAAGCTCTGAAAGAGCTGGGTCTTTTTCTTGGCAGTCAGCTAATTTACCCGGAAGGCCAGCAATATCTAATGCGCCTTTGCGACGGGTCATTTCACGTGCTTTACGTGCGGCTTCACGTGCACGCGCAGCCGTAATAATTTGATTTACAATGATTTTCGCATCGGCTGGATTTTCTAATAGATATTCCTGCATACGCTCATTCATGGCAGATTCAACCGCACTTTTCACTTCAGAAGACACTAATTTGTCTTTTTGTTTGTGAAGAGAATTTAGGATCGGGCACTTTCACCGAAATAATCGCCACCAAACCTTCACGCGCATCGTCACCTGATGTGCTCACTTTCTCTTTTTCAGTAACCCTTCGCTTTCCATGTAGTTATTTAAGCTACGGGTTAATGCGCCACGGAAACCGGCTAAGTGAGTACCACCATCACGCTGTGGAATGTTATTGGTAAAGCAATAAACATTTTCGTTTACGCCATCATTCCATTGCAATGCGACTTCCACGCCAATGCCGTCTTTTTCTGCTGAAAAATAGAATGGTTTTGGGTGAATTGGATTTTTATTTTTATTTAAATATTCAACGAACGCTTGAATACCACCTTCGTAATGGAAGTGATCTTCCGTGCCATCACGTTTGTCGATTAAACGGATTGACACACCAGAATTTAAAAATGAAAGCTCACGTAAGCGTTTCGCTAAAATTTTGTAATCGAAAGTTGTAATCGCAAAGATTTCTGGACTTGGCCAGAAACGCACGGTTGTACCCGTTGCTTGCGTTTCACCGATAATAGTTAAAGGCCCTTGAGGCTCACCTAAGTGATAGAATTGCTCGTACACATGACCTTGGCGACGAATGGTTAATTGCAATTTATCAGAAAGTGCATTTACTACCGAAACACCCACGCCGTGCAAACCACCTGATACTTTATAAGAGTTATCATCGAATTTACCGCCCGCGTGAAGCACTGTCATGATTACTTCTGCTGCAGAAACACCTTCTTCCGGATGAATATCTACCGGAATACCACGACCGTCATCTTGTACGGAAACAGAATTATCATCATGAATAGTGACGATAATATCGGAACAATAGCCAGCAAGCGCTTCATCGATCGCGTTATCCACCACCTCAAACACCATATGGTGTAGGCCTGTTCCATCATCGGTATCCCCAATATACATGCCCGGACGTTTCCGAACCGCATCAAGCCCTTTTAAGACTTTTAATACTTGATGCACCATAAGCATTTTTCTGTAACCGGTGTTTCTGACATAGTTTTTTTCTCTATTTTGTAATGAAAAATTGTGCGGAATTATAGCAAAAAAACTGACTATTTTGCGAAATAAAAAGTGCGGTCAAAAATTTTTCGGTGTTAAAAAAACCAATAAACAAATACATAGCATATAAACAAAAAAAGACGAGTTTTATCTAAACTCGTCTTTTTTTATTGCATTAACATTTATTTCCAAATGTGGTTATTTAACCCGAGTTCTTTCACCATATCTGTGAAACCTTTGATACTCGAAATATAATCACGAATCGTACTGTCTTCCAGCAATGACTTTTCAAAAGATGGTTCAAAAACTATTCTTTTCCTAAATTAGCTGCAACAATCACTTCTCGGTTACGAAGTACCATCGAAATAGGACAATTAAATTTCTCTTTCAAGCTGCAAAAGCGTTCCATTAACTTAGGCGATAAGGCATATCTGGCTAAGATTTGATCTTCAGTAAACACATCAAAATAACGATTAAAAAGATGGACTATCCATCAAAAGCAATTTCACCTTCTTTTCTTAAACACCCCTCCTTCTTATCGCAAACATAAACCCAATGGGCCAGTTCTTTAGGGAAGGTCGCTTTAAATAAAATGCCTTGAAAGGTCGTGGTCCTTAATCCTTTCATCATTTTTTTCCGCTCGGTTCCATATTAAACGCTGCAAAATCACAGATTTCAACTTCAGTCTGGTCAAGCTCACCCAAAAATTAAATCCTCACTACGATAACTCGCCGGATAACTATCGTAAACTGAGAAAAAAATCATTAAGATGAAGCCCCCGGTCTGGTCTAAAGTGGAAGCCAAACTCCTGGACAATCGTGTTAATTACCCGAGTTTTAAATTCTGCAATAAAGCGTTTATATCTAAAAAAATAAGCGACGGAAAAGAATAAATGAGCACACCAAGAATCAATGCCGTACTTAATAGATTCTCACTCCCTATCGCACCGAGAAGCAAAAAAATAACCCAAAAACACAACCCAATTATCGATTTGTTGATAAGTGATTTTGACGGCTAAAGCGTTCCTCATCTAATTTTTTTCCAACCCCAGGAAAAGCGAATCCCTTCAATCTCTTTTTGGTGTATTCATGGTTTGTCCACTTATTGTTTAAATAAATTACCCACATTAGGGACTTCAGCTTCATTCTGAGGAATATCGAAAAAAATGTTCCCTTTTCTGGAAATTAAACAAAGTTTGCAATTAAATTTCGACGGAAACATTTCCACAGCATTGTTATACTCTTCAACTGCTGAATTATAAGTACGTCTTGCTGCAGAAATTTGCTCTTCCACATCACTAAGTACGGTCTGAATTTGCATAAGATTTTTGATTGGCCTTTGAGATCAGGGTAATTTTCTAGACGAACCTGTAAATGACGCAATAATCCCTGAAATCTCATTATTGAGTTGAAATTTTTTTCACTTGTGGTATGAGCTAATTTAGCACTTTCACGTAACGTCACGATACGCTCAAGCAAGCTACGCTCATGCGACATATATTCCTTTGCTGTGGCAACAAGGTTTGGTAACAAATCATAACGACGTTTTAACTGAACATCCACGCTTGCCTCAACACTGCTCACTTGATTACGTCTCATAACCAATTTGTTATACATTGAAATGGTGAAAGCTAAAGTTACAACAACAATACCTGCGACTACACTCATTATTATTTTCTCCATAAAAAAATTATCCCTGCTTAGTATAGGGAAAAGCGTAATAAAAATCCATTCTCTTAGACAATTTTTTTGTTGATAAAAAAATCAATAAAAAAATAAACAAAACCAAGAATTTAACTTATTCACTTCCTATTCATATCAACGCAAAGTGCGGTCAAATTTTACGAAGATTTTTTTCGAGACCAAATCCTTCTTTATTATTGTGATTTTATGTACAAAAAGATACTCTAAGTGAAGATAACCTCAATAAATAACAATCATTCTCAATAATTAAGTAAAAACAATCACTTACCCACTTATTTTATAAGGAAAAATAAGGGTATTTTTTTGATTACGATCAAATAAACTTTCCCTCATCAAGGCATATCATAGGTAAATTAACCATACAAGTAACGTGCCAATTGGGAGTGATTATATGCAACGAAGTGATGGATTATTTTCTGCTTTAGCAGAAGTTTCCCGTCGGGATTTTATGAAGTTATGTACCGCACTTGCGGCGACTATGGGGTTAAGTTCAAAAAGCGGGTGCAGAAATGACCGCTGCTTTTAACCGAACCTAAACGTCCACCAGTATTATGGATTGGTGCGCAAGAATGTACGGGTTGTACTGAATCCTTACTACGTGCGACCCACCCAACAGTAGAAAAACTTGGTATTGGAAATGATTTCCTTAGAATACCACGAAACCCTTTCTGCAGCCTTCGGGGAACAAGCTGAAGATAATAAACACAATGCAATTAAACAGTATTATGGAAAAATATGTTTTTAGTCGTAGATGGATCTATTCCGGTGAAAGACGGCGGCGTCTATTGTATGGTAGCAGGTAAACCGATTGTAGAACACATCCAAGAAGCCGCTAAAGGGGCTGCAGCGATTATTGCGATCGGTTCTTGTGCGGCATGGGGTGGCGTACCTTCTAGCGGTGGCAATCCAACTGGCGCAAGCAGCCTATCTGAAGTATTACCAAAAGGCACACCAGTGATTAATATTCCAGGCTGCCCACCAAATCCACACAACTTCCTTGCAACTGTCGCTTATATTCTTACTTATAAGAAACTACCCGCAATGGACAAATTAAATCGTCCATTATTCGCTTACGATCGCTTAATTCACGAAAACTGCTATCGTCGTCCACACTTTGATGCGGGTCGTTTCGCTAAAGAATACGGCGATTACGGTCACCGCAACGGTTGGTGTTTGTATCATCTCGGTTGTAAAGGACCAGAAACTTACGGTAACTGCTCTACTTTAGAATTCTGTGATGTCGGCGGTAATAACTGGCCAGTCGGTATCGGACACCCTTGTTATGGTTGTAACGAAAAAGGCGTCGGCTTTACTAAAGGTATCTTCCAATTAGCGGGCGTAGAAAACCCAACGCCACGTGTTGAAAAAAACCTGATGTCAACAATACCGAAGGTTCAGGTGCAACTATGACCGCTATTGGTTTATTAGGTGGTGCAGCTGCAATCCCTAGCCGGGCGTGAGTGTTGTGACCTTACGCGAATTAAGCGCTCAACATAAAGCCCGTTCTGAAGCTAAAGCCGCAGAGAAAGAACAACATACAGGTAAATAATGATGGATAGACGAAAATTTCTAAAAGCAGGTATGCTTGGCGGAATCGCTTCCTCCTTGCCTGTGTCGAGTGCGCAGGCAACGGAAACGGTTGAGCCCATTCCTGGTGCACTAGGAATGCTTTACGACTCTACCCTTTGCGTAGGTTGTCAAGCATGCGTGGCTGAATGTCAAAACGTAAACCACACACCCGTGAATCCAAAAAGGTGATCAAACTTGGTCAAATAACGACAAACTCACCCCATTTACTCGTAACGTGATTCAAGTATGGAGTGATGGCGACGGCACAAATAAAGACAAAAACAGAAAACGGCTATGCTTACGTGAAAAAAACAATGTATGCATTGCGTTGACCCTAACTGTGTTGCGGTTTGTCCGGTTCAAGCCCTTACCAAAGATCCAAAAACCGGTATCGTAAAATATGATCCCGATATCTGTACCGGTTGCCGTTATTGCATGGTTGGCTGTCCGTTTGATGTACCCAAAATACGACTATGACAATCCATTCGGTGAAATCAGCAAATGTGAACTCTGTAACCAAAAAGGTGTTGAACGTTTAGATAAAGGCGAATTACCTGGTTGCTGTCATGTTTGTCCAACTGGCGCCATTATTTTTGGTACACGTGAAGAATTATTGGCTGAAGCGAAACGTCGTTTAAGCTTATTACGTGGTACTGAATATTATTACCCACGTCAACACGTCAATAGTACAGATAAATACCGTGCTACCGTACCGGCATATCAATATCACATCTACGGTGAAAAAGAAGGTGGTGGTACACAGGTGCTCGCCTTAAGTGGTGTACCTTTTGCTAATCTTGGTTTACCAGACTTAGATGAAGTCGCGACAGGTTCTCGTGCGGCGCATTTACAACACTTCTTGTATCGCGGTTTAGCCTTACCGTTAGTGGCACTTGCCGGTTTAACCTTTATGACTTACAAAAAAATATGCATGGCGATAAAATCGCTGAGCGTATTGCAGCACAAAAAGAAGCCATGCGTCAGGCACGCAAGGAAATGGAAGAAGCGGAGGATGAGCATCATGAGTAATCCACGTCCGGTGGGCGGTCGCCTTGTTTCTGCCGCAATTCTCTTTTTTGCACCACTTGCCGTGCTTTGCGTTTTATTAATTTTTAAAAACGTTTAGTGTTTGGTATTGGTTCTGTAACCGCACTTAACGGCGGTTATCCTTGGGGTTTATGGATTGCCTTTGACTTACTTGTCGGTACAGGATTTGCCTGTGGTGGTTGGGCATCTAGCTTGGACCGTGTATATTTTCAATAAAGGGAAATATCACGCCCTTGTACGCCCAGCATTGCTTGCAAGTTTATTCGGCTATTCACTCGGTGGTCTATCTATCACCATTGATATGGGTCGTTATTGGCATTTACCATATTTCTACATTCCAGGCCAGTTCAACACGAATTCCGTTCTGTTTGAAACGGCATTTTGTATGACGGTGTATATCATCGTGGTAACCCTAGAATTTGCCCCTGTATGGCTTGGTTTCTTTGGCTTGAAAAAATGGTTTAATAAACTCAATAAAATCATGTTTTTCATTATTGCCTTGGGTGCCTTATTGCCGATGATGCACCAATCATCTATGGGTTCCTTGATGATTGTGGCTGGTCATAAAGTCCATCCGGTATGGCAAAGCTATGAAGTTTTACCGATACTCTCCTTGCTGACAGCTTTCATTATGGGCTTCTCTATCGTGATCTTTGAAGGCTCCTTAGTTAAAGCGGGTCTTGCAGGAAAAACGCCAGATGAACGTCATTTATTCACTCAACTTGCACGCGTTACTGCAGGCTTAATTTTCTGTTTCTTAGCAGTGCGTTTTGGTGAGTTGATTTATAACGATAAACTGCAAATGGTTGTGGGTTTCGATAAATTAACAAGATTTGAAGCATGGATGTTCTGGATGGAAGTTTGGTTGATGGTATTACCATTACTGACCCTCTTCCTCGGGGAGAAAAAATCTGATTCCCGTTGGTTATTTATTTCGGCATTAAGCATGTTACTCGGTGCGGCATTATGGCGTATGAACTACTCGCTTATCATGTATAACCCGGGCAATGGCTATCAATATTTCCCATCAGCGGAAGAATTGCTTATTTCAATTGGCTTCGTTTCTATTGAAGTATGTGCCTATATTTTAATCATTCGTTTATTCCCTGTATTACCGGTATTTAAAGAAAAACATACCGAAGACTCAGAAAAAATTATTGCCGAAAAAGCGGCATTCAGCAAAAAAGTTAGCGGAGCAGAATAATGTCAGAAAAAAAACGTATCTCAATTGACCCAATTACCCGTATTGAGGGTCATTTACGTATTGATTGCGAAATTGAAAACGGTGTTGTCACCAATGCTTGGTCATCCGGTACCATGTGGCGCGGTATGGAAAATATCGTAAAAGGTGCCGACCCACGCGATGCATGGATGATTATGCAACGTATCTGTGGCGTATGTACCACAGTACACGCGATTATCAGCGTACGAGCCGTAGAAGATGCTATTGGTGCTAAAGTTCCCGTCAATGCACAGTACATTCGTAACATGATTCTTGCTGCACACAGCATTCACGACCATATCGTGCACTTCTATCAACTCTCCGCGATGGACTGGGTGGATATCACCGCTGCGCTACAAGCTGATCCTGAAAAAAAGCAGCAGATATGCTAAAAGGTGTCTCTACATGGTCATTAAACAGTGCTAACGAATTCCGCAATGTACAGAAAAAAATTCAAGCATTAGTGGATAGTGGACAACTTGGTATTTTCGCTAACGGTTACTTCGGTCACGCTGCAATGAAACTTCCACCAGAAGTCAACCTCATTGCCGTCGCGCACTATTTGCAAGCGCTTGAATGTCAACGTGATGCTAACCGTGTAGTCGCATTACTCGGTAGTAAAAACACCACATATTCAAAAACTTGGCGATTGGTGGTGTAGCAAACCCAATTAACTTAGATTCCCAAGCGGTACTAAACCAAGAACGTCTCATGTTCGTGAAAGCTTGTATCGATCGCTTAACTGACTTCATTAACCAAGTGTATAAAGTAGATGCAGCAGTATTTGCGGCTTACTATCCTGAATGGTTAAGCTTAGGCAAAAACATCTGGCAACTACTTATCTGTACCTGAATACCCAATTGATGCAGATAACTCTAAATTCATGTTAAAAGGTGGTTATATCGAAAAACGGCGATTTATCGACTTTCCGCCCAATTGATCAACAAAAAAAGATGAGTTCGTTGTAAAAGGCATTAAAGAAAGTGGTAAACACGCTTGGTACGAAGATGATGAACCATTAGAACCTTGGGCTGGCTTAACTCGTCCGAAATATACCGGCTGGCAAGATGATGGTAAATATTCTTGGGTAAAAGCACCAACCTTCTACGGTAAAGTTGTCGAAGTGGGTCCTCTCGCCTATTTAATGTGTGGTTTGGCTGCGAATGACACGCCAACTGTCAACCACTTCAATGAATTAAAAGGCATTTATGAAAAAAATTGACTGGTAACACGTTAACCACCGATCAATTACATTCTACCCTTGGACGTATTATCGGCCGTACCGTGCATTGCTGTGCGATCAACGACATTCTAAGCGCTCAATGGCAAATGCTCATTGATAATATCGCTAAAGGTGATATGACGGCGTATATCAAAACAGATATCCCTGCAAGCGGTGAGTTCCGTGGTGTTGGCTTTGGTGAAGTACCACGTGGTATGCTTTCTCATTGGGTTGTCATCAAAGATGGTCGCATTGAAAACTATCAAGCCGTTGTACCATCTACATGGAATGCAGGTCCACGTAACGAACAAGACCAAATGGGTACCCTTATGAGCTTTCCATTATTGGTACACCGGTGGCAGATCCAACTAAACCGTTAGAAGTGGTCAGAACCATTCACTCTTTCGACCCTTGTATGTCCTGTGCCGTGCATGTAGTTAATACAGAAAACGGCGAAGTGACTGAAGTGAAGGTGTTGTAATGAAGCCGTTAATTCTTGGCGTTGGCAATATTTTGTTAAGCGATGAAGGTGTCGGTGTGCGTGTTGTGCAGGAGCTTGAAAAACGCCCTGAAATTCAACCGCACTTTGACATCATCGATGGTGGTACTTGTGGCATGGAATTACTGGATGCAATGGCAAATCGCAAGCATTTGATTATTGTCGATGCCGTGCTTGCTAATAAACAGCCAGGTGAGATTGTCGTGTTACATGACGAGCAAGTGCCCACCTTTTTCTCTCGCAAAATTTCGCCACACCAACTCGGCATTTGTGATGTACTTTCTGCAATGAAATTAACGGACGAATTTCCAAAAACACCTTTGTCTCATCGGCATCCAACCAGAGTCGCTAGAGTCTGGAATTGGTTTAACGGAAACGATACAAAAACGTGTTGCCAAAGGTTTTTTTGAAACGTTAAATCAAGTGATTGGTGAATATGGTTTGAATCTAGACTCCCCTCTTTAGAAAAGAGGGGCTGGGGGAGATTTGACTTAATTAATAGAGACAAGTGTTAAATCTCCCCTACCCCTCTTTACGAAAGGGGGAACTTTCTTTAAGATTTCACCTGCTATGCTTTAATCTTATTAATATTGAAAAATAAACCATGTATCGACACGAAAAAACACCTGAAAATTCTACCGCACTTTTTAACCTCTGTCACTGGCTTTGAAGAAAATCCAACGGAGATTTTCCTTACCGAAATGCAAAAACATTGTGCCAGAAATGCAAGATCTCCCTTTCTTTCATAAAGGCATCGAGTGTTTCTGCCCTAAATTTGTTTTATTCGAAGACCAATGGATCGGCACAGTATTAACCCCGTGGATGATGAGTGTGGTGATTCTGCCAGGTCCTCAACAACAATGGGAACCGCGTGAATTAGGTGATAAACTCACCGTTCAACTGCCGTACAAAGCGCTAACCTTCACCGTTAGTAGTCTTGAAAATGTACCGCAATATTTAAGTTGTTCCTTACATTCACCACTCGACCCGAATCTAACTAACGAGCAAGCGGTTCAACTGACGCAAGATTGTTTGCGTATGGTTTTATCCATACCAACCGCACAGCCGACATTTAATTCAGATCGCCGAAACCTGTTTAAGGCCATGATCAAATAAATGTAAGCTGCAAACAGTTAATAAAAAAATAGGGCAAAAGTAAGAGAATCTACTTTTGCCCATTTTGCTTTCCATCCCACACAAAGTGCGGTCAGTTTTTGCTTAATTTATCAAATTAATACAGCACACGTGCTTTGATTGTGCCTTCAATCTCACGAAGTTTAGCTAATAACGGAGACGCATCATCTGTTTCGATATCAACGACGACATAACCAATTTTTGGATCGGTTTGTAAAAATTGCGCCGCAATATTGAGATTAGCTTCAACGAAAATTTGGTTCAATTTGTTTAATACACCTGGACGGTTTTCGTGAATATGAAGTAAACGTTTTGTGCCAACGTGTTCTGGTAAAGATACTTCAGGGAAATTCACGGAAGAAAGGGTTGAGCCGTTATCCGAATATTTCACGAATTTACCCGCAACTTCAAAACCGATGTTTTCTTGTGCTTCAGCGGTGGAACCACCGATATGCGGGGTTAAGATCACATTATCAAATTTACGTAGTGGTGAAACAAACTCTTCATTGATTGATGCAGGCTCAACAGGGGAATACGTCAACCGCTGCACCACGAACTTTACCTTGTTCAAGTGCAGCTGCTAAAGCATCAATATCCACTACCGTACCACGTGCTGCATTGATCAAAATTGAATCTTGTTTTAATTGCGCAATACGTTCCGCACTCATTAAATTACGAGTTGAAGGTAAATCTGGTACATGAAGCGAAATCACATCACAAGAACCTAACAACTCTTCAAGTGTGTGTAATTGTTTTGCATTACCCAATGGTAATTTATTTTCAATATCGTAGAAATATACTTCCATCCCTAGAGATTCCGCAATAATACTTAATTGCGAACCGATATGGCCGTAACCCACGATACCGAGTTTTTTACCACGCACTTCATGAGAGCCCACTGCCGATTTATTCCATAAACCACGATGTACATCTGCATTTGCTTGAGGGATATTACGCATTAAAAGCAAAATTTCACCCAACACTAATTCAGCCACAGAACGTGTATTGGAGAACGGGGCATTAAATACCGGAATCCCACGCATTTTTGCCGCATCAAGATCCACTTGGTTGGTACCAATACAGAAACAGCCAATAGCAATGAGTTTCGGCGCAGCTTCAATCATTTCCTTAGTCAAATTAGTACGAGAACGTAAGCCGATAAAATGCGCATCTTTAATGGCTTCTTTTAGCTCATCACCATCTAAGGCTTTTTTGTAAAAGTCGATATTGGTATAGCCTGCGGCATGCAAGGTATCTAATGCACTTTGGTGCACGCCCTCTAATAGCACAAATTTAATTTTTGATTTGTCGAGTGACACTTTGTTTGTCATGTTTGCTTCCTTATTTTTTTATTAATCGATGACTTTTTGCGCCTTCTGGTGTACCAACAATTACAATATCCGCCCCACGTAAGGCAAAAAATACCATTTGTTACCACACCGGCTACGTTATTCAATTCTTTTTCCATTTCCACTGGATTTAAAATGGCGAAATTATGTACATCTAAAATCACATTACCGTTATCCGTTACCACGCCTTCACGATATTCAGGCGCACCCCCAAGAGAAACTAACTTACGACCAACTTGTGAACGAGCCATTGGAATGACTTCTACTGGTAATGGGAAAGTCGTACCTAAAACATCCACTTGTTTACTGGTATCTACAATACAAATAAATTTTTTTCGCTAAAAGCAGCCACAATTTTTTTCACGAGTCAGAGCTGCACCGCCACCTTTGATCATCATTTTTTGTGGGTTGATTTCATCTGCGCCATCCACATAAATATCTAAACTTGATACATCGTTAGCGCTAAATACTTCAATGCCCTGTTTACGTAATAATTCTTCCGAAGCTTTTAGATGCCGCTACCGCACCTTGAATTTGATCTTTTAATTCACCTAAAGCCTCAATAAAAACAATTCACTGTTGAGCCACTTCCCACGCCAACAATGGTATCGGGTTTAACGTATTTTTAACGCTGCGCGCGCAGCTAATTTTTTTCATTTCTAGTTGATCCATTTCTCTGTCCCTTTTTAAATTTTGAATAATAACGTAAACGTTTGCTTTACTTTAATACGACCCTATTAAATAAACAAGTGTAAAAAAATTTATTCGTGATGATGAAAAAAATTTTTATTCATCTAAGAAAAAGCGCTAATAGTTCGTTTAAAAAAACAATTTCCCATGTTCGGTGATCTGCCAAAAAAATCAGGTGTTTCCACAATATAATTCTGCTGGATCGCAAAATCAATTTGATTTTTTTGACCGCACTTTGCGAAAGCCCCGTGTAATACTCAAACTCTTGTTTTAGGCACGGCTTCCAATAAACGAAAAGCGATTCATGAAAAAAACTCAAAAGCGCGGTCATTTTTTTCCACGTTTTTTTCTTCATAAAAGGTATTCACCACGCAAGTAGCCTTTTTGGATGCTTCGTTTTAGAAAAAAACGTAAAAATATCGCCATCAGGAAAAGTGAGTTTTCCATGAGCACCGCAACCTATCGCCAAATAGTCCCCGAATCGCCAATAATTCAAATTATGCTGACATTGAAAACCCGGTTTTGCATAAGCAGATGTTTCATATTGTTGATAACCGGCTTCGGTTAAAAAGTTGGTGGCCCTTGCTCAAAAAAATATCCCAAAGTTCATCATCATCCGGCAACTTAGGTGGACGATAAGCAAACATGGTATTGGGTTCAATGGTGAGTTGATACCAAGAAAGGTGTGGCGGAGCAAGCTCAATGGCTTGTCGCAAATCATCTAAGGCTTCTTCAAGCGTTTGGTTTGGCAAGCCATGCATTAAATCCAAATTGAAACTTTTTAACCCAGAAAGTTTCGCCAAACTGACCGCACTTTTAGCTTCCGCCGCATTATGAATACGCCCCAAGCGCTGTAATTTATCGTCATTAAAACTTTGGATACCCATGGAAATACGTGTTACACCAGCATCCACATAGCCTTTAAAACGCTCCGCTTCCACAGTGCCAGGATTGGCTTCCATGGTGATTTCAATATTCTCTGAAAAAAAGGAATGTGACGTTGAATTTCTACCAATAACAACTTGATACTTTCCGCTGAAAAATAAACTCGGCGTGCCACCACCAATAAAAAAATTGAATGAAGTGGACGATCTTGAATACTAGCCTGATATTTCTCTAAGTCTGCCTCAAGATCGGCGATCAGATGTTGCACATATTCTTGTTCAGGAATTGTGCCTTTTTGTGCATGCGAATTGAAATCACAATAAGGGCATTTCTGCACACACCAAGGAATGTGAACATAAAGGGAAAGAGGGGGAAATTTTTGCATAATTAAAAGTCAAAAGGGCTTGTTTTCACAAGCCCTAAAAATAAGTCATTAATTGACCGCTCTTGCTGTTTTAGTCGCAGCTTTACGGCGTGGTGCTTTCGCTTTCGTTTCCACTTTCACAAATTCAATGCCTTCTGGTGGATTCTCTAACGCTAAAGCTAACACTTCATCAATGGTTTCTACCGCATGAATCGCAAGATTTTCTTTTACGTTATCTGGAATTTCTTCCAAATCTTTCACGTTATCTTTTGGAATTAATACAGTCTTAATGCCACCACGATGTGCCGCAAGTAATTTTTCTTTCAATCCACCAATTGGTAATACTTTACCGCGTAGGCTGATTTCACCAGTCATCGCGACATCGGCACGCACTGGGTTACCCGTTAAGCAAGAAACCAATGCCGTACACATTGCAATACCTGCACTTGGACCATCTTTCGGTGTCGCACCATCTGGTACGTGAATGTGAATATCACGTTTTTCATGGAATTCAGAATTGATACCCAATTTCTCCGCACGTGCACGGACTACGGTCATCGCTGCTTGAATAGATTCTTTCATCACATCGCCCTAATGAACCGGTAAAGGTTAATTTGCCTTTACCTACCACTGAAGCAGTTTCAATGGTTAGTAAGTCACCGCCCACTTCAGTCCACGCAAGGCCAGTTACTTCGCCCACACGGTTTTGGGTATCCGCTTTACCAAATTCAAAACGTTTCACACCAAGATAGTCATGCAAGTTGTCTGAATTAACGGTAATGGATTTCACTTTTGGGTTTACCAATAAATTCTTCACCGCTTTACGACAGATTTTAGAAATCTCACGCTCTAAGCCACGCACACCGGCTTCACGGGTGTAATAACGGATAATATCTAAAATGGCGTTTTCTTCGATGGTTAATTCGCCTTTTTTCAATCCATTACGTTCAATTTGTTTTTTTGTAACAAATGTTGCATCGCAATATTCAGTTTTTTTCATCTTCGGTATAACCAGAAAGACGAATAACTTCCATACGATCTAACAATGGACCAGGAATATTCATGGAGTTTGAGGTTGCCACAAACATCACATCTGACAAATCGTAGTCTACTTCAAGATAGTGATCATTGAAGGTTGTATTTTTGTTCTGGATCAAGCACTTCTAACAAGGCTGATGCTGGATCACCACGCATGTCCGAAGACATTTTATCGATTTCATCAAGCAAGAAGAGCGGGTTTTTCACACCAACTTTTGCCATTTTTTGAATCAATTTACCCGGCAATGCACCAATATAGGTTTTACGGTGACCGCGGATTTCTGCTTCATCACGTACTCCGCCTAATGCCATACGTACATATTTACGTCCTGTTGCATTGGCAATAGATTGACCTAGTGAGGTTTTACCTACCCCTGGTGGTCCTACTAAGCAAAGGATTGGACCTTTGATTTTGTTTAAACGCGCTTGCACCGCAAGGTATTCTAAAATACGTTCTTTCACTCGTTCTAAACCGTAGTGATCCGCATCCAAGACTTGTTGTGCTTTTGCGATATCTTTCTTCACTTTGGTACGTTTATGCCATGGCACTTGAAGCATCCATTCAATATAGCTACGAACTACTGTCGCTTCAGCCGACATTGCTGACATCATTTTTGAGTTTTTTTGCAACTCACTTTCCACTTTGTCACGCACATCTGCTGGCATACCTGCCGCTTCAACTTTTTGACGAAGTTGCTCAACTTCATCGATGGTATCTTCGCTTTCGCCTTCGTCCATTTCTTTTGCGAATCGCTTTAATTTGTTCGCTAAGATAGTAGTTACGCTGGCTTTTTCTCCATTTGTTTTTTTCACACGTGCCACGGATGCGTTTTTTTCAACTTGAAGAATATCCGCTTCAGATTCCATCATGCCGAGCAAGTATTCCAAACGCTCTTGCACATCTGCCAGTTCTAACACACTTTGTTTATGGCGAACGGTCACCGGAATATGCGCAGCCATGGTATCCGCTAAACGATCGGCATCATCAATGCGTTGAAGTGCACCTAAAAACATCTGCAGGGATTTTTTTATTAAGTTGCAGATAGCTTTCAAATTCATTTAAAACGGTTGCCTTCACCACATCTAATTCTTTTTTTCATCGCCAAACGTGGTTTCAATTGGTGTCACTTCCGCAGAAAAAAATGGTCTTCACCATCATTTAATTGATTGATTTTTGCGCGTTGTTGACCTTCCACCAACACTTTCACTGTGCCGTCTGGCAATTTTAATAATTGAATAATATTGGCAATCGTCCCGACATCGAATACATCATCAACGGTAGGTTCTTCTAAATCAGCCTGCTTTTGTGACACCAATAATAGTTGTTTGCCCTCATTCATGGCTTCATCAAGAGCGCTAATGGATTTTGCGCGTCCAACAAAAAGTGGCATCACCATATAAGGGAAAACGACGACATCCCGTAATGGCAATACAGGAAGTGTACGTTGTTGAGTTCTTTTGGCGTTCATAGTTATCTCTCTTACATCAATTCTATAATTTCATTGAATATGGGGATGAGTTGCATAAATTCAAGGTAGGATTTGGCATATTAAGGAGAAATCGAAAAATAGGCAAGTAAAGAACCACCTTTATTGATGGTTAATTGGAAAAAAACCATGGAATACAGGTACAATAAGTGCGGTCAAAAATCAGCATGATTTTACCTAAATAAAAACGTTTGAAAAAATAACCGCACTTTATCCATTATGACAGCAAAACAAACTATTACTTTCGCGACCTTTCAAGAATTACTGCCCGATTCTTGTAATCATCCATTAAAAAAACAATTAGGGATAAAGCCCGTTATTACGGACGAAAATTTTTTTATTTAAAAAAACAATGTGATGCATTGGTTAATTTCTTAAATACAAACCAAACTTGGATTCCGCTTTTTTTCAACAAAAATCCATATCGTTTTAATGCATTGCTCGCGACCTATTGCGACAAACGTTTTTTTCTGCAGCTGAGCGACTCTGTGCCATTACCAATAATCTGTTAATGCTTGAAGAAAAAAATGGGCGTAGAATTTTGCAAAAAAACTACTCCAAGAAAAAAATCCCTTTTTATTGGCACAATTAACAGATCAACTTGGTATTTATTTCAATATCAATCAGATTGATCCTTTTTGAAGGGTATTTTTTTCCATCAACTTAAAAAGACAATGATGGGCGTAGCATTTATGATGCTTCTTTCACCTTCTTAAAAGCCAAATAAGTTACTTATTGCCTCAATTCAAAGGTACCTTCTTATGAAGAAGCGCAAGAAGCTGTGAAACAAGCCACAAAAGAATTACACGGTGTTCGCCCGATGTTTATGTTGATGAATGTTTTCCGCTTGTTAGCCGAAAAATGGCAATGTGAATTAATCGGTATTCCTCACACTTCACAAGGTAAATATCGCCTATCTGCTCGCAGTAAAATTCTATTCAATTACGATGAATTCTGGCAAGAAAACCAAGGGCAATTAAATGGTCAATATTGGCAATTACCGCTTGAAAGTGCCCGTAAACCATTGGAAGAAATCACCAGTAAAAAACGTTCTATGTACCGAAAACGTTATGAAATGTTGGATGATTTGAGTGAAAAAAATTACTCAATTTTTCCTAAATAAAATAGACTTAAGCTAGGCTTACTCACAACAAAAACCTGGCTTAAGTAAACGATTGCTCACCCCGTTATTATTGCATTCTTTCAAAAATCACTCTTTGCTTTTTTGCTCGTTTTGTGTAGAATACGCGCTCGGCTTATTAACTAATCCGAACACAAGGAGTTCTCCATAATGGAAGCATCAAAGAAAAAGATGAAATTCCCTTCCGCATTTAGCATTCTCTTTATTATTCTTCTTATTGCTATTGGTCTTACTTGGCTTATTCCCTCAGGGTCCTACTCAAAACTTTCCTACGACACCACCGAAAATCATTTTATTGTCAAAACTCACGGAATTCCCGATCAAAGCTATCCAGCAACAGAACAAACCCTTAATCAACTCAATATCAAAATTCAACTTTCTAATTTCACCAACGGCATTATCAAAAAGCCGATTGCTATCCCCAATACCTATCAACGCATTGAACAACACGAAAAAAAGGTATTACCGATATGATTCACGCCATGGTGGATGGCACCATTGAAGTCGCGGATATTATGATTTTTATCTTCATACTCGGTGGAATGATTGGTGTGATAAACAAAACAGGAGCATTCAATGCCGGATTAATGTCTCTCACCAAAAAAACGAAAGGAAATGAATTCTCCGTTGTCTTTGCTGTCTGTGTGTTAATGCTGTTAGGCGGTACGGCTTGTGGTATTGAGGAAGAAGCGGTAGCCTTCTACCCAATTCTTGTTCCTGTCTTTTTAGCCTTAGGCTATGATTCGATTGTCTGTGTTGGCGCCATATTCCTCGCAGCCTCGATGGGCACTGCCTTCTCAACAATCAATCCATTTTCCGTTGTCATCGCTTCAAATGCGGCAGGGATTCCATTCACGGAAGGAATGGGATTTCGTACACTGGGTCTGATTCTTGGTGGTGCGTGTGTGATTGCTTACATGTATTGGTATTGTAAAAAACTGCGTGCTAATCCTGAATTTTCTTATACGTATGACGATCGCCAAGCCTTCTATGATCTCTATATGAAAGATATCGATCCCAATGCAACCGTTGAATTTACCTTTAGAAGAAAACTGATTCTGATTCTATTTAGTGGCGCCTTTCCTCTCATGGTATGGGGGGTGATGTTTGGCGGTTGGTGGTTCCCTCAGATGGCTACTTCCTTCCTGGCCATCACCATCATTATTATGTTTATCAGCGGATTGCCTGAAAAAGATGTCGTAAATGGCTTTACTCATGGTGCTTCTGAATTAGTTGGCGTCGCATTGATTATCGGACTTGCTCGAGCAGTCAATATCATTCTGGAACAAGGGATGATTTCTGACACGATTCTCGATTATATGACACATCTTGTCGATGGAATGAATGGCGGCGTCTTTATTATTGGTCAGCTCCTTATCTTCATCTTCTTAGGGCTAGTTGTACCTTCATCTTCAGGTCTTGCCGTACTCGCTATGCCAATTATGGCTCCGCTAGCTGATACTGTGGGCATTCCAAGAGACATCGTCGTATCAGCCTACAACTGGGGGCAATATATTATGTTATTCCTCGCCCCGACAGGATTAGTCCTTGTCACATTACAAATGCTTGGTATTCCATTTAATAAATGGTTGAAATTTGTCATGCCAATCGTAGGCTGTCAATTTGTTATCTCATCGATACTTCTCCTCGCTCAAGTATTTATGTATGCACAATAAGCAATAAAATAAAAAGCCACGCAGTCTTGCGTGGCTTCTTTTTCTTATCAGATGTTATTTAACAAACTCATCAAACTCTAACTCGTAATCATCACCATCTCGGCTGTATTTGATATATCGTGGAAATTGTTCACCTGAGAATTTCTTCACCATAATGTCTTTGTTACCGGTTTTAAATGAATAGGTAATTTCCGTGACAGTTTGCTTGTTATATTGAATTTGTTTTTCCACTTTCTTCACATTCACATTTTCCATTGGGTAAAGTTTTTTACCATTTGTAATTTGGAAACTGGTTGGCAATTTATCGTAATAACTCAACTGAAATGCCATGGTGAATAAATCAAAAGTTGGTAATTTTAACGGCTCAGTTTCTAACCCATTTTTCACTTTACCGTATTCAATTGTTGTTGGCGAAATTTTAGAAATTGCATACGTTTTACCATTACGCACATCTTGATAATTCACCATTTTAAATTGACTCGCGTTTTGTGAACCACGAGAAGTAAACACAATGTTGTACAACGGAACATTAATTTTCGCATTGACTGAATACTGTGAACCATCAGCTTTAAAATGTACATACGCGGGCATTAAATAATTCGAACTGTATTTAATATTATAATCCACCGCAGACCATGCTGTTGGTGCATAAGCAATTAATGCAGCAAAAAGGATTTTTAAATAACTTCATTGGTTTTCCTTATATAAAAAAAGAGGTTGCCTTTTTAGAGTATCACAACAAGAAGAAGTTCCCCATTAAAAAAACCATCTTATCCGAAGACAAGATGGTTTTCATTTATTTTAGCTTAATGGAGGATTATAAAACTGCACCCGCCATTAAGAATCCGAATAATACAGATAAGCTAATTGCAATCACACCAGGAATTAAGAATGGGTGGTTGAATACATATTTACCGATACGGGTTGAACCAGTGTCATCCATTTCTACTGCCGCAATTAAGGTTGGGTAAGTAGGAAGAATGAATAATGCTGATACTGCTGCGAATGCTGCAATTGCGGCTTCCGGAGAAACACCTAATAAAATTGCAGTTGGATATAATGCTTTTGCAGTTGCAGCTTGTGAGTAAAGTAAGGTACTTGCGAAGAACAAGATAACCGCTAAACTCCAAGGATATTGTTGTAAGAACTCAGCTGATACTGCTTTGATTTGATCGATATGACCTTCCACGAAAGTATTACCTAACCATGCCACACCAAGCACACAAATTACCGCTGACATACCTGATTTGAAGGTTGCTGCATTGGTAATGTTTGCAGTGTCCACTTTACATGCCATAGTGATAATCGCTGCAGTCGCAAGCATGAAAGAGATAATTGCGTTATCACGAGAAAGAATTGGGTTTTGAATTAAACCAACAGTTTTACTGATTGCTGTTGCATAAAGCATGACCACTAAAATCGCGATAAGGAAAAATCATTACAGAGCGTTTTTGCATAAGGTTTGATCTCAATTTGCATTTCACCACGCATAGTGATTAAGCCTTTTGCTAGACGATCTTGGTAAACTTCATCATTTTTCAAATCTTTACCAAGGAAGTTACAAATCACCGCAGTAATCATACATGCTGCGTAAGTAGTTGGGATCCAAATACCTAATAATTGTAAGTAACTTAAACCGAAGTTTTTCTCTAATTCTGCAGAAAGGAATACCACCGCTGCAGAAATTGGAGAGGCTGTAATCGCAATTTGTGAAGCGATAACCGCAATAGAAAGTGGACGTGAAGGACGGATACCTTGTTCTTTTGCTACTTCAGCAATCACTGGAAGTGTTGAGAATGCTGTGTGACCAGTACCAGCAAGTACAGTCATAAAGTAAGTGACAGTTGGCGCAAGGAAAGTAATGTATTTTGGATTTTTACGTAGAATTTTTTCAGCTACTTTTACTAAGAAGTCCATACCACCCGCAACTTGCATTGCCGCAATTGCCATGATTACAGACATGATAACTGAAATTACATCAAACGGAATGGCACCCGGTTTTAAGCCGAGTAGTGAAAGTGCCACAACACCCATACCACCCATGAAACCGATACCAATACCGCCTAATCTAGCCCCTAGGTAAATAAAGAGTAGGACGACTAAAAAGTTGAGCCCAAATCATAATATTTTCTCCATATTAATTTTTTTAAAAATAATTCCAGAACATATATTAACAACAAACTCGTGCATTATCTATATTTATTACTTGGATTAGCCTATTTTATCCGAAAGTGCGGTTAAAATTTGATTCAAATTCTGACCGCACTTTCAATGGCTTTCTTAGAAATCCTCAAAGTATTGTTGAATCACTTTTGGATCTTTTGTTTGTGTTAAGGCTAATTGCAATAACACACGTGCTTTTTGCGGATTCAATGTGCCTGAAGCCACAAAACCATATTTAGAATCATCCACTTCAGCATCACGCGTTGTGTGACCCGTTGGTACACGAGATGAACGTACTACAACAACGCCATCTTTCGCGGCTTTTTCTAAACGTTCTAAGTGTGCCGCATTCACGTTACCGTTACCTACACCCGCTGAAACAATACCTTGATAGCCTGCATCCAATAATGAATTTAACGGCTCAATTGGTGCATTAGAATAAGCATAAACTATGCCTACTTTCGGCAAGCTGTCTAATTTATCTACGTTAAATGGTGTGTTCACAGTATGTTTACTTTCAGGTGAACGTTCGTAATCCACTTTACTGTTATGGATATAACCCAAGGTACCATAGTTTGGTGAATGGAATGTTTGTACTGCAGTAGTGCTCATTTTGGTCACATCGCGTGCACCTAGTACTTCACCATTCATCGCCACTAACACACCACGACCAGATGATTTTTTATCAGTTGCCACCACGACGGCGTTATAAAGGTTTAATGGACCATCCGCACTTTTTTCTGTCGCAGGACGCATTGCACCCACTAATACAATTGGTTTTTCACATTTTGCGGTAAGATCTAAGAAATAAGCGGTTTCTTCCATGGTATCGGTACCATGAGTAATCACGAAACCATCAGTCTCTTTACATTGTGCATTGATGGCTTTGGCTAATTTTAACCACACATCATCGCTCATATCTTGTGAACCAATTTTCACAATTTGTTCACCTTTTACATTGGCTAATTGCTTAATTTCAGGCACGGCATCAATCAACGCTTCAACATTGAGTTGCCCTGCTTTATAAGCAGAAGAAACTGCGGTTTCACCGCTTCCAGCAATGGTGCCGCCAGTCGCTAAAAATCGTAATGTTCGGTAATTCCGCAGCTTGTGCGACCGAAACACCTAATCCAAGCATCATAAGTGCTGTTAATTTTTTTAATTTCATACTTGTCTCCTTTTACGTTAAATAATCTAAACTTGGCTATTCTCTACTTAATTAGACGTAGAATAAACACTAAGATAATAGATTTATGATCCCGATCATGTTTTTCCCCATTTGATTGTATAAGCTTTCGCCAACCCGACGTTTCCTTCAGAATTTTTTTGAAAGATAACCAAAGTGCGGTTATACTTAAGCCTTTATTTCATGTGAAGATAAACTCTTATTCATTATCAAAAATTAAGTTGAGAACAACATGCAAGAATTTATGCCTCAAGCAATTGAATTTGCTCAAAAACACACTTTTTTAACGATCGCATGGTTTGCTGTCCTTTTTATGACACTTTTCACCTTTTTTAAAAGTGCGACACAAAAATATCGCGTGATCACCAATCCTGAAGCCGTTCATTTAATGAATAACGAAGAAGCCGTGGTGATTGATTTACGCTCTATCGATGAATTCCAACGCGGTCATATTATTGGCAGTGTGAACTTGCTTCCAACTGAAATCAAAAATAACAATGTAGGCAAAATCGAACATCACAAAGAAAAACCGGTTATCATTGTGGATGTGAACGGTGTTTCTTCTACCACCTCCGCAGAACTTTTAACCAAACAAGGCTTTGAAAAAGTCTATGTGTTAAAAAGACGGTTTAGCTGCTTGGGCGGGTGCAAATTTACCATTAGTAAAAAAACATAAGTAAGGATCCTCTATGTCTGAACAAAATCAACAACCTGAAGTAGCTGCTGAAGAGCAACAAGAAGCCGTACTTCAAATTCAACGTATTTATGTAAAAGATGTTTCTTTTGAAGCACCAAATCTTCCTCACATTTTCCACCAAGAATGGAAACCAAAACTTGGCTTTGATTTAAGCACTGAAGCCGTTCAAGTGGGTGAGGATTTATACGAAGTCACTTTAAACATTAACGTAGAAACCACCATGGAAGATTCTGGTGATGTGGCGTTTATTTGTGAAGTGAAACAATCTGGTGTATTTACAATCAGCGGTTTAGAAGATGTTCAAATGGCACACTGCTTAACATCTCAATGCCCAAATATGCTTTTCCCTTATGCACGTGAATTGATTTCTAACTTAGTAAATCGTGGTACATTCCCGGCATTAAATCTTTCTCCGGTAAACTTCGATGCATTGTTCATTGATTACATGAACAAGCAGCAAGCTGCAGCCGAAGCGGAAGAAAATAAAGAAACCCAACATTAATTGTGATAAGGGCAGGCGATACCGTCTGCCCTTTTATTTTAAAGGTGATTGAAATGAACCCATCCCAATCTCCAATTACCATTCTTGGTTGCGGTTCTTACGGAACAGCATTAGCTATCTCATTTTCTCGCAATGGCTCTCCAACCTATCTTTGGGGGCACAATCCCGATCACATTCATCAAATGCAACAGGAACGTCAAAATCGCCGTTTTCTGCCAGATATTAAATTTCCAGAAAGCTTGCATTTAGAATTAGATTTGAAAACAGCCCTTGATCAATCGAAAGACATTTTTAATTGTGGTGCCAAGCCATGCTTTCGGCGAAATTCTCTTAAAAATTCGACCGCACTTAAAACCTGATCATCGTTTAATTTGGGCAACCAAAGGATTAGAACGTAACACCGGCCGATTACTGCAAGAAGTAGTAGAAGAAACCTTAGGTAAAGCAATTCCAACCGCTGTGCTTTCTGGTCCTACTTTTGCGAAAGAATTGGCTCAAGGTTTGCCAACGGCGATTACCCTTGCCTCTTGTAATGAAACGTTTGCCTTAGAATTTCAAGCGAGAATTCATTGCAGTCAGCATTTTCGGGTATATGTAAACCAAGATATGATCGGCGTTCAATTAGGTGGCGCCATTAAAAACGTGATTGCAATTGGTGCAGGCATTTCGGATGGTATGGGATTTGGTGCCAATGCGAGAACGGCATTAATTACCCGTGGGATTGCGGAAATTACTCGCTTAGGCGTATCCATGGGCGCCAATACGCAAACCTTTATGGGCATGTCTGGTTTAGGTGATTTAGTGCTCACTTGTACCGATAACCAATCCCGTAACCGCCGATTTGGTTTAATGCTTGGTAAAGGAACTGATAGTCAACAAGCCATGGATGAAATTGGTCAAGTGGTGGAAGGTTTTTATAACACCAAAGAAACCTATTTATTAGCACAACGACAAGGCGTGGAAATGCCAATTACAGAACAAATTTACCAAATGCTCTTTTTGTGGTAAAAAGTGCACAAGAAGTCGCACTGAGCTTATTGGGTCGTGAACGAAAAGGCGAATAAGGAGAAAAAATGACGTTAGAAGTATGGCAACACATTCGCCAAGAGGCAAAAAGAATTAGCAGAATGCGAACCAATGCTCGCCAGCTTTTTTTCCATTCCACCATTTTTAAAACATCAAAAATCTCGGCAGTGCCTTGAGTTATTTACTTGCGAATAAACTGGCTAACCCTATCATGCCCGCAATTTCGCTACGTGAAATTATTGAAGAAGCCTATCAAGCCGAGCCCAATATCATTGATTGTGCTGCTTGTGATATTAAAGCCGTGCGCCACCGCGATCCTGCTGTGGAATTGTGGTCTACACCATTGCTTTATTTAAAAAGGTTTTCACGCCATTCAGAGCTATCGCATTACCCATTATTTGTGGAACCAAAAATCGAAAAAGCACTCGCACTTTATTTACAAAATCAGATTTCAGTGGCTTTCGATGTGGATATTCATCCTGCCGCCAAAATTGGGCACGGCATTATGTTTGACCATGCTACTGGTATTGTCGTCGGCGAAACCTCAGTGATTGAAAATGATGTGTCTATCTTGCAAGGCGTCACCCTTGGTGGTACAGGTAAAGAATCCGGCGATCGTCATCCAAAAAGTACGAGAAGGTGTGATGATTGGGGCAGGCGCAAAAAAATTCTCGGCAATATCGAAGTGGGCAAATATGCCAAAAATCGGTGCCAACTCTGTTGTACTTCAACCGGTGCCTGAATACGCTACTGCAGCAGGTGTACCTGCTCGTATTGTCGAGCAAAGACAAAGCGGCAAAACCCGCTTTTGAAATGAACCAATATTTTATCGATGATGATATAAATCTAAATATTTAAGGAATCGATATGATTAACAAAGACACCCAACTTTGCATGTCCCTTTCTGGCAGACCCAGCAATTTTGGCACGACATTCCATAACTATCTGTATCAAAAAAACTCGGGCTTAATTTTTATCTATAAAGCCTTTACTACCACGGATATTGAAAGCGCCGTCAAAGGCATTCGTGCACTTGGTATTCGAGGTTGTGCTGTTTCGATGCCATTTAAAGAAAGCTGCATGCCATTTTTTTAGATGAAATATCCCCTTCCGCACAAGCCATTCAGTCCGTGAATACCATTGTGAATGATCAAGGTTTTCTTCGTGCTTACAACACCGACTATATTGCCATTGTTAAACTTATCAAAGAATATCAATTAGATAAAAAAAGAGTAAAGTGATTGTACAAGGCAGTGGTGGCATGGCTAAAGCTGTCGTTGCTGCCTTTAAAAAAACAGTGGATTTGAGCATCTGAAGATTTTTTTGCTCGAAATGAAAAAAACAGGTAAAAAAATTTAGCCGCACTTTATGGCTACGAATATATTTATTCTTTAGATAATCAATCGGCAGACATTTTTAGTCAATGTCACGCCAATTGGGATGAAGGGTGGAAAAAGAAGAATTTGATCTCGCCTTTCCTGAAAAAAACTCATTCAACAAGCTCAAACCGCTTTTGATGTGGTGGCGATTCCTGCTGAAACACCGTTTATCCAATTTGCTCAACAGCAAGGCAAACAAACCATTTCTGGTGCAGAAGTGATTGTGCTACAAGCCGTTGAACAATTTGAGCTCTACACAGGCATTCGACCTGATGACCAATTAATCGCCGAAGCCGCCGCTTTTGCTCGAAAAAAATAGTTAAAAAATAAACCGCACTTCTAAAAAAAGTGCGGTTCTTTTTATCTGAGTTTTACGCTAACAATTTTCTTGCTGCTTCCACTACCACTGATACTGCTTTGTCTTCCGTATCTTTCATGGTGGCTTCATTTGGAATTTCTTGTTGTGTACGGTTTACAATCACACCAGCTACCATACCTGCTCGTAAGCCAAGGGCATTACACATCGTAAATAATGTGGCTGATTCCATCTCATAGTTCATCACATTGAGATCTTGCCATTGTTTTAACAAGCCTTGGTAATCACGATATACTTTACCACTGTAGGTATCGTAACGTTCTTGACCTGGATAGAAGGTATCTGAAGAAGCTGTAATTCCTACAAATGGCTCAATGCCTTTTTCTTTAGCTGCATTGTAAAGTGCAGTGGTACATTCAAAAATTTGCTACCGCTGGATATTCAATTGGCGCAAAGTGACGGCTTGCACCATCAAGACGAACGGCACCCGTTGTGACAAGAACATCACCTACATTGATATGCGGTTGAATCGCACCTGTTGTGCCAATACGTAAAAATGTACGCACACCAAGCTGAGCCAGCTCTTCCACACAGATAGATGTAGAAGGGCCACCAATACCGGTTGAACACACCACCACCGGTTGACCATTTAAATAACCTAACCAAGAAGTGAATTCACGTGTACTTGCAAGAAACTCAGGGTTATCAAGTTTTTTAGCAATACGTTCGCTACGCGCAGGATCCCCTGGTACGATAGCGAGTGTTGCACCTTTCAGTTGTGCTTTAGTCAGGTTTAAGTGAAATACATCAGACATAACAATCTCCTTTTTATCATTCTTGCCGCAAAGTGCGGTCAGATTTTCGTTATTTTTTCAATGCGCCTAAAATACCACGCATGATTTGTTTGGTCACTTCATTACGAATATTGCGACCCACTGATTTTGCCACGCTATTCACAATTTGTTCTGTCGGAGAAAGTTTATCCCCACGTTTTTGTGTTCCAAAAATCATACGGCTTAAGCTACCAAATAAACCGCTTTCTTCCTCTTGTTGTGCTTGTTCAGCTTGTTTTTGTTGCACTGCTGCTAAATCAGCTTGAGCATTTAATACTTCGAAAGCCGACTCATTATCCACATAATCTTTATAGAAGGCATAAAGCTCATCGTCTTTCACCCAAGCTGCTCGCTCTTCTTCAGTAATCGGTGCAAGTTGGCTTTTCGGCGGGTAAACATACGCCACTTCAACTGGCGCAGGCATACCTTTTTCATCTAAGAATGAAATCAATGCTTGCCCCACACCTAAGGTTGAAATGGTTTCAACCACATTGACAGCTGGATTTGAACGGAACGTTTCTGCCGCGGATTTCACCGCTTTTTGATCACGTGGTGTAAAAGCACGTAATGCGTGTTGAACGCGATTACCTAATTGACCTAACACGGTATCCGGTAGATCTAATGGGTTTTGGGTCACAAAATAAATCCCCACACCTTTAGAACGAATCAAGCGAACCACTTGTTCCACTTTGTCCACCAACACACTCGGTGCACCATCAAAGAGTAAGTGTGCTTCATCGAAGAACATCACAAATTTTTGGTTTATCCGGATCGCCGACTTCCGGTAATTGCTCAAATAATTCAGACATCAACCAAAGCAAGAATGCGCTATACATTCTTGGGGAATTGATTAATTTTTTTCAGAATTTAAAAACATTGATCACGCCACGACCATCACGGATTTGTAACCAATCTTCAAGATTTAATGCTGGCTCACCAAAAAGATTTGTCGCCCCTTCATTTTCAAGGGTCAGTAAGGCACGTTGAATCGCGCCCACACTTGCAGCTGATACGTTGCCATATTCTACTTGGAACGATTTCGCATTTTCTGCCACAAATTTAAGCATTGCACGCAAGTCTTTCAGATCGATAAGCAATAAACCTCTATCATCTACTACACGGAATACAAGGTTTAATAAGCCTTCTTGGGTTGCATTTAAATTTAATAAACGGGAAAGTAATAATGGTCCCATTTCAGAAATCGTGGTGCGAAGCGGGATACCTGTTTCACCGAATACATCCCAAAAATGACACAGGATAGCCATTTAAATAACTCTCGCCACCTAAATCAAATTGCTCAATGCGTTCTGCTACTTTTGCCACTGAATGTGCCCGCTTTCACTAAACCGGACAAGTCGCCTTTTACATCGACTAAAAAAAGACTGGTACGCCATCATCACTGAACGCTTCCGCCATTTTACGTAATGTCACGGTTTTTCCCCGTCCCTGTCGCTCCAGCGATCAGTACCATGACGGTTTGCCATTTTTTTGCGGTAATGCCAAGGGTTTGACCTTGTTCGCTACGCGCGAGAGAATATTGCATAAAAGATTCCTTTGTTTTGTTGGTTTTATTTAAACGAATAATAAGGAAAAAAACGAAGTGCGGTCAAAAATTTAAGTGATTTTACGGTATAATTTCTCAAAAACTAACTCAAAAGCAGGAAAAAAATAGATGTCAAACGCAAAAAAATTCTTATTATTAAAACAGGATTGATAGAAACCTTAACGTTCCCTGATGGTAGCTCATATGAAAGCGCGATTCGTAAAAAAACCAGTACCTATGGTAAAAGTACACACACTAGGTGCAGAAGGTAACGATGTAGGCTTAAAAAGCCCATCACGGTGGTGTTGATAAAGCCTTGTTTTTTTATGTCTGATGTGTCTTTCCCTGCTTTTAAACGAGCTACTTGGTGAAAAAGTTTGATTTTCACGGTAGCGCGATTTACGGTGAAAAACTTTGTGGTATCCGGCTTACATGAAGATAATGTTTGCGTAGGCGATCGTTACAAAAATTGGCTCTACTCTGTTAGAAGTGTCTCAACCACGTAAACCTTGCGAACGTTTATCTCATAATACCAAGAATGAGAATACAAGAGAGGTTATTCGTCAGTCAGGTTGGACAGGTTGGTATGTGCGCGTGATTGAAGAAGGGGAAATTCATCAAGGTGATGAACTCATTTTGCAATATCGACCTTACCCTGAATGGACAATTCGTCGTTTAAACACACAACTCTCCGCGCCTTCAAGCATCGCAGAACTAGAAGAAGCCTTAGCCATTGAAGAATTAGCGCCTGCGTTTTAAACGTTCGATCAATTCACAATTACATCATTTACAACAGGCGGCTAAAAATGTCGGCTAAAAACGACCGCACTTTTGCCCATGCCAATCTTCGCTTTCTTACGAAGATTGTTGCGGACGCTTTCATTCAGGCAATATGTTTCCAGAAACAGCGGAACAACTCATGCGTTCCCGCTATTCAGCGTTTGTGCTCAAAAAAATATCCCCTATATTGTGCAAAAGCACTGTGCCAAGCCAACAAGCGTTATTAGATCAAAAAGCCTTGCAAGATTGGGCTGATGAAACACAATGGCTCGGTTTAGATATTGTCAAAACAGAAACCTTAACCAAAATACAAAGTGCGGTTGAATTTAAGGCGCATTTTCAAGGTAGTGAACAGCCACAAGTGCATCACGAACATTCACTTTTTGTAAAAATCGATGGCCGTTGGTATTTTGTTGACCCCACTGTGCCACTCCCAAGTAATAAACAACCTTGTGTTTGTGGTTCAGGGAAGAAATTTAAACATTGTTGCGGAGGCTTGCTCTAATGACCTTAACGTCTTTTCTCGCATTATTCTGGCAGCGTTCTCAAGAAAACAAATTAACGCAAGCTGCCGGTTCACTCACCTACAGCACCATGCTCGCCATCGTGCCATTAATTATGGTGGTGTTTTCGATTTTTTCCGCCTTTCCTGTCTTTAACGAAGTAACTGGGGCATTGAAAGAATTCATCTTCACCAACTTCGCCCCTTCCGCGAGCGATGTTGTAGGGCAATATATTGATGAATTCGTCCATAACTCCAAGCAAATGAGTGCCGTGGGGATTGTGAGTTTGATTTTAGTGGCATTAATGCTCATTAACTCCATCGACCGTACACTTAATGGCATTTGGCAAGATACCAGTAATCGCCCGATCTTTACGTCATTTGCTATTTATTGGCTCATTTTAACGCTCGGTCCACTTTTAATCGGTACCAGCATTGCCGCAAGCTCCTACGTCAAAGCCATGTTCGAGCAATCGGAAACGCTCTCTTTTGGCCTAAAACTGCTCAGTTTTGTGCCATTTCTTTCTACTTGGTTTATCTTCACGCTCATTTATATGATCGTGCCAAATAAGAAAGTGAGCATCAAACACTCCGCAGCAGGCGCATTAATTGCCGCGATTTTCTTTACCTTAGGGAAACAGGCCTTTGCTTGGTACATTACGACATTCCCGTCTTACCAATTAATTTACGGTGCCATGGCAACACTACCCATTATGTTATTGTGGATTCAAATCAGCTGGACAGTGGTGTTATTCGGCGCACAATTAGCCGCAGTGCTTGCAGAAGTGCAGTCGATGAATCAAACAAATTTAGAGGAAGTAAAATGATTGCGTTAATTCAGCGTGTTACGCAGGCTAAAGTGGAAGTTGAAGGTCAAATTGTGGGGCAAATCGGCAAAAGGATTATTGGTTTTTATTAGGCGTAGAAAAAGAAGATGACCGAACCAAAGCGGATAAACTCGCCGAGAAAGTGTTAAATTACCGTATTTTCAGCGATGAAAATGACAAAATGAATTTAAACGTGCAGCAAATCGGTGGCGAAGTGCTTGTGGTATCGCAATTTACTTTTAGCCGCTGACACGCAAAAAAGGCTTACGACCAAGTTTCTCAAAAGGTGCGGCACCTGCATTAGCTAACGAATTGTATGGCTATTTTTTTCGCAAAAAATGTGCAGAAAAAAAGTCACTGTTGCCAACGGACAATTTGCGGCAGATATGCAGGTGAGCCTCACCAATGATGGCCCAGTTACATTTTGGTTAAATGTCTGAATAAAGACAAAAATCGCTATTTTTTTCAAAGCAAAGGAAACTCTTTCTTTGATCGCATTGTCGTATTAACGCTCAAACGCATATAACAATTTCAAATCCCATCCATAATTGCATTGGTAATCCCCTTATTTTATGGGTAAACTAAGGCGGTTTGATGTGGATCTTCTTAAAGTTTAGCTTGTAATAAAATGAAAAAAATTTTGTTAAAAACAACCGCTCTTTTGCTTGGATGGATGAGTTTTTCAGCCCTTGCAGAACAAACCGTAGATATTGAGATCCGCGGTATCAAGGGTGAACGTGCCATTCGCAATACTGATATGAATGTCAAACTCATTGATAAAGGTGAGATGGACGGCTCAGATCGGTATAAACAATTAGTTTCAGATGCTGTCGATAAAGGCCTTCGAGTCTTCGGTTATTATGGTTCCTCAGTCACCTTTGAATTGAAAAAACGCAAAGGTCAGCGAGACTTACTCATTGCTAATGTAAAACCTGGTGAACCGAGTAAAATTGCAGGAACAGACGTTGAAATTGCAGGCGAAGCCGCAGAAGATGAAAAACTTCACGGCACTCCGTAAAAACTTACCCAAAAAAAGGCGAATTAGTTGAGCATCAAAAAAATACGATGATTATAAAAGCAGTATTTCAAACCTTGCCCTTGCTCGCGGTTATCTTGATGGAAAATTCCAAATTTCTCGCTTAGAAATCAGCCCTGAAACCCATGAGGCATGGTGGCGTATGCTGTTTGATAGTGGTGTTCGTTATCATTATGGCAACATCACATTCAACCATTCCCAAATTCGCGAAGACTATTTGCAAAATATGCTCAACATTAAATCAGGCGATCCTTATTTAGTCCGCGATTTATCTGAATTAACTAACGATTTCTCTTCTACCAACTGGTTTAGCTCAGTGCTTTTTACAGCCTCATGTCCGCGAAGAAGAAAAATTAGTGGATATCGAACTGTTGCTTTATCCACGTAAGAAAAAAACTCAATGGAGCTCGGGGTCGGTTTTGCAACCGATACGGGTACCCTCATGTCCAAATTGGTTGGACAAAAACCTTGGATTAATAGCCGAAGTATGGTTTCCGTACAAATCTTTACGTCTCTGCGCCAAAGCAAAACTTTGAAGCCACTTATAAAAATACCATTGTTGAAAAAAATCCATTAAATTATTATTATGAATTTTTCAACCGGTTATGAAAAAAAGAAAAATAAAAATGATACGGATACCAAAACGCTCACTTTTGCTGCATTACGTTATTGGAATAATAAAGAAGGTTGGCAATATTTTGCAGGTCTTCGTGTCCGTTACGACAGCTTCACGCAAGCTGATTTCACCGATAAAACGCTCCTTGTTTATCCTACCGGAGGCTTTAGTCGGACTCGTTTAAAAGGCGGTCAATTCCCAACATGGGGAGATACCCAAAAAATCACGGTTGATTTAGGGAATAAGCTTTGGATGTCAGAAGCCAATTTCTTTAAAATTCAAGCTTCCACAGCGTGGATTCGTACTTATGCAGAAAAATCACCGTTTTATTACCCGTGCAGAAATTGGTTATTTAAATACCGCGGATATTCGTAAAATTCCACCTGCATTACGTTTCTTTGCAGGGGGCGATCGTAGCGTGCGAGGTTATGCCTATAAGAAAATTTCACCGAAAAATAAAGAGGGGAAATTAGTCGGCGGTTCTCGCTTAGTAACAGGTAGCCTTGAATATCAATATCAAGTTTACCCAAATTGGTGGGGAGCTGTATTTGCTGATACTGGCTTAGCCGCAGATGCTTACAAAGCGAATGAATTACGCTACGGTGCAGGCTTTTGGTGTACGTTGGGCATCGCCAGTTGGCGCTATCAAATTTGATATTGCGACGCCAATCCGAGATAAAGATAACAGCAAAAACATTCAATTTTACATTGGCTTAGGGGCTGAAATTTAGGGTATGACTATGTCTGAACAAGAAAAAAACAACCAGATAACCAAACCACACAACCCGTTAAAAAGAAAAAGACCTGCCGTAAAATTTTATGTGTCGGAAGTGCGGTCATTTTTGTCCCTGTTTTAGGCTTAGTCACAGCACTTTCTTTTGATAGTGGGCAACGTGCAATTATTCAACTCGCCGATAAAATGCTCGATAGCTTATCTATTGAGCAAGTCAGCGGTGGCTTACAAGATGGTTTAGTCTTAGAAAATTTACGTTTTCAAACAACCGGCGTAGATGTGGCTCTTCCTAAAACGCGCTTACAACTGAATTTAGCTCGTTTACTTTCAGGTGATATTATTGTTGATGATCTCAGCTTAACGCAGCCTAAAATCGCCATTGACACCAGTGTTATGCCACCTTCTGAAGAAAAAAACAGACTGAAAGTGGTCCAATGGAAAAAATCCATTTACCGGTTTCTGTGCAAGTAAAAAATGTGGCGATTACTGACTTTGATATGAAACTCGATCAAAGCAATATTACGTTTTCGTCATTTCAAAGTGCGGTCAGTTTAAACAATGAATCAGGTACTGACCCTTGAGCCCACCACGCTTTCAGATGTGCTTTTTCTCAACGGTCTCCCAAACTCAACCGAATCCCCCTCAATCTGAGCAAAAAGAACCTGCTAAACCCGTTGATTGGGCGCAAATTGAGCAAACACTCACACCGGCTTTTTTTAGGTAATTTAAATACGGTGAACTTGCCTTTTGATATGCACATTCCAAGTGTTTTGGGTACAAACTGGCAATATCAATCGCTCAATGAAAAAAAGACGAAGAAACACAAAAAAATCACCGTGCCTAAAGTAGAATTGCAAGCGGATGCCACCGATCATTTAGTGAAATTACAAAAAAACTCGACATTGACAGCTCTCTTGGTACACTTTCTAGCCAAGGACAACTCCAGCTCAATGACGATTTTCCGGTTGATCTCACATTAAAATCGGATCTTCAAGCCTTTAAATCAAAAAGACAAAACCATTCTGCCTGCTAGCAAGGTTGATCTCAATTTATCGGGTTCATTGAAAAAAACGACCGCACTTTCGTTAACCACACAAGGGGTGCTTGATGCCACCTTAACCGGCGACGTGAAACTGGCTGAAGATAAAATGCCATTAAATCTGCAGTTAAAAGCGAAAAAAGGTCAATACGCTTTTGCAGATAGCCTTGCACCACTCAAAATTAACGATGTCGATATCAAGCTCACGGGCGATTTGTTGAATTATCACGCAGAGGTTGTCGGTGGTGTGGACGGTATGGAGCATATCCCTCACACCCATATTAATTTGAATGCAGACGGTAAACTCTATGAAGTTACCATCAACGAATTAAAACTTGCTGCCCTCGATGGTACGGCACGTTTAACGGGTTCCTCAAACTGGAAAGATGGCGCGCAATGGGATGTGACCGCTGATTTAAACAAAATGAACATTCGCCCTTATGTACCTGCCATGCCAGCTGTATTATCGGGCAAAGTAAGCTCAAAAGGTTCCGCTGATTCCAATCATTGGAAAGTGGATGTACCAGCCGTGGATTTAACGGGTAGTCTCTCTTCTCGCCAATTAAGCTTAAAAGGAAGTGCCTTTTTAAGTAATGAAACCTTATTAAACATTCCTGATTTATTGCTGAACTATGGCGACAACCGCATTGCGGCAAAAGGTATATTAGGTGATAAATCAAACCTAGATTTAGATATCAACGCACCAAGCTTACGTGGTCTGTGGCAAGATTTAGCGGGTTCCGTGGTCGGCAAAGCACAAATCTTAGGCAAACTTACTGCGCCAACCATTAATACCGATTTAACGGCACAAGGCTTGCACTTCCAAGGGTTAGACTTATCTAAAGCCGTAATTAAAGGTAATGTTGTGAGTGAACCGCAAGTGAAAGGTGAACTTAACGTCAAAGCGGAAAACTTCCGCTATGGCGACAGCATTAAATTGCATAATATTGATTTGAATGCATCGGGTGATGAAAAACATCATACGATTAACTTAAAATCAAAAGGTGAACCTGTTGCAGCTGATTTACAAATCACCGGTAATTTTGACCGCACTTCTCAGCAATGGAAAGGTAATTTAAGCCAAGTGAGCCTAAACTCACCTATTGGCGATTTTAAAGTGAATCAAACCGTTCCTGTGACTTATGACAATAAAAAAATCCAAGCCACCATTGGTTCACACTGCTGGATTAACCAAGACTTAGATCTGTGTTTCCCTCAACAATTTACAGCAGGGAAAAACGGCGAAGTCCCTTTTGAGCTTAAACGCATTAATTTAGATTTAGTGAATAGATTGATGGGACAAGACACGCTCAAAGGCCAGTTACAAAGCCGAGGTAAAGTGGCATGGTTCACAGATAAACCATTACAACTAAATGTGGCAGTGGAAGGCAATAACATTGGTGTGGCACAAAAAAATTAGACTACCGCACCTTTTAAGCTAGATATTCCTAAATTAAGTGTGAATGCCGATATTCAAAATAACAATTTAACCTTGAAATCAGACATTAACGTTCAGAATCAAGGTCGAATTGGCACGGACTTAAAAATTAATGATTTAAGTAAAAGCTGACAATTAGGCGGTACCTTCACCATTGAAGGTTTACGCTTATCTTTAGCGAATCAACTTTTCTCTAGCGGGGAAAGCATGGATGGTGAAGTGGTCTCTCGCTTAAGTTTCGGTGGCAATTTAGAAAAGCCATTATTAAATGGTAATTTTGATATCCGCAATATAAAAACGAAACTGAAAAGCCTGCCTTTTGATGTAACTGATGGTCAAGTGGCAATTCGCTTTAATGGCACCTCTTCAACCTTAAATGGCCATGTTCAAACACCAGATAGTAAGCTGAATATTAACGGGCAAGCTAACTGGGCTAACATGGATAACTGGACGGCTGAAGTCAGAGCGCAAGCAGATAACTTCAAAGTCGATATTCCGTCTATGGCGAAATTAAAAGTCAGCCCGAATGTGGTTGTCAAAGCCTCACCAAAACTCTTAGATTTGAGTGGTAATGTGGATATTCCGTGGGCAAGAATTGCCATTGAAAGCTTACCAGACAATGCTGAACCGGTGAGTGAAGACGAAGTAATTTTAAATGGTCCAAGAAAAAGTGAAGAAGAGCTCATCAATCGCCAATTTGCAGCCGAAACTAAATCGGGCATGCAAATTCAATCTGATTTAAAAAAATTAAAAATCGGCGATGATGTGCATTTAAATGCCTATGGTTTAAAAAAACGAATTTGGATGGTTTACTTTCTGTGAAACAGGATAAAGGTAAGCTAGGATTATTCGGTCAAATTAACCTGAAAAAAATGGTCGTTATGCTTCTTTTTGGACAGGATTTATTAATTCGTAAAGGGCAAGTCAGCTTCTCTGGTTTACCTTCACAACCGATGTTAAATATTGAAGCGATTCGTAACCCAGAAGCCATGGAAGACAGTAAAGTGACCGCAGGGGTAAAAGTGATTGGTATGGCATCTAGCCCACAAGTCACGATTTTCTCTGATCCCGCCAAATCTCAAGACCAGGCACTTTCTTATTTATTAACCGGTCGCTCATTAGAAAAACAGCGGTGAAGCAGGCTCTAGTGGTTCTGTGGGTGCGGCATTACTTGGCTTAGGTTTAGCGAAAAGTGGTAAAGTGGTCGGCGGTATTGGCGAAGCCTTTGGTATTCAAGACTTAAACTTAGGCACTGCCGGTGTTGGGGATAGCTCCAAAGTACAAGTTAGTGGTAATATTGGTAAACGCTTACAAGTGAAATACGGTGTAGGGATTGTTTGATGGATTAGCCGAAGTGACCTTGCGTTACCGCTTAATGCCACAACTTTATTTCCAATCAGTTTCCAGCACAAACCAAGTTTTTTTGATTTGTTGTATCAATTTGAATTTTAGGAAAGGACATGCATAACGACAAGCAACTGGCTCAACTCGCAGAACCTCATCACCGAGGTGAGGCCCGGGAGATTGCCGCCATTGATTTAGGCTCAAACAGCTTCCACATGATTGTAGCGCGTATTATCAATGGTTCGATTCAGGTGCTTTCTCGTTTAAAAACAAAAAAAGTGAGGCTCGCTGACGGCTTAGACGAGCACAATGTATTAAGCCAAGAAGCCATTGAGCGCGGTGTAAATTGCCTTGCACTTTTTGCTGAACGCTTACAAGGCTTTGCGCCGAAAGATGTGAATGTCGTCGGCACTTATACCTTACGAAGAGCGGTCAATAATGACGAATTTTTACGCCAAGCAGCCACTGTCTTTCCTTATCCCATTAATATCATCAGCGGTCAAACGGAAGCCAAAACCATTTATGCGGGTGTTTGCCACACTCAACCTGAAAGCGGACGTAAACTGGTCATTGATATTGGTGGTGGCTCGACAGAAATGATCATCGGTGATGATTTCACGCCTTTAGTGGCAGAAAGTCGTCACATGGGCTGCGTCAGCTTTGCCAAAAAATTCTTCCCGAATGGCGAAATATCCAAAGAAAACTTCGAGCAAGCTCGTCAAAGTGCAGTCAATAAAATTGAAGATTTAAGCTGGGAATATCGCAAGCTCGGGTGGCAATCGGTATTAGGCTCATCGGGCACGATTAAAACCGTCTATCAAGTGATTACCGCAACGCTTGATCCGAACGGCATCATCACGGCTGAACGCTTACAAAAATTTAATTGAACGAACCTTACAAGCCTCCCATTTTGAAGAGCTCAATATCGCAGGATTAAACCCTGATCGCGTGGATGTCTTTGTGCCAGGCTTAGCCATTTTAAGTGCCGTTTTTGATGTTTTTGGCTTAGAAAATATGCGCTACTCTGACGGTGCCTTGCGTGAAGGGGTGATTTACAGCCTGGAAAAAAACTTCCAAGTTTCAGACATCCGTACACGTACCGCATTAGGACTTGCCGAACAATTTAACTTAGATTTGGCGCAGGCTGATCGCGTAGCAAATAGTGCGAAAACCTTAATTGACCAATACACCCATTGGCAAAAACCGCATCTTGCTGATGAAATGAAAAATCTGTTGATTTGGGCGGCACGTTTAGTGGAAGTGGGCATTGTGATCAATCATCGAAACGTGCAAAAACATTCCGCTTATATTCTGCAGAATATGGAGTTACCGGGTTTTGATCGTGAGCAACAACGCTTATTGGTAAATTTAGTTCGTTATCACACGGGTGCATTTAAAAAAATAATGATTTACCAATTTTTGCTCGTTATGCGGATGAAGATGTCCTTGTTTTACTGCTTCTTTTACGTATTTCGGTGATTTTAAATAAATCTCGCCAAGCGACAGACAGCACCGACAAAAATTAATCTCAGAATTGACCGCTCTTTACAGACTTGGGAACTGACTTTTGAGAAACATTATTTGGATAATAATCCGTTAGTGTGGAATGAATTGCGCTTAGAAAGCAATTTACTCAAAGATTTAGAACTCAGTTTGATTTTTAACTGATAGAATAGGGGCTTTTCATGCCCTTATTTTTTATCTTGCTCCAGCAGCAAGCTATAAATATTGGCGAGATAATAGCTCTGCTCGGCTTCGGGAATATCTTGCGGAATAAAAGAAAGCAAATCGCGGTGAATTTCCAAAACATCAGGGAAAATGACCGCACTTTGCATTTCATCATAAAAGGATTGATGAAGCGGGGAAACGCAACCGCCTCGTTTTAAGCGGGCAAGGCTGTTGGCAATATGCAATAAGAGTGTGATGACAGTCGGAATAGACACATCAATGCGCCAATGATGCTCTAGGCGACTTTGCAAAGTCAGAATAATATCAATAACGTCCTGATCAATCTGACCGCGAATTTTCCAACGGGTTAATTGTTTGAGTAACGACATAACATTCCTTTTTAAGATAGGATAACTTTACCGCTATTTCACAAAATTACCAGTGCACAGATCACAAAATTGAAACAAAGTGAAAAAATTTACGAACTAGGAAAGCAATAAATGATAGATAACAGACTTTTTTTGAAAAAAATATGATGGCTTGATTTTTTTGATATGGATGGCACCTTAATCGACACCATGCCAGTGCATGCACGCGCATGGAACCTAGTAGGGGAACAATTCGGTTATCGTTTTAACAGCCAAATTATGTATGATTTAGGGTGGCGCAACCGTGAGCACTATCGCCTCAGCCATTATGCAAGATGCCGGTATGCCACAAGAACGTTTAAATGAAGTCATACAAGCGAAAACGCAAACTTTCCTATGAATTGATTCCAACCGAATCAAAAATTACTCCCGACCTTTGAAGTGGTGCGTCATTACTATCAACAAAAAGCCAATTGCGCTTGGCTCTGGTTCGAACCGCCAAAATCATTGATATGTTGATGCAAAAAAATTAGATATCAAACATTACTTTAACGCCATTGTCAGCGCTGATGATGTGAAAAGAACACAAACCACATCCAGAAACCTTTTTACGCTGCGCAGAACTGGCAAAAGCTGAACCGTCACGCTGCATCGTCTTTGAAGATGCCGATCTCGGCGTAAAAGCGGGATTAAGTGCAGGGGATGGATGTGTTTGATGTCAGAACACGAGAGATTATTAGAGCCTAATGTGGGACATTTTCTCTTTCAGCTTTTTGGGCTGATTTTTTTGGCAAACCCATGGATTGTGGTTGATGTTTTTCAGCGCTTTCTTAAGTGCCACCATTTTGCCAGGTAATTCAGAAATTGTGTTTGTCTCCCTGGCTGCGCCAAAAGTATTGGTTGGATCTTTATTAAGTGCGGATATTTTTTGGCTTGTTTTTATGGCAACTGCAGGAAACACACTAGGTAGCCTCACCACTTACTGGATTGGTCGATGGTTTCCGAAAATCGACAGCAAAAATGACCGCACTTTATGGGCGATAAACAAAATACAACGGTATGGCGCAATCACTTTATTATTGAGCTGGTTGCCTATTATCGGGGATGTTTTTTTGTGCAGTAGCCGGTTGGCTTCGTTTGAATTGGCTAAGCTGTTTGATTTTTATGACGATTGGAAAAGGACTGCGTTATATTGCCTTGCTCTTTTTCAGTTTACCTTTCATGTCATAGCCGAGAATAGCCTTTGTGCATAACCTGGTTGTGGGCTAGAATAAAGACGAATTAATATTCAACAGATAAAAAAACGCCCCTTATCAAGTAAGGGGCAAATAACCTAAGGAACCAATTTTATTAAAAACAACTGCAAGTTGCTTGTTTTATAAGACCGACTCTAAAAAAAGAAAAAGTTCAAAGAAATTGTAAAAAAATGTAAAAAAATTTACAAAAAAACTTTCAATTAATTTACAAATCACTGATTTTTCAAGGAAATAAATATGCCATTACTCGACAGTTTTTAAAGTGGATCACACCCGTATGAACGCACCTGCCGTGCGTGTAGCCAAAACGATGCGTACCCCAAAGGGCGATGACATCACTGTTTTTTTGATCTTCGTTTTTTTGCATTCCAAACAAAGAAATTCTCCCACCAAAAGGGATTCACACCCTTGAGCATTTATTTGCGGGCTTTATGCGTGACCATTTAAACAATGACAATGTAGAAATTATCGATATTTCCCCAATGGGCTGTCGCACAGGTTTTTTTACATGTCATTAATCGGCACTCCAAACGAGCAACAAGTGGCTGATGCATGGTTAGCTTCCATGAAAGATATTTTTAACCGTGCAAGATCAAAACCAAATTCCTGAATTAAACGAATACCAATGCGGAACTTACACCGAGCATTCTTTAGAAGAAGCACATGATATTGCTAAAAAAATGTGATTGCTCGCGGTGTGGGGATTAATAAAAAAATGACGATTTAGCACTTGATGAATCTTTCTTAAAAATAAGGACACAACATGACAACCCTAGGTACAGCATTAACCCCGAATGCTATTAAAGTGATGATGCTTGGCTCTGGTGAACTGGGCAAAGAGGTGGTGATTGAATTACAACGTTTAGGCGTGGAAGTGATTGCCGTCGATCGTTGTGAAAAACGCCCCAGCACAACAAGTGGCACATCGTGCTTATACGATTTCCATGCTAGATGGTGCAGCACTCAAAGCCTTAGTGGAAAAAAAGAGCGCCCAGATTACATTGTACCGGAAGTGGAAGCCATCGCGACTGATACGCTAGTGGAATTAGAACAAGCAGGGTTTTTAATGTTGTACCTACCGCCAAAGCCACCAAGCTGACGATGAATCGCGAAGGCATTCGCCGTTTAGCCGCTGAAGAGCTTAAATTGCCAACCTCGCCTTATCAATTTGTTGATAACTTTACTGACTTCCAAAGTGCGGTTGAAAAAAATCGGTATTCCTTGCGTGGTGAAAACCGATTATGTCCTCTTCTTACCACGGTCAAAGTATTTTTGAAATCCAAAGATGACTTACAAAAAGCCTGGGATTACGCTCAACAAGGTGGTCGCGCAGGCGCGGGACGCGTGATTGTAGAAGGGTTTGTTAAATTCGATTATGAAATCACCTTGCTCACCGTTCGCCACATCAACGGCACCAGCTTCTTAGCGCCAATCGGTACCATCGTCAAGAAGATGGCGACTATCGCGAATCTTGGCAGCCACAAGCCATGTCTGATGCAGCCTTGAAAAAAAGCCCAAGACGTGGCAGAGAAAAATCACCACCGCATTAGGTGGTCGTGGCATTTTCGGCGTGGAAATGTTTGTATGTGGTGATGAGGTGATCTTCAATGAAGTCTCCCCCGCCCACATGACACCGGCATGGTAACGCTAATTTCTCAAGAATTATCCGAATTCGCCTTACACGCCCGTGCGATTTTAGGTTTACCGATTCCAGAAATCGCCTTAATTAGCCCATCGGCTTCCAAAGCGATTGTAGTAGAAGGCCAATCGAAAAACGTGCAATTTGGCAATATCGCCGAAGTGTTGGCTGAACCGAACACCAATATTCGCATTTTTGGCAAAGGCGAAGTCAATGGTCATCGACGTTTAGGTGTGTTACTCGCTCGTGATATTTCCGTGGAAAAAGCATTGGAAAAAGTAGAGCGAGCTTACGCGAAGTTGGATGTGAAATTATAAGGTTTACTTAGCATAAGTATCGTTGAAAAGACAAAAAGTGCGGTCATTTTTTGAGAAGTTTTAAAACTCTTTGAAAATTAGCCGCACTTTAATATCTTCTTAAATAATTAAACCACTATTGAGTACATTCCATAATTCACTCTGATTTCTTTAGATAAAAACACTACCAATGCAATAAAAAGACTCACAGGATACCATTTTAATATAATTAAAAATATTAACCTTAGAGAATTCAAAGTTAAACTTGTATAAAAATAAGGACATAGACCATTACTATAATATAAAAAAAGATACCTGAAAGATGGAGATAAGCTCTTTTTTTTGTCATTATTCATTCCCTTTTTGAATTTGCTCATATACTTTTTTTCAAATAAATTAATAAAGGACTCGCGAACAATTGGTGAATATGGTTTATTACCCAACTTACTATCTACAACGCTACCAACTATATTTCCTCCTGTAGTTTTAACTACATCATACTCTCCATTATCTTTATGCCTATCAGTTATCACACCTAACGCTATCGCCGGGATTATTGGCATACCTGCCGTTGCCAATAATAAACCTGTAACATAAGATACGAGAACCGTACACGAACAAAAATGTTGAAAGAGTATAACATTATAAGATTCGCCTAAAGCAAAACGCCATAGATAACCTGTCGTTTTTTACAATGTATTTGCTATAAAAAATAAGTGCTATAAAATAGCCACAACAAGCAAATGGTAATTAATGAGATTGGCTCGATATGAACAATGTACAAAAGAAATATTTTATTGGTCTAACCCATTTTTTGGGAAGTGTTCTAGTACCTAAATACGAAGTCGTATTTCATTCTTTTGATAAAAAGAAGGCTCATATGGAAGCCATTGCGAATAGCCACGTCAGCGGGCGAACACTTTCCTCGCCACTTAGTTCTTTTGGCTCTAGTTTGTTGCAAGATAAAGTATATTTAGATAAAGATTTTATCTTTAACTACAAAGCTGTGGCAGATTCCGAAAAGGTCATTCGAGGTGCAACTTATTTCATTAAAAAAACGGGGATAAATTAGAAGGCATCCTTTGTATTAATCATGATACCTCTGAGTTAGTTGATGTGATGACCAAATTGATTTCACTGGAGAATCTCGGAAACTTCGTCAATATTTTTAGGTATTGATGCAGCCTTTGCCGAAGTGGAAGAGGCCGAAATAATTAATAAAGAAAAACTCGAAAACTCCATCGAAGATATCCTTTGTGAATACCTTGATTTCACCCTATTACATTCCGATAAACCACTCAGCTTAAGACAGCGGGAAAAACGCCGTTCAAGTCTTATTTGATAAGGGTATTTTTCAATATCAAAGGCGCTATTCCGATGGTCGCTAAATATTTAAAAATCTCAGAACCTAGCGTATATCGCTATCTCAAAAGCTATCAAAGAGAAAGTATAGCGTTAGAATAACTGCCTAATTATGCTAAAAAAATGTGTATGAAGCAACGTTTCACACCCTACCTATCATATTCTTTATGCTCTTTCCATGTTATTTAGAACACTATAATTTTCCTCTGTAATTACCCAAAATAATAGAATGATTTATTATCGGAAAATAAATTTTTTTATTGCTATAATGCCTTGAGTTACTATCAATTAAAGGTATTTTAATATGCAAAAAAAGCCACTATTATTTTAGGGTTATCTCTTCTTTTAACAGCTTGTGATTTAGGTTTTCCCAGAATGACCGTTAATTACGATAATTTACCCCAAGGGGAGATTAAAGAATATATTACGAAAAAGATTTCCTAATGAGCCAGAAAAAAAGAAGCGCTAAGCAAATTGATTTATGCTCATTTAGATGGTGACAATCATGCTGATAGCATCAAAAAAGCAGTTTCCCAAATGGGTATGACTTGTGAAGCAGGAAAAGAAATTTGCGAGTATTCAGGATATATTAGAACGAAACTTACTGGACATAGCTCAGGAAGTGGTCAAGCAAAACGCATTTATCATATTGTTATTTCACCTAAAAAAGGAATAGATTCGTTAGCTCTTGAATATCAAATTGTAGAAGATACCGAAAACTGAAACCCAAGAAATATAAAAGGTACTTAACATGAAAAAATTACTCACAATATCCCTTACTCTACTTTCCCTGGTTTCAATTGGCTGCGAAGCAAGTAGCCATAAGAATCATTCTGGGTTTCAATCTTCAGTTTCAGACAGAAAAAGCAATGCAACAGATTTAAACTTGATGCTAGATGAGGTTTTTGAAACCCGTATTACTGACATTGCAAGTCAACGTGCGGATGTTAGTCATATTGTCTCCAAATACCTTCATTCAGGAATGGATAAGAAAGAAATAAGCGATTTAATTTCGAACCAATTTGAAATTTTAGAAGAAACAGATAATAAACTATTTGCACTCTATAAAAAAAGGTGAAGGTTACTTAGGTAATAGACGTGATTTTTTTATATTGAGTTGTTTTTTTAGTAAAGAAGGAAAAATTATTAAAAAAATAAATCTTATTTAGATAAAAAGCAACAATATTTAATTCATTCTTTATGGTCTTATATCAACAAAAAGTGCGGTTAAAAACACACTGATTTTTTTAACCGCACTTTTTATATTTTAATCGTGTTATTAACCCACTACTGGAGGCAGTACACCTAATTTAATTAGGAATGGGATACACACAATAATCGTCCCTAAAATTGAGACAAAGAGTAGAACTCCTGAACCACCTGGCACACGATAAGGTAAGTTTGGATGTTGATGGCGAGCTTTCCAGACTAATGCTGCCGGCAATACCACTGCATAGAAAGCAAACATTTGTCCTGCATAACCTAATGCAAGGATGAAGCCTTCTGGGTAGAAGAATGCAAAGAGCAATGGCGGAAGGAACGTTAAGAAACCTAAACTTAAACGGTTTGCAGAAAAATTGAATACACGTTTTAACAGGTCATCAATACATTCTAGTAAACCTAGCGCCACCCCTAAGAACGAGGTAATCAGTGCTAAGGCAGAGAAGATTTTCACGATAGCAGCAATAATAGTACTGCCTGTAATCACACGAACTGCTTCAATCAATCCATTTAATGTTGGATCTTGATTAAGGATTTCTAAGAAGCGAGTTTGGCTTAATACACCATGAGTTGAAAATTGCCATAAGATATAACCCACTAATGTGATTGCAGAGCCCACAATAATCGAAAATCTTAAGGCTTTTACATCACCTTCTAAGTATTTATTTAAGCAAGGGATCGAACCATGGAAACCAAAAGCGGTAAAGAAAACTGGGCTAGCTGAAATTAATAAGGCTTTATCAATTGGCATGGTCATTAAGTTATCGATTTTTAATTTCGGGGATCATCAATCCAAGCACGATAAATAAAGCGGCAATCATCGCAATAAACAAGAAGCGATTTAGCGCATCCACAAAAGCTTGTACCAATTGCTACGAAAAACACCAAATAAGATTGTAAATGCAAGGATAGAACCTTTCATTTTCAAATCAGGAGCAGCAAAAATCAGGTAAAGTTGAAGCAAGAATTGCACCACCACCGGTCACATAGGCGGAAAGCAATGCATAAAGGAAAATCATTAATACGCTAGTTGCGATAATTCGTCCTGGTCGGTCAAAAATATTGTGCAGCAAGTGTACCAATGCCGGCATCATGTTCAGCGGTTTGATAAACCTCAACAAATAATAATGCGCTATAAGTGAGTAGGATCCATAAAAAGAATAAGTAGAACGACTGTAAACGTAAAACCTATTCCAGCAGATGTGAGAGGCATAGCAAGCATCCCTGCGCCAATCATCGTCCCTGAGGTAATTAAGGTACTTCCCAATGTTTTATTCATGAGTTTTCTCCTTTCCGATTATCGTAGAAAGGCTAGTCACTTCCTTACTTGACAATACATCAAACTACAATGTCATTAGAATGTTTTTCGCATTTTTTTCTCATTAACCAAATGTTTTTAGATACAAAAAGCCCTTACCTCGTTGCCGAAGTAAGGGCTGGTAAACCTATTTTTTTGTTCAAAGCGTGCAGTGAAGAAACGTAATTGTTTTGGTTCATACACGAAACGAAGCCCTTTAATATCCTCTTTATGTTTGAATAAGTGGATAATACCATCAGCAACTAAATCCATGTGTGCATAGGTGTAAACACGACGTGGGATAGTAAGACGTACTGTCTCAAGTTTTGGATGGTGGTTTTCGCCAGTTTTGATATCACGACCAGCTGAAATAATACCACGTTCCATTGTACGTACACCGCACTCAACATAAATTGCTGCTGCTAATGCTTGTGCTGGGAAGTCTTCTTCTTGTTTCAAGTGTGGACAGAAACGACGAGCATCTAAGAACACTGCGTGACCACCAATTGGCTCAACAATCGGTACGCCCGCTGCTTTTTAATTTTTTTCACCGAGGTAACGTACTTGTTTAACACGGTGTTCAATGTATTCTTCTTGAGTTGCTTCTTTCAAACCAATTGCCATCGCTTCCATATCGCGACCAGCCATACCACCGTAAGATGGCATACCTTCGAATACTACAACCAACTCTTTAGATTTCATGAACAATTCTTCATCATTCATACATAAGAAACCACCGATATTGGTTAAGCAGTCTTTTTTACCACTCATTGTACAGCCATCTGCGTAGCTGAACATTTCTTGAACGATAGATTTGATTGAGCGATCTTGATAACCTTCTTCTTGCTCTTTAATAAAGTATGCGTTTTCAATACAACGTGTTGCATCATAGAATACTTTAATGCCGTGTTTCGCTGTTAATTCACGAACGGCTTTCATGTTTGCGATAGAAACCGGTTGACCACCTGCTAAGTTTACAGTTACCGCTAAGCACACATAAGCAATATTTTCAGCACCTTTTTCATTAATTAAATTTTCTAATTTTTTAACATCAATATTACCTTTGAATGGGATATCTAATGTTGCATCATGCGCTTCATCACGAATGATATCGTAGAAAATACCGCCATTTGCTTCTTGGTGGAAACGTGTAGTGGTGAAATACATATTACCTGGTACGTATTGACCTGGTTTAATCGCGATACGAGAAAGAATGTTTTCTGCACCACGTCCTTGGTGAGTTGGCACAATATGTTTGAAGCCAAATAAATCTTGAACAGTTTCTTGTAAATGATAGAAGTTGCGGCTACCTGCATAAGCTTCATCACCCATCATAATACCAGCCCATTGACGGTCACTCATCGCGTTAGTGCCGCTATCAGTTAAAAGGTCAATGTAAACATCTTCTGAATCAAGTAAGAAGGTATTGAAACCTGCTTCTTTCATTGCTTTTTTTCACGTTCTGCTTTTTGGTAGGATTGAAACTGGTTCAACACTTTTAATACGGAACGGTTCTGCTGGATAGTATGACATAATAAATCTCCTATTATGATTAGGTTTAAAGTCTAAATGATTATTAACCCGCTATTAAAAAACATCTATCATCGAGTTGCGTGCATAATACTGAATTTTTTTCTGCATTACTGTGATCAAAGTCACAAATCGATAAAAATTTTATCAAATTTATGTGAAAAATATTTTTTTATTTGATAATTTTATATCAAAAAAATCATAAACATTTTTGATTTTTTTAGAGCAATTGAACAAGCGAGTTGGACTATCCTGTTTTCTCAACAGAACAAGCGAACATAAAAGGAATGGTGTTGCAGGCAAGATTGCAATAGGAAGGAGATATTTAGCAGAAGAAGCATTAAAAAAATACAAAAGTGCGGTCAATTTTTCGAGAGGTTTTAAAAACGCTTTGAAAAATTGACCGCACTTTTTCATTCTATTTCAAGTGGTACACTAAGAAAATTCTAATTTGTTATCAAAAAAACTAATACCTAATAAGACTATAACTTTTGATAGCATGCTCTTATCTTACTTTTTATCGTCCATACATTTTAATGTAGCAAGACTTGCTTTTCCCCTTTCCTCAGCTGTTCCTCTTGGTAAATTTTTTTAGTTTTTCTCATAGCATAGATCAAATTTTTTTCTCCTCCTCTGGAGTCATGTCAGATATAACATCCCCATTCCAAAATCGAACAAAAATAGCTATCAGAAGAAACACATGCTGTCAAAAATACTACAAAGTAAAAAAAGATACAGAGATTTATCTTACTCATGTTTTCATCTCCCAATATTACTTTCATCATTCATATACCCTGTCTAGTTTTCTACCTACTATTTTTTAGAAAACGACTAAGATAAAAGCCAACTAATACAAAAATAAATGATGCTGGATACCACTTTAATATAGATAAAATTTTAACTTTAGAAAAAAATCAAAGTTAAACTTATATAGAGAATATAAAGCTGCCATAAAAAAATCAAAAAAATATTGACATTTTTATAATCTCAATGAAATCATTTTTCATTATTTCTGTTCATTCTTAGATAGTGGTTTATTTAGTCAATGAAGGTGTGTTTTTGATCAAAAATTCAGTCTCAAATCAAAAACATTAATTCAAAGATCTAATTCCCCACCTTGTTATTTTACTCTTACATCCTCATCAGTAAGCCATTCATACTTTTTCAGGAAAATCTTTATATAACGGCGTTCCATTTACTCTCATACAATGAACAAAAAAATATCACTCATATTAACTCTATAAGTATCACCATATTTATGTTTTTTTCTCATAAAAACAATGGTTTATTTATTTTATTGCAGTATTGTTCATTTTTAACCCTCAATAACTTTGTTTCTTGAGGTTCATTTTCATAAAAAAACTCTTCTTTCTTTATCAAGCTCAGCGGCATTATTCCTCACAGAATAATCTCCATTCCAAAAACCTAACTATGGGATCATTGACATCTGAAGTACAAGAAGTCAGTAGTGTAAATAAAGGTATTAGTATATTTTTTTCATTTTCTTACTCATTATTTTATTACTTGAGACTTAACTTCAATTAGTGAAAATAGATTTTTACAACATCTGACTGAATCACCAATTAAACCTCTCAACAATCATACCAAAAAAATTGTTCATTCTTAAACCAATTGAACGAGCCGTTTGAACTTACTAATTTTCCTCATAGTCAAAAGCAATCGTAAAAGGAATGCTTTTTACACGCCGGATTGCATAAGAGCTTAGGCTGCAATCCCGACAAAAAAATAGAGGAGTAGATTTATGAAATCTAAATTGATGAAAGGGTTAGTGATTGTTGCATTAGCAGGAAGCTTAACCGCTTGTGAAATGGACAGACAACAACGTCATACTGCAACAGGTGCAGCAATCGGTGGCGTAGCCGGTGGTTTATTAGGTGGTGATATTGCCACAACACTCGGCGGTGCAGCATTAGGTGGCGTAATCGGTAGTCAAGTGAACAAAGGCGGAGACTATGATGACAGAGAATATCGCCATCATAAAAAAACATAAAAAAACATAAAAAAACATCACCATCACAGAAGACATCGTGATTGGGATGACGACTGGGATGATTAATTCAAAATACAGATAAAAATGACCGCACTTTTGAGATACAAATCAAAGTGCGGTCGTTTTTTAGGGATTATTTATGAATTAATGAATTAATAAGGATTACCACCAGCCAAGGAGTTTCATCCATAATCCACCCACACCAAACCAAATCATTAATGAGAGGATGGAAACAATAAAGCTCACGCCCCACCATTGACCGGTTGAGTTATAACCTGAACCGTATAAAGCAGGGCCAGGACCACCTGCGTATTGCGTTAAACTCATGGATAATGTTGAGGTGTAACCTAAACCAATTGCAGCAATGATTGGTGGTGTACCCACAGCGATGGCCGCAGCCACGAAAGCGAGATACATTGCGGAAATATGTGCCATGGCTGAAGCAAAGAAATAGCGGGTATAGAAGTACACTAACACTAAAATAGTAAAGGCAATTGGCCAGCTGAAACCACCCACAGATGAAGAAATGTGGGTAGAAATCCAAGTGATTGCACCGTATTTGTTAAGTGCATTTGCCATCATCACCAATACAGCAAACCAGAACATCGTATCCCATGCGGTGGTTTCTGCCACGATATTTTTCCAGCTCATAATATTGGTTAATAATAAAATCACTAAACCGATAAACGCTGAAATTGTTGCAGGGATATGGAAGACTAAATCACCCACCGTCCAAAGGAATAAAAGAAGGATAAAATCTAGGGCAAGAATCCATTCCGCTTTGCTCATTGGGCCCATGCTTTTTAATTCATCACGTGCCATTTCTGCCATTTTAGGCGTATCTTTTAATTCTGGTGGATAAATTAAATACACGAAATAAGGTAAGACGATCAAGCTCACAATACCCGGTACGATCGCTCCTAAGAACCATGTCATCCAAGTGATTTCCACACCTTGGCTTTTCGCGAGTTCTGCAATTAACGGGTTACCCGCCATGGCGGTTAAGAACATGGTACAAATAATGGTATCGATTTGAGAGACAGCAATCGCTAAGAAAGCACCTGCACGACGAGCAGTTGGACCCGGTTTGGACTCATATGCATCAGCAATAGATTGCATAATAGGGTACATAATACCGCCCCCACGCGCAGAAGCCGAAGGAATACCCGGACCGATAACAACATCAGCCAACGCCATACCATAGGCCACACCCATCATTTTTTTACCAAAACGACCAACGAAGTACAGCGCGATACGTTTACCTAAACCGGTTTTAATCACCGCGCGAGATAAAAACATAGCAATAGCAATCAACCAAATTGTGCCGTTTGCAAAACCAGATAACATGCCGACATCACCTTGTTTTTGGCGAAATTGGCGTAAGCCCAGTCAAAGCCACTAATCACTAAGGCAACTAGCGTTGCAGCACCCATAGGCATTGCTTTAGCGATAATAGCCACAATGGTTGCCACAAACAGTGCTAGCATTCCCCATGCTTTTGCGGATAAGCCTTCTGGCGTTGGGATTAACCAAATCCCTAAACCAACGATGACGGCAATCAGCAGCCCTTGCCATTTAAAGCCTAGTTTGACTTCTACTGCTGGAATTTTACTTTCCATAGGATAACTCCTAGATAAATGAACAAAAAAATAATTCATCACCTATAACGGCAGTGACGCAATCGATTAAATAAACGAGTATAAAAGATACCACTTATTTAGTACGAGTAAAGATTTAAGCGCATTTTTTTAATAGAATTGAGTAAAAAAATTTGATATAAATAAAAATAAACCGCACTTTGATGGATAAAAATCAAAGTGCGGTTTATTTTTAGGTTAGAAAAGTGAATGATTAATACATGCCTTCTCGCTCTTCACGGGTGCTGATGAAGATATTTTTTTCACCTGTGTATAAGCGTCAAGCATCATTTTATGGGTTTCACGACCTATACCAGAGGTTTTATAACCACCGAAAGGAGCTCCAGCTGGTAAACGGTTATAACAGTTCACCCAAACACGACCGGTTTCAAGTGCTCGTGCAACTCGTAGCGCACGGTTAATGTTATATGTCCACACCGCACCACCTAGAGTATAATCACTGTCATTTGCCATTTTAATTACATCTGCTTCATCCTTGAATTTGATTACCACAGCAACCGGACCAAAAAAATCTCTTCTTGTGCCACGCGTTTTTTTTGTTATCAGGCGCTAAAATTAAGGTTGGTTGGAAAAAAATTCGCCTCGAGCCAATGCCGGGTCGGTTGATTTACCTCCACCAACGACGATTTGACACCCTTCTTCTTTAGCAATATCAACATACTTGCTAATAACCTTAACTTGATTTCCGTTTACTTGCGCCCCCATTTGCGTGTCATCTTCCCAAGGTAAGCCGACTTTAACTTTCTTAAATTCTTCTTTTTAGTGCCGCGATAAATTTATCGTAAACGCTTTCTTGTACGAAAAATACGTGAACCGGCACAACACACTTGCCCTTGGTTGAAGAGAATTCCTTTTTGTGCGCCCTCCAATGCTTTATCAAATGGCATATCGTCAAAGAAAAATATTGGCTGATTTACCACCCAATTCCAAGGTGGATGGAATCAACATTTCAGCAGCAGCCACACCAATTTTTTTCTACCGATTTCGGTGGAACCGGTGAATGCCAGTTTGTTAAATCCAGTATGGTGCAACATGTATTCGCCAGATTTAGAACCCTTACCAGTAATAACATTGAAGACACCTTTTCGGTAATAAATGATTAATTTTTTTTGAGCTAAGGAAAGTAAGCTCAATGAAGTAGTGGAAGATGGGTGAATCACGACGGTACAACCTGCTGCCAATGCCGGTGCTATTTTTCCATGCAGCCATTAAGAACGGAAAGTTCCATGGAATAATTTGACCAACAACGCCAATAGGCTCGCGTAAAAATCAACGACAAATCTTCGCTATCCAGTTGGTTTGCGACACCTTCTTCGGCGCGAATAACACTGGCAAAATAACGAAAATGATCTGATGCCAACGGAATATCTGCTGCGCGTGTTTCGCGAATCGGTTTACCGTTATCCAACGTTTCTTGTAAAGCGAATAATTCGGTATTTTCGTCAATAATATCTGCAATTTTATTCAAAATTGTAGCTCGTTCCGTTGCGCTAGTATTTTTTTCCAGGTTTTAAAAGTACTCTTTCGCAGCATTCACTGCAGCATCGACATCTGCATCCGTAGCGTCAATAAAAGGTGGCTAAGGCTTCACCATTTGCAGGGGTTATATGCTGTTAAGGTATTACCCTCAGAGCCATTTGTCCATTCGCCGTTGATCAATAAACCATAGTGTTTATCAAAGACATTAAGATCTTTTGTCATCTGTTTTCTCCTTTTTTCTGCGTTGTGAATCAAAGTAATACCTGATCTTTTTACACCATCAGGTCTTTAATATTTTGTCCGTAAAAGAGGACTATGGGTTGATTTTAGTACAAAAACAAGACTTAAAACTGGGAGACAGATCACATTTTGATGGTGATAAGGAAAGGTAGAGAAAATTGATTTGATAGGTGAAAAAAACAAAGTACAGAAAAACTTATTGAAAAAAGACCGCACCTGAATGGATAAAATCAAAGTGCGGTGGCGATTTTCTTCATTTTTGACATAGACACTCCAACTATACAAACGACAAAAGTATAACTATAAATAAGTATTATGGATTGTAGGGATATAGTGAGAAAGAAACTATGATCTTGCTCAATAAAAAGGTTAAACAGTCATGAGATAAAAATAAAAAAACACTATATAAATAAATATATAATGTTTTTAAATTTAATCTAATTAGGGAAGTTTAAGAATGAAGAAATTGATTCACGCGTTCAAGCACGACTTTTCTCACTTTATCTTTTTTTCGAAAAAGGATTTCATGTTTTTGCTTGAGGTACAAGCATGGATTCTGCATGCGGAAAAAAAGTGCGGTCAATTTTTTTCAAGATTTTTTTGTTATCCACAATTTTTTTCCTTTTTCCGCTTGTAGGATAAGTACGGGTGTTTCTACTCTTGGAATAATTTTTAGGGAGCGCTTTGATTGCATTTAAACACAAATGTACCCAACGGAAAGTCAGGTACCCTAAGTGAATAGCAGCGCGTTTTCGATTAACTCGGTTCATCCATTTCATTCGCGTTTTTAGAATGGCTAAGTTCATTAAGGTTTAAATCTGCCGGTTTGTAATGTCCTTTTCCAAAAAAACATAACGATGACCTTGACCAAATGCCATCATCGTTGCAATGATGACTTCATCTCGTAACGGATGTTTCATGGGAACGCCAAAGAAAGGCGAAGAAAGTACGAGCCTTTTTTTAATATGATGATCATAATTGGCCAGGTAATAGGTGGAAATCAAAGCACCGAGGGAGTGTGCGAGAATATATTGCGCTTGATAAGCATAAAGTGCGGTCGTTTTTTCAATGATTTTTGCCATATCATCAATATAAAAACGAAACTCATCTAAATGCCCTTTTTTTGAGGAATAATACGCTGTGAATAGCCTTGTCCTCGGTGATCGAAAAAGCAAAACATCATAACCTTGTTGATAAAAAAATCATAAGCCAACTCAGTCCATTTCAGCATATTTTTCTGCTCGACCATTCACCAAAATCATCAATTTTCTGACCGCACTTTCAGGCTGAACCAAATGACGATAAGCTAATTTGATATTTCGTTCACCAGAAAGATATTGCGTCGGAAATTGCTCAAAAAAAGGCAATAACTCTGCAAGAGCAAATTGATGAAAATGAGGTTCTCTGATCATAATTTTTTTTAACAAAAAAATAGTGTAGGGATAGTAATAACAGATATGACGATATAAGGTATTTTTTTAATTCGATCCAAGCATAGTGAAATAAGCTTGAAAGCTCAAGTGTATTTCCTAAATCAGTACTATCAAAGGTGATAAAAACTGAACCCAATAGCCATAAAAGCCCAAGCCACAAACAACCGATAATAAAGTAAGATAATTTCTGAGAAATAATAAAAGGAAACAACGCTAAAAATGCAACAATTACCGTTGTAGATAACATATTAAACGTATATTCACAACGCGCTTCAGGCAAAAACTCTCTCGTGTAATCTTGGCATGTTGTAGCAAAGGTTTCAGGATAACCAAGGCGTGAGACAAACCAATATTGCAAAACAAATGTCATTAAAGAAATTATAATAAAAACAAAGATAGATCGTAGCATATTATCTTTTGTAGTAATGAAAAGGGCGTAGTGAATACGCCCTTTGTAGTGAAAAGTAAACTTATGCCACCAATTGTTTTAAGATACGGCGAACTGGTTCTGCAGCACCCCATAATAATTGGTCACCTACAGTGAATGCTGCTAAGTATTCTGGACCCATTGCCAATTTACGTAAACGACCAACCGGTACGCTTAATGTACCTGTTACTTTAGCTGGGGTTAATTCACGTAACGTGGTTTCTTTGTCATTTGGAATCACTTTCACCCATTCATTGTGAGCCGCTAAAATTTGTTCAATTTCTTCTAATGGTAAGTCTTTTTTCAGTTTGATGGTGAACGCTTGGCTGTGGCAACGTAATGCACCAATGCGTACACATAAACCATCAACAGGAATTGGATTGGCGCTTAAACCTAAGATTTTGTTGGTTTCTGCATAGCCTTTCCATTCTTCTTTCGTTTGTCCTGTTTCAGGAAGAAGTTTGTCAATCCAAGGGATTAAGCTACCACCTAATGCTGCACCAAAGTTATCCGTTGGAAAACTATCAGAACGCATTTCTGCCGTCACTTTACGTTCAATATCTAAAATTGACGAAGCAGGGTCTTTTAATTCGCTTGAAACCGCTTGTTCTAATAACCCCATTTGTGAAAGTAATTCACGCATATTTTTTTGCGCCTGCACCTGAAGCCGCTTGGTAAGTTGCGACAGATACCCATTCCACTAAATCTTTTTCAAATAAACCACCGATAGCCATAAGCATTAAGCTTACGGTACAGTTACCACCCACGAAAGTTTTAATGCCTTTTTTTTCAAGCCTTCAGAAATCACGTGTTGGTTCACTGGATCAAGCACGATAATTGCATCATCTTTCATACGTAGTGCAGACGCTGCATCAACCCAATAACCATCCCAACCTGTTGCTTTTAACTTTGGATAAACTTCATTGGTATAGTCGCCACCTTGGCAGGTCACGATAATGTCTAATTTTTTAAGTTCTTCAATGTCGAATGCATTTTTAAGCTCACCCGCCTCTTTGCCTGCGAATACAGGGGCTTTTTTTGACCTGCTTGAGAAGTGGTGAAGAAAAACTGGATTAATATTGGCAAAAATCTTGCTCTTGCACCATACGATCCATTAATACGGAACCGACCATTCCGCGCCAACCGATAAAACCGACGTTTTTCATGAGTTTTTCCTTATTTTATGTTGTGTTGAATGGGTCTATTAATTACAGGCTTTATGCCACAAAATCAAGTTTTTTTAAAAAAATGAGGCTTTGTTTAATTTTTCTCAATAAAAAATCCCCTTTCGGGGATTTATTGATTATTTATCTGTTTTTTTCGTGGTTTTCTTTACCGTTTTTTTCGGCTCTGTTTTAGCTTCAGATTTGACCGCACTTTTCTTTGTCTTTGTAGACTCTGTAGCCTTCTCTTTTGTTGTTGCAGATTTAGTCGCTTTTTTCTTTGGCTTTTCAGCTAAATTTGCCGCTTTCCATTCCTCAAATTTTTTAAGTAACACTTTACCCATTGGGCTTGGATCGCCTGTAAATAAGGTTTGTAAGCCATTATTTTCAATGATATGACGGCGAAGTTCTAAACGTTCTTGATGGTTTTCTGCTAAACGAATTGCACGTTCAACATATTCATCTACCGTATTTGCAATTAACCATTCCGGTAAACCTAAACGTTTAAACAAACCTTCATCAATATGTTCGTGAACTTCTGCACCGGTTTTACATATACCCACTAAACCTAATGTCACCATATCAATAATGCCATTCGTGTTACCAAATGGGAATGGATTCACCATCATATCGCAGTTATGCAAAATACGAAGATATTGATCATAAGGTGCATGTGGATGAGCTGTCGCATCATTACCTAAATAAGATTTAATAAAACGCTCAACATAAGGATGAGTCACACCACTGGATTGACCTAAAGCAAAGTGGAAATGAACTTTGACATTCGCACGATCACGAATAGCTTTTAATGCTGCCAAGAAATATGGGTTAAGCTTCATTGTAGTAGAAGCAATACCAATATTTACGACTTCAGGATTTTCACGTAAACAATACTCTACGTGTTGCGGTGCAAGCGCTGAAGGTACATAAGGAAGAGCATCTTTTGGTAAACGCAATAATTGCTCACTGAAGCATTTTTCAGAACCCACATAATCATCTTCTACAATCACATATTCAATAAAATCAGAATGTGTCGTAGCAGGATGGCCTAAAGCAATCACTTGAATCGGTGCAAGACGCGTGTTACTTGCAAAAATGGTGGTTAAATCCATCCCAATACTTGGCATATAAAGAACGGCTGCACCATTTTTTTCACAAATATCTTTTAATTCATTCAATTTACCAAAAATATTATCACCTTTTAATAAATGGAATTCATCAAACACCGCTTGGTACCTGCTGCATCTACAGCTTCATTACCCACACCAATTAAATGAAAAACGCTCACGCGCGGCAATCATTGAAGTAGAATGCGTACGGTAAATTGAATGAGATGAATGGAAATGCTCCAATAATACAACCATGACAGGTTTGCCATTACGCTCACCTAATTTCGTGACATCGCGGTCAGTCCATCCACCTTGCAATAAATGACGACGAATGACTTGGTTTAATGCTTTTTTTCACCCAGTGTTTATTTTTCAGCAATATCGTAGCTGCAATGCATATACACATCATGTGAAATTGCACTTGGCACATTATTTAAGTTTTCAATTGTTACCAATTTTTCAGGGAACCATTGTAAAAGCGTACCACGCTTAGAGAACGCTTGATCGGTACCGATAAAACGGGGTGATTGTAATGCAAAACAAAGAGATGCACATAATTCAGGATCTAAATTCCATAAAGCATCAAGATTAACATTCACATTAGATTCTGGCAGATAGAAAATACAGAATTTAATTAATGATGATCTCGCATTATCTAGATGAAAATCAGATAAATTAGTTTTATCTGGATTGCGGTTATAAGTTTGCAACACATGATCCGCATTTACAAATGGCGATGATGCGAAAATCATGTTAATCCAACGTTGTAAGGTAAAGAAACGTTGCGCCCCACCTTCAGAAATATCTAATTTAGGATCAGAAAATAGCTCGCTCATTGCTACCGCTACACGGGTACAAAAATGCTTAATTTTATCTTGTACTAATTCATCATTTAATTGACTGGGATAATCAATTTCAATGCCTTCAACGCCACCAAAATTAGTATCTATTTTGCTTAAAATATCGAGCAATTCTACGCAAGCTGCTTCATAATTTTTTGCTGCAACTTCTTGTTCAAAACGGATAACACTTGGTTGTTTTTGTGTTTCTGCCATTTCTAAATTCCTTTGGTAAAAAAATAAATAAGATTAATAATTAACAGGTTCCCCACAGATCATATTCATCTGAATGGGTAATGGTTACTTTAATAAACTCGCCTACTTTCACAGGCGTGCCACTTAGATTTTCAATATAAACTAAGCCATCAACTTCTGGTGCATCAGCTTTTGTACGCCCGATAATACCTTCGTCATCAATTTCATCCACAATTACATCAAGCGTTTGGCCAATTTTTTGTTTTAATCGTTCAGCCGAAATTTCTTGTTGTAACTGCATAAAGCGATGGAAACGTTCTTCTTTTACATCTTCAGGCACTTGGTCAGCCATTTCAGTTGCAGGAGCGCCTTCTACTGGGCTAAATTTGAAACAGCCCACACGATCAAGTTGTGCTTCTTTTAAGAAATCCAATAACATTTGGAAATCTTCTTCTGTTTCACCTGGGAAACCTACAATGAAAGTTGAACGCAAGGTTAAATCCGGACAAATCTCACGCCATTGCTTGATACGCTCTAAAGTGCGGTCAATTTTTCCTGGTCTTTTCATCGCTTTTAAAATTTTTGGACTCGCGTGTTGCAATGGAATATCCAAATAAGGCAACAATAAACCTTCCGCCATTAATGGAATTAAATCATCCACGTGCGGATAAGGATAAACGTAATGTAAACGCACCCAAATGCCTAATTTTTCCAAGCTGTTTGCACAAGGTTATTAAGTCATTCTTAATTGGCATACCATTCCAGAAAGCGGTTTTAACCCCACCTTCTTTGCGTTGTGTATCCATCGCATAAGCAGAAGTATCTTGTGAAACAACCAATAACTCTTTCACACCCGCATCAGCAAGACGTTTTGCTTCATCCAATACTTGCGTGATAGAGCGGCTTTCTAAATCCCCACGTAATGAAGGGATTATACAGAATGTACAACGATGATCACAGCCTTCTGAGATTTTCAAATAAGCATAGTGTTTTGGTGTTAATTTCACCCCTTGTTTTGGTACAAGGCTGGTGTATGGATTATGTTCTGGTTTTGGTACATATTTATGTACTTGTGCCATGACTGTTTCATAACTGTGCGGACCGCTCACTTCCAATACTTTCGGGTGAACTTGGCGAATTTGATCTTCTTTCGCCCCTAAACAGCCGGTCACAATCACACGTCCGTTTTCTTCCAACGCCTCTCCAATGGCTTCTAGGGATTCCTGCACAGCACTATCAATAAAGCCGCAAGTATTCACAATAACCAAGTCCACATTTTCATAACTTGGCACAATATTATACCCGTCAGTACGTAATTCGGTCAGAATACGTTCGGAATCCACTAAATTTTTTTAGGACAACCTAAACTTACAAAGCCAATATTCGGCGTTGATTTTTTTGCATAAATTTATTCTCAGCTATCATCATCTTTCAAAAACTTTAGATTTTACTCAATTTCAAGCTGAAAGGCGATAAATTAAAAGGTAAATTGATTGTAAATTTGCCCATTAAAGTCCTTTTTTTCAGGTAGAATAACGCCCGTTTTTCTTATTTACTCATATTCATTATTAACATGGAAAAATTCTTCTCTTTTTTTCGACCGCTCTTGAACAGACGGCTTATTTACTTATTCTAGGGAAAAATGTTACTCGCACTTGTACTTGGCGGGATTATTGGCTTAGAACGTGAACTTAAACACAAACCGGTTGGCGTTAAAACCTGTGCCATTATTGCGGTGACAACTTGTGTACTGACGATTGTATCCATTCAAGCCGCAGAACATTATGCGCAAGTTTCAGATAATATCCGAACTGACCCTATGCGACTTGCCGCACAAGTAATCAGTGGCATAGGTTTCTTAGGTGCAGGGGTTATTTTGCACAAGAAAAATGATGCTATTTCAGGTTTAACCACTGCAGCAATCATCTGGGCTGCAGCAGCTATTGGTGTGGCAACAGGTGCTGGTTTTATTTTTGATGCGATTATTGCCACTTTAATGATTTTAATCGCTATCCGTATTAGCCCTATTGTGCAACGTTATGTTCGTCGTAAAACCTATAAAAAACGTACTCGATTGGCTATTCAACTAGAGTTCTGCGAACGGCATCAGTAAAGTGACAGATTTATTATTGAAACATGACTACCGCATTGAAAATATCTCGGTAAAAGACCAAGCAAGTGGCGAAGTTCGCTTGCAAGTACGATGCTACAACATTGATAATGAAATGCTAAAAGATGTCTATACGCTATTAAAAACAGAAGATGAAGTACTGAGTGTGGATGTAGAAAAATTAAATTATTACTAATAGCTATTACCAACAAAAAAATAAACTGAATAAAAAAATTATTTATTAAGTGTCTATATTTAGAATATATTATATTACTAATAAAGGTTATTACTTTACCTTTAAATATTTTGTGACGAATATCACAAAAATGATAAAAATAAAAAGATGACAAATTTGATTTTTTTAGATTATTCTGGTGGTGCTTCGCAGTTAGAAGCAAGTGTTAAGTTGTATTAAGTTTATCTTCTATTAAAAAGGATTTTTAATATGCTGAACTTGCTATCTCCTAACCAAACTTGGGTTATTATCGATCCAAGATTATCTTTTTTTATTTTCCCATAATTCATTAATCCTTTCTTATTAATTATCAAAGTGTTTTTCATTTTTAGAAAATAAATTTTTTTATTTAAACCAAGAAAATTAATTTTTGGAGGATTTTTTTCTATGGAAAAATTTTAAACATTTACCTGAGCCTTTCCGTATTCGTGTTATTGAACCAGTAAAAAGAACCTCTCGTGAATACCGTGAACAAGCGATCTTAAAATCAGGAATGAATCCATTTTTATTGGATAGTGAAGATATTTTCATTGACCTTCTAACTGATAGTGGTACTGGAGCTGTCACACAAGATATGCAATCTGCAATGTTGCGTGGAGATGAAGCTTACAGTGGTAGTCGCAGTTATTATGCGTTAGCTAAAGCTGTAAAAGATATTTTTGGTTATGAATATACAATCCCTACTCACCAAGGTCGTGGTGCTGAACAAATTTATATTCCTGTATTGATTGCTAAACGTGAACGTGAGAAAGGTTTAGATCGAAGCAAAATGGTTGTTTTCTCTAACTATTTCTTTGATACCACACAAGGACATAGCCAAATTAATGGAGCAACAGTTCGCAATGTTTATATAAAAGAGGCATTTGATACAACAGCAAAATTTCCATTTAAAGGTAACTTTGATTTAGAAAAATTAGAAAAAGGTATTCAAGAAGCTGGGGCACATAATGTACCTTACATTGTATGTACCATTACTTGTAATTCTGCGGGTGGTCAACCAGTTTCTATTGCAAACTTAAAAGGCATGTATGAAATTGCCCGTAAATACGATATTCCAGTCATCATGGATTCAGCTCGTTTTGCCGAAAACGCCTATTTTATTCAACAACGTGAAGAAGCTTATAAAGACTGGACTATTGAACAAATTACTTACGAAAGCTATCGCTATGCTGATGCTTTAGCGATGTCTGCAAAAAAAGATGCTATGGTGCCAATGGGTGGTATTTTAGCATTTAAAGATAAATCAATGGAAGATGTCTATCACGAATGTAGAACTCTTTGTGTTGTTCAAGAAGGTTTCCCTACTTATGGTGGTTTAGAAGGTGGCGCAATGGAACGCTTGGCTGTTGGCTTACGTGACGGTATGCGCCAAGAATGGCTGGCTTATCGTATCGCGCAAATTGAATATTTGGTTGCAGGATTAGAAAAAATTGGTGTACCTTGCCAACAACCGGGTGGGCACGCAGCGTTCGTAGATGCGGGTAAATTATTACCACATATTCCAGCCGACCAATTCCCAGCACAAGCTCTTTCTTGCGAACTTTATAAAGTTGCAGGTATAAGAGCGGTAGAAATTGGCTCATTTTTATTAGGACGGGATCCTAAGACTGGTAAACAACTACCATGTCCAGCAGAGCTTTTTACGCTTAACTGTACCACGTGCAACTTATACACAAACCCATATGGATTTCATTATTGAGGCATTCCAAAAAGTGAAAGAAAATGCAGAGAATATTAAAGGTTTAACTTTTACTTATGAACCAAAAGTTCTCCGCCACTTTACGGCTCGTTTAAAAGAAGTTGAATAATATAACGAAAAATGCAGTTCATTTTGAACTGCATTTTTTATAAACAGCTAACTCAATAATTTGTTATTGATAAGGATGTTCTATGAAAAAACAACCTTCCATTTTTGGTGGCGCATGTATTATTGCTAGTGTTTGCGTTGGAGCTGGGATGCTTGGTTTACCAACATCTGGTGCTGGAGCTTGGACATTATGGTCAGCATTAGCAGTTTGCTTAACGATGATAGTCATGACATTATCAGGCTGGTTATTACTTGAGGCCTATTCCACTTATGATTTAAGAGCATCATTTAGTACTGTAACTAAAGATATGCTCGGTTCAACCATCAATTCTGTTAATAACCTTGCAGTATATTTTGTAGGGGGTATTTTGCTTTATGCTTATACCACTGCATCAGGCGGTATACTAGAGAACCTTATTAAACCATGGATTGATTTAGGTTCATCCACATTGGCTATTTGCTCTACTGTATTTGTATTAGTCTTTTCCTTCTTTGTTTGGCATTCCACTCGCATTGTTGACAGAATATCTGTTTTATTGATTATATTCATGGGGTTTACTTTCATTTTTAGTACTTATGGATTGGCAACTAATATTAGTTTAGACACTTTATTAGACATTGGTGGAAAAGATACAAACTATGCAAAATATGCGGTAGGGATGTTTCCTGTTGCATTAACATCTTTCGGTTACCATCATTCTGTTTGTACTATGCGAGCCTATTATGGAGACGAGAAAAAAGCTAAATATGCCATTTTAGGTGGAACAGCAATTGCTCTTACTCTTTATTTACTTTTGGATTTTTTTCAATTTTCGGAAATTTGCCTCGTGATCAATTTGCTCCTGTAATAGCTAGCGATGGAAATTTAGATATATTACTTAACGCTTTAGGTGGAGTAATAGAATCTAACACGGTTAAACAAATGATTAATGCGTTTTCTATAGCCGCAATTTTATCATCTTTTATTGGTGTGGGATTAGGGGTATTTGATTATTTGGCTGATTTCTTTAAATTTGATAATTCTAAAATTGGACGAACAAAGTCATGGGCTGTGACTTTCCTACCTCCATTAATTATGTCAATTTTATTTCCATTGGGTTTCTTAAAAGCCATTGGGTATGCCGGCGCAGTAGCGACAATTTGGACCTGTATAATTCCAGCTATTCTCGCTTATAAATCCCGTAAAATAAATGTAGCAACAACATTCCGAGTTTGTGGTGGAAATGGCTTAATAATCTTTATTGCATTATTTGGTGTTTTTGTCGCTATTTTCCATTTTCTAGCAATGTTTAACTACTTGCCTGCCTTTTAAAGGATAAATATCAGTACTAAAGAGCGGTGAAAAAAATATTAACAAATATTCACTGCTCTTTTTTTATCTAGCTTTTTTTCCCTTTTTTTGGCTCCTAAAATAACTGCCACAAAACCTATCTTTATTAAGTTTCAAAGCAGGTAATTAGATGATTTCCGAAGAAAATTTCCAGCAGCATAC
>BNJT01000084.1_pt1 | contig 75868 bp, 106 predicted proteins | sample 8540491 | NCBI WGS metagenome assembly BNJT01 (sample SAMD00202455, study PRJDB9452) | human saliva metagenome | host: Homo sapiens | reverse complement strand
CAATTAGGTGATCATTAATACATCTAAAAGGCTTTTTACTCTTAAAAAGGGGTTGTTGCAAGAATGTGGTAAAACCATATTCTGATACAACCCTTTTTGTTTATATAATGTAGTCTCATAAATTTATAGATTTTTGTTGCTTACTTAGGTTACAATAATAAGAGTATTTAGAAAGGGGTTGCATGCATGAATAAGATAGACTTAGCGTCACCAGTGGTGAAGTGGGTGAGGCGGTAAACGTCAGTTGTTAGAACGATTGATGCCGTTATTTCCAGAGTCATACACACTATTGTGAACCATTTATTGGTGGTGGTGCTGTAGTATTTGCACTGCAACCAAAGAAGGCAATCATAAATGATATTAATAGCGAGTTAATAGGGGTTTATCGCGCTATTAAGGATGATGTAGATGCATTGATAAAACGGTTAGCTAGAGTTTGAGAATACAAAAGAATGCTTTTATGATGTGCGAAGTTGGGACCGTAATGCAGAACTTTATAATCAGTTAACAGATATTGATAAGGCTGCACGTGTTATATTCTTAAATAAAACTTGTTATAACGGATTGTATCGTGTAAATAGTGCTGGTGAGTTTAATACACCTTTTGGTCGTTATAAAAATCCTAATATTGTTAATGAAAGTACACTTCGTGCGGTACATGAATATTTTAATACTACAGATGTAACAATATTAAATACAAGCTACTCTGAAGCTGTTCAAGGTTTACCAGAAAATAGTTTTTGTTTACTTTGGATCCTCCATATGATCCCATATCGGTAACGGCAAGCTTTTACTGGCTATAATGCAGGAGGGTTTCAGTAGAGAGGACCAAATTGCTTTACGTGACTGTTGTCGTCAACTTGATGCAGCTGGCATAAAATTTATGCTTTCAAACTCTGCTACAGAATTTATACAAGATATTTATAGTGATTTCAATATTACTATTGTTCCTGCAAAACGTGCTATTAATTCTGTAGGCTCAAAAACGTAGCTGTGTTGATGAGGTTGTAGTTAGAAACTATGAGTAAAGCTAAAAAGAAACGAAAAATAGATATAACATGGACTAAGCTCAATGATAAGTATCATATTCTAGATGTGATTAAGGATAAGGGATACTTTATAATTTCTGCTAAGCAAATTGGAGAGTTTCAAGAGGCACGATTAGCTGTTAAATTTGATCACTTGGATGCTCGGCCAGAGTTATTTGATAACTTATCGATTCTACCAATTACGCGAGGTGATTATTATATCTCTTATATAAATGCGTATCATAACTTTGAATCGGATACTTCAGAGATTACATATTTAAGGCCTCCTGAACATATTAAAAGCTTAGATGTAACATCTATTAATAGTGAAAGTAAGGCTTTGAATATGGCTTATATATCTGGTATTTTTGCGGATTTTTTTAGAAGACGAAAGTTTATTACCTACCGTTTCAGGTCGCATGAGTTCCGAATCATTTGCTTTTTATGCGGATGTTGTTAGTACAGATGTAACTGATAAAGAATCAACTGTAACAGTAGAAAATTCACAAATTGAAATTGATGCGGCTTATGAGGGTATTCATAGTCTTGCTTTTAATGGAAGCAAAACGAGATTTGACAGATAATTTCTTGATTCGTCAGTTATACTATCCTTTCCGAACTTGGCATCAGAAAAATGGCTGGAAAGCCAGTACGTCCGGTATTTTTAATTTATAGTAATAGTATTTTTTTATCTCTATGAATATAGATTTAAAGAATTACAACATTATAATTCATTAGAATTAGTACAACACAAACGATATTGTCTAGAAGATACACATATTTCGAAAGAAGATGTACAAAAAGGTATTGAAAAAGTACATCTTAATAAGGAGCCTGAGATTCCATTTCCTCAAGCAAATTCCTTTAAACGTATAATTAATATGTGTGAACTACTTTATATTAATGATGTGGAAAAGAACTTTATTACAGATGAGTATTCATTTGATGAGCGCCAATCATATTATTATTTAGATGCTGCGAGATATATAGGACTTATGAAAAAAATCACTAGATATGAATGGACATGATTGTTATACATTAACAAAATTAGGAAAAATCTTTATTTTCTATGTCCTATAAAAACGTCAGCTAAAAAATTAATTGAAGCTATTTTGTCTTATAAAAGTTTTAATTTAACATATAAGGCTTACTGTAAATCTAACAATAGACTTTCGATCAGTGAGATTGCGGAATTTATAAAACAGGCTGGTGTTATTAATCCGAAAAACAGGATTACCGTATAGTCAGTCTACCTATAAGCGTAGAGCTAGTACTGTGCGTGCCTGGATTAGTTGGATTTTTAATATTATTAATAATTAAATATAGGAACTTTATAAAATATGGGGTCTTACATATATAAGGCCCTTGTTTTTAATGGAATTAGAAAATACAAATATCTATAGATTATAATTTCTTATCATGAATACTTAAATATTTGTAATTATTATGTTTTGGAATTTATAGGTATGATTAGTTTTAATAATTATAATGAGAAAAAGTTGTAATTATGTGTTAATATGAATATAAAGTGAAGTTTTGGACGAGGGGCTGCGAACGTCAATTTTAATATTAGTATTTTTTTATTTAAGAGCTGTATTAAGGTGGAGGTTTTAAAATGTTATCTTTTGAGGTAGTAAAAGATGAATTTAATTCGCTAGGTGCTAAGTTTACAGAATGTGACTATGATGAAGATAAAGTAATAATTATTAATCATCGTTTAGAAAAAGTTTAGTTGAAGTAGATATTGCTATTCGATTTGAAGAAGCATCATCTATTTGCAATGTTTATTTTATCGGATTGGTGAAAGTGGAGCATGAAAGTGATCAATATTATCAAATGCTGGCATTATGCAATAGGTTTAATATTGCTACCAATTACGTTCAAATGTATATAAAAAGAGGATGGAACTGTATGGGCTCAAATTACTTTAGATATGAAAAAAAGTTAATGTTACTGAGCTTAGAATGAGTATGGCAACTATTTTTAGATATAATAGATACTCAGTATATTAGTGATATTATGAAAATTAGATGGAACTCTTAAGTACAATTATTAATTTTTAAGGAGGTTTTATTATGTCTGCAATAAATGAACTGAAGCGAGAGTTAGACTCTATTAATTTCTTTTTATGAGGAGGGGAGTTGAATGGTGCAGAAACTTTAATTATTGAGTTCCCGTTGGAGGCTTTTCAATATATCTGTTGCTGTAGGTATATTTATTCGAGAAGAAAAAGAATATTTTTGATGTTTTTCATGAATATAATGAAGGGGGATTTAGATAGTAATAAAAATCACGTATTTTAGAGATTTGTAATGATTTCAATATACAGAGTGATTATGAAAAATGTTTATTCAAGAAAATAATACTTTTAGTTATTCGTCATGCAGGAACCTTAGATGGATTTAGTGCTCGTTGGGTATTGTCGAATATATTTCATACAATGAATCAATTAAATACGTGTTACTTAGAACAAATATTAGGCGTTAGATGGTCATAAAAATTAGAATAAGAAGCCTTTAATAAAATTATCATGATTCACTCTTATAAATGTATTAGATTATTTTTATATGTATTCTTAAGTCGAAGGTCTGAAATATGAGCAAGGGAAATGGATTTATTGAAACTATATACTAAGATGATATTATAATAGTTTTATATTCAGAACAGCAATCTTTTTAAATTTTAATATGTAAAAATGAAACCCGAGTGTATTCTTTTTGAATGCTCGGGTTTTTATATCTGTAAGAATATTTATTTGCTATATTGTGAGATAAACCACAATTCTTGACGGAATGATTACGTCTATCATATAATTAAAATGAATAATTCATGAAAATTTCATAATAAATCACAATTTGTTGTACATCTATGGATATTTGAGGTGCAAAATGGAGACAAATAATTTTTCTAGACTTAAATATATAGATTCTAATTTATATACGTTGGCTACTGAGTCTGAGAAGTATTTATATTCAGATCATCAGAGTTCACTTATCAAATTACGTGTATTTGGAGAGTATTTTTGTTAAAAATATCTATAATGATTTAAAGGCTACCTAATAATCCTAGAATTAGTTTTTGTGATAAAATTACAGGAGCCCGATTTTTTTGTAAAGCGGTTCCTACAGATATTAGCGATAAACTTCATGTGCTTCGTGTGTATGGTAATAAAAGCGGCTCATCAAGTTTTAGAGTACGGACAAGATGCAGTCAATCATTGCTTAAAAAGAAGCTTATCTATTGGGTAAATGGTTATATTTTAAAAATGGATCCTGACGCACTTGAATACCCAGAGTTTACTTTACCTGAGAAAACTATGACTGCACCTAAAGCAGAAGCTATCAATTTGGATAATGAATTAAAATTGGTGTTTGATGATCCAGATGGTACTTTTTGCTAAACAGAATAAGATGTACAAAGATATTGATTCTGAAACGCGGCATGAAATTACGGAAGAACGAGCAAAAGAGTATACAAATGTTATTAAAAAGCATCAGATTGAATTATATCCAGAGGAAACTCGTAAGCATTATAAATTATTAGATGAATATATTGGGTATGAACTAACTTCGGGGGCAAAAGGCGTTAGTTGAAGAACTAGAGACTTTTATTAATGACGATTCAAAACATATTTTTTTCTTTTTAAAGGGGTATGCTGGTACAGGTAAAAACTTTCATTTTAAAAGGGCTTGTAAATTACTTGTGTAGTATTGGTCGTAGCTCGAGTTTATCTGCTCCAACAGGTAAAGCCGCTCTTGTATTACGTGAAAAAGACTGGTAAAATTGCAACTACAGTTCACTCTATGTTATATTCTCTAGATCAATTAGAAAGAGTACGGTGAGGATAAAGAGGCGGAAACTTTTAAACTAATTTTTCAATTGAAAGAAAATGATAATCCTACGAATCATGTGTATTTGATTGATGAAAGCTCTTTACTATCTAATGCGATTAATGATAATGAGTTTATTAGATTTGGTAGTGGTAGATTATTAGACGATTTAATGCATTTTTATCAATCTAGATAGCAATGATCATAAGAAAAAAAGTAATCTTTATTGGTGATGATGCACAATTGGCACCGGTTAGAATGAATCATTCACCAGCTTTTAGCAAAAGAGTATTTTTGCAAGCATATATGGCCCAGATTTTTCCTATACAAGAATTTCCAGTTAACTGAGGTAGTACGGCAAAAAGGCATCGAGTCTTATTTTAAAAAATGCGTTAAGAATTCGAGAAGATTTGGCTCAAGATTTATTTAATAAATTGACTATTGAGCAAGATGATTCTGAGGTTATTTCTCTACAAACCAATCAATTTTTAAATGCTTATATGATGAACTGTGATAATAAGATAGATGAGGATAGTATAGTTATTGCATCTAAAAAAATGATATGGTCTGTACGTATAACAAGATGATTCGTGAATCTTTATTCCCTGAAGCGGATTGTGTAGTCCCTGAGGGACCGTATTATGTTTACCAAAAATACTTTTTATAGATGGTAAACGTGTGTATAATGGTGAATTTGCTACGATTATATCTGTAGGTGATGTGGAAAAACGCGTTATTTCATTAAATAAAGAAACACAAATACCCTTGAGTTTTAGACGTGTAGAGGTTGAGTTTATTAATGAAGCAGGCATACGTACTGTAGCTTGGACATTATTACTTGAGCATTTATTAGATTCCCCTACTAGTAATCTTACAACGGATGAGCAAAAGGCGTTATATCGTGATTTTTTTGTATTCGTAATGGTGAAGCACTAAGTGCACTATCTAAGAAGATAAAAAGAAGAGGCTATGATCAAAAACACAAAAGAGCAATAAGCTGAAGTTTATTAATAATAATGAACGTTTACAAATTATGAAGGATGATCGCTATTTCAATGCGGTACAAGCTAAATATGGTTATGCAATTACATGCCATAAAGCGCAAGGTAGTGAATGGAAAAACAGTGTTTTTAGATCCTCATTTTTATCAGAATATACTATCTGCCAGTGGATTCAGATGGCTATATACAGGACTAACTCGGGCAACGGATAAGTTATATTTAATTAATTGGTCAGATATTACAGTTGATTCATCTATTAAATTAGACGAATTATATATAGATGATGCTCGTAAAGAATTAGAAGACAAATTAAGGAAAAGACTGTGATGTAGATTTACATGTAGCATTTGATATCGATACACTGTCTGGTATTTCTCGTGAAATTTGTGAAGTAATTGTACGAGTATTACCAGAAGATAGTTGTATTATTGAGTCTATTGCACAGCATGACTATCATGATATCTATACCATTTATATCGGTGCAGCTGTAGAAAAAATATAGGGTCTACTATAACGGTAAGCGCATTATTTCCAGAATATTACATGATGGTAATAACAATACAAATCAATTAGGGTCCTATATTAGATTCACTAGTAGGGACTCTTGTTTCTGCTGATAGCACTCATCAAACAGAGATGATTGATACACGTCAGTTATTCAGAATGCTAGATTTCAAAATGGATATGAAGAGTTCTTACAGGGTTATAGTGAAGCATTAGCAAAAATTAAATACCTTAGATATTAAGATTGGGGAGCATAGAATGTAAGCCATTTTGTGTTCGTTATACTTTCATTCGTGGCAAAGGTAGTATTACTTTAGATATTTATTACAATGGTAAGAAGCGAATTAGTAGTACAAAAATTCATTGATAGGTTATGTAATGATTCAAAGTTATCCGCTGATATTAATACCATTTTTAAAAAAATGGGGTGTCTAAATGAACGATGAGAAAGTTATAACAAGTAATGATGTTTTTGCGATGCGCCGCTCTGGGGATATTGAACAGGCTTATAAAATGGCAAAAAAATCTTAATGGAGAATCCTAATCATAGTGAGTGGGATATACGTGCATTTGCGTGGTCTATTATTGATCTTATTAAAAGAGCTAAACAAAATAATCAAATGGAAGATATTGAGAAAATATAGTGCTGAATTAAAAGAAATTAGATGTTGCTGAGTCGGATGAGGTTCTGTTCAAGCATATACAATTTCTTGTAGGGGATACTAGTAATGTGATAAAAGAGTTGGCGATTATTAAACAACTTAAGGAAGCAGGGAAAGCTGAAAGAATCAGCACAAGAGGCAAAAATATTATATAATAAATTCCCTCAAGAGATTTCAGTTAAACGTGCATATGGTTGGGCTTTGTATAGATTACTATTTGTAAAAGGCAAAAGAAGAAACTATTAATTTCAAATATATTCAATTTTATTTAGATGAAATATTTTCTTTAGGGATTTCTAATGAGACCCTTTTTATGCGCTGTGTTTGAGGGAAGTATAGTATCTATTGAAGATATAGAAAAACAGATTAATCTATATCAATATGCTTTGGATACGGATTTTTCCTGCTTTTGAGAAATCTGATTATGAACCTAAATCTTATAAGGGTAAAAGATGAGAAGTATCATGAATGGCCATCGCTTATTATACGAATATTAAAAAAATCGCTAGATAGCCTTGATAAAAAGGTTGATAAAGAGACTATCATAACTCTTTGTAATTTAGTAGAAGAAAAATGAGTTACTTAGATGAAAATCAGATTTTTTGAAATGGTCTGTTGCAAAGTCGTATATGCTAGTAAATGAGCTAAGCAAAGCTCAATATTTTATCCTTGATTTATTACAAATTAAGCCAAGAGAATTCTGGTTATGGAATGGTTTAGCAGAAACAATAGTTGATGATTCTAAAGCTTAGTTTAGCTTGCTATTGTAAATCCTTACTATGTCAACGCGACTTAAAGTTTAATGGACGAGGTAAAATTGGCGTTATAAAAGAGCTAATTAAATTAGAAAAATTATGATGCGGCAAGTGCAGAGATTCAAGAGTTAGTGGAATATAAAATAAATCATGAGCAGAAAATTGACGATGTTTTTAAAAGGCTATATTGAGTCTAAATGGTATGTCCATGATCGTAAGAAAAAAATGATACTAACTTTTATAAGAATCATAGTCAGCCTACTGTGGAACTACTCTATAAAGATATTCCTTGGTATGAAGGAATCATTGGGAATTCTTATACAAAATGATTTCGGACTAATGGTTAGCCCTTAATATTGTTAAAAAAACAAGTCGGATAGTCCAGTAGAGATTAGAGTAAGAAAAAGATGTATTAAAGGGAATAGCACACAAAAAGGAACTTCTATTCGTGCAAAAATTAATTGGACTGGATGTAGCAAGGGCGATGTACTCGTTATTGAAGAAATTGATTCTGATGTGACTCTACTAAGTAAAAAATGGGCTTGTTTATCGTGTTATAGAGCATAATCATCAAGCATATATTGTTACTAGCGGAGATGTATCGGTAGTATGCACTTATGAAGATGACAAGCCTTTAAAAAATCATGGATGTGGTATCCGTTGTTTATAGTACCCATGAACGGCGTGATGGATCTAAAGGAACAAGTGTTCTATCTTGGCACAAAGTTGATCAAAATCCACCTAGTTCACTTATTATGGACTTTGAGAATATTGTAAATGTTATTGGTGCAGTTGCTTTTTACATATGAAACAAATGTATTTATTGAAGATAAATTTGTATCGCAGTATAAGTTGATTAGTGGTGATGTTGTTAGTGGTACAGCGATACGATCGTTTAATCCAAAGAAAAAGAGAATGGGGCTGGCGAGCTATTGGAATCCAATCTGTAGAACAGGATGGTTATAAAAACTCCTAAATATACGCATGGAGATATTTTTTTAATATTTTTAATTAATGACCTACCCATATGAGTTTATATGGGTAGGTCTACTTATTTTCCTCAGTTGTTCATCTAATATTTATTACTATCTTTAACGGAATGTTCCTATTGGCATACCACTAAAAATATTGGCTCATGTAGTTATAAAAATGGAGTATGAGTGACGAAGAGCGAATAAAGATAAATTTGAAGAATGACGTTAGGGTAGCTGCAATGGTAGTAATGACCAAGTATTATTATTTCATAAAGAGAGTTTGTTAATATGTAGTTTTATGCACAGGGAGGATTTATGAAGTTTTTAACCTTAAGTACAACAGGTATATTTAATGCTATTCGACCATCGTTGTTTCCGCCTATAGAAGGTAAGGAAACAACGACATTCTTGCTTGCTTTGACATTTCATACGCCGGAGATAACCTTTTTAGGAGATGAGCCAGAGGATGTAGAGTCTGGCAAAGCGGAATATGCATTAGAGCGTCAACGCATTAGAGCTTTTTGTAAAAAGCTCTGTGTAATGAAAAACGGAAAGCCTATTGAAGAGTTACGTACAGAATGCATCAATCGGTTGCCAGAGTTTATCCGATACGGTACCTATAATGGGGAGGATTTATTAGATACACCGCGTACAGGTAGTTATGAACTGTATACCATGTATAAGAGCTATCAAGGACAGAGGCTGCTGTTCAAAAAAAATAGGCCCCCTAAGGATGAGGCTCAGTATGTATACAATCATATGCTTCGTTATTTTATGACGAACCTATTTTCACCAGATGGTATCCTCGGGTATTTATGTGGCGCTTATCATGTGGATACGCCTTTATCTGCTACAGCGGTTCAACAAATATTAGAGGGTGTTGATCGTGACTCACTACCAAAATTTTTAACGGTCTCTTCCATTCCTAATACGTATACCATGAACGAGCCAACTTTCATCAATACAGAGTTCCTACTAATAGCTGATGCTCTAGGGGGCCTATATGGTACAAACTATGGAGGAGTACGGAAACTGAGCGGTTAGCGGCATTAGCAGACGATGTATTTTTCCAATGTATTTTTGAAGGCGTACATAAACCATTTATGTATGATAGTCAATTAGCTAAGATAGCTGTTTATGATGAATGTAATCGTTGGACAGATAAACTCTGGCAGCTTACTTAGATAATCAGTACGATGAGATTAAAGTATTTTGACCCTTAGAATTCCAGACTATGATGATGGTGTACTAGGTTATGTGAAGAATTATCAGATAGGACCACTATTAGATAAGCTAGTGCAATCCCTTACAAAAAGAAAATCTGCTAGTTCAATTATTTCCAAAGGCAGAACATCGTAAAAGCCTATCTAGATTTTATATTATCTTACGAGGATATGGTGCAATCTACTTTAGAGGAGATGCTTACTAATGGTATAAATCCAAGTGATGTGTATAGACAACAAGATAAAGCATCTGTGCTATCCCTAGATATACGGTTGTGCTGCTCCTTTTACTGCATGCTTGATGCGTGCCGCCACGCAGTTAATACTCATATGTACGCCTCTATTTTACCTATCGTAGATAAACTGGATGAAAAACTGGCAAAGGTTCAGATTTCTGCAACTGATACGTGGCAAGTAGAGTATATTGTAAAAACTATCTCGCATATCTCAGTGGTACCGTGCATTGGCCTATGCTTTCATAGGGAATAATGAAGCAGACAAGATTCTACAAGATTTGATGGAGATGCAACAAAAAGATCCTGTTAATTATCATGTAAGTTTCGGTTCTATCATGACGAACTTGGAGGAATCAGAATGTGCCTTTAGTATAGAGCATTTGCGCTATCTATTGTTGCAACATTATGTGGAAACCAACAATCGTCTTGGCTATGAGCGGTATATTAAAGATATGTATCCGCCATTACTTGATATGGAATTTGACTATTATGGACAAAATGCATAGCCTGTTGGACATTAGTAAGGATACGCAGGGCAAGAACTATTCTAATATCGATTTCTATTTATGTCTGAAAGCATTATGGACATTCCATTTGAGATCATATTGATAAAGACCTGTGGAACGAATTGACCGCTCTCTGGGATACACAGGAACTGGGAAGTTTATGCTATGGAAGCCTTGAGTATAATGTATGTGTTAAGTATATGGTTAAACTGGCCATTCATTTTGGGGATATTCAACGAGGCAAACGATATAAACAAGAATTAGATGCGGCATTTGAGACGACAATAAGCTTTTGGGACGATGATGATGATGGCTATAAATGGTGGACCTTTGAATACTGCATAAGGGCTCAAATCAATGAAGAATTAGGCAAATTAGACGTAGCAAAAGAACTATATCATAAAAGCTTACTTACGGGCCTCTTTTGGTGCAGCTGTTTGGGAACAATTTGAAAACCTACATGGCGATATTTGGAAAGTCGATATGGAATGTTTCTTTAGCGGACCAGTTTTTAGAATTTGCGGACTGGATCAAAACCCATACCGTAACCTATGACACCATCGAAGAATACAAAATGGCTTTGGCTAAGTATATGACCTATATATTTGACTAGTAGTTAGCATTCTGCTAGTCAGCTTTATTTCATTGTACGTGGAATAGGCATGACTAAACCCCCAGTTAAACTGGGGGGTCGGTAAAATTCTTAGAGAAAAGGAAAAGAACCTCCTAGTGATAGAATGAAGTTGGTCTGGCAACCACAACATTTCAACATAGGAGGTTCAATGTCAATGAATGACGTAAAAAGCTTATCACATAGTAAATGGAGATGTAAATATCATATTGTTTTTGCTCCAAGTATAGAAGACAAATAATTTACGGTCGGATAAAAGCTGATGTAGGTAAAATCTTACGAGATTTATTTAAGAGAAAAATGTAGAGATAATAGAAGCGGAATGCTGTTCGGATTATATTTATGTGCTAGTAACGATACCACCACATTTAAGCGTATCGAGTTTTTATGGGATATTTAAAAAAAGTAAAAAGTAGCCTCATGATATTCGATAAACACGCAAATTTAAAATATAAGTATGAAAATAGACATTTCTGGTGTAGAGGATATTATGTGGATACGATAGGACGATATGAAGGAGCGATAAAAGAGTATATTTACAATCAACTACAAGAGGATATAGCGCAAGATACATTAAACTTTAAAGAATACACTGATCCGTTTTATGGGTGAGCCAGTAAAATAGGCAAAATAAAAAGCCCCCGAGTAGGGGGCAGCCAGTGGTAATAGAGTGGTTGTCAGATTATTCAATGCCCTCTTTAGAGGACCACCACTAGAGAAAGACCCTTATAGGGTCAGAGCAGAGAGCTGTAACAGAATGCAGTAAAAACCGCATTCTGTTACAGCCCCTATCATTTTATATGTTTATTAAATCAAGGCTGCCATTTAGAGTACCCAAATCCCATCATGATAATGCTCACGACGAGCATGCCATTACCAAGGGTGATGGTGCTTTCAGTTATGGCTAGACAGGTACAAGGATCCGATGCCCATAATGATTGTGCCTAGTATAGCAGATAGTTTATAAAGTGCCATGATAATCACCCCTTTGCTTTCACTAACGACATTAGGTTTCACAATATACGTAATGAGTGCGTATAATAGGGCACCGCTTACGATTCCGTTCAGGATGGAAGGCCGAATGGAATGAATTTCACACACTAATGCGATGGCCCAAGTGATCCATGGAACTAGATTCCATTTTTGAAAAGTCGCTTTGTGGTAATCGATGTATTTTCCACGATGAACTAGGTAAAAAGTCCGCTAAGATAATACCACATAGTGGAGGAACGATAATACCTAATGTACTTAAGAATACAAAAGAGAGAATCGATTTTATATGGTTGTGTCATTGTTGCTAATGCAGAGATAGCGATGAGCACGGCTAGCATCATATTTCTGTTTAGTTTGAAAGAGTTTGCTAGGTTCAATGATGTGGAATAGAGGTTCGCACCATTTGTTGTAAAAGATATTTGTGAGTCAACAATAGTAAGCTTGGGAATACGAGGCCAAAGCTTAAGAGTACGTTAATTAGGTCACCATCATTCATAGCTACACCTGCAATAGCGCCGCAGCTAATCATCAATGTATTACACGCCCTAATAGACCAATGGTGCTGGCTGTAATAACATCTTTCTTGCTTTACCATAGCGCATAATATCGGCGATACATGTTGCAGTAGATAGAATCACGTGCCAATAACGATGGTAATACCTGACAGTAAATCAATGAGGTTGCAATGGCACATAGTTAAACAGTTCTTGCCAGCCACCGATTTTTGAACGGAACGAGCCGCTGTTCCTAGTGACAGGAATACGATAGATGGAATCGCAATATAGCCGAATACGGCGAGAGATTTAATACCGAGAACTGCAAAGATACCCATAATAACCGCACTGAGCATCATCGCAATGACTTCGCCTGTGTAGGAAAGATTGAATACTTGAGCAATAAAATGTCCATATAAAGCCGCTTGAATCGTGACCAACCCTAGGTTAACGATAGGAACGAGAGAGATGCGATTCTGAGATCCTTCCTGACCAAAGCTGTATCGAGGTCAAAAGGGCGAGGTAAGGCCTGTCTTATGAGGCAATAACACTCACTAGCCCCGCAATGATACATAAGAAAAATATTGCCTAGAATCATGGCTAATAGTAACTCATTGAACGTTAGCCCCGCAGCTAAGCCGCCACCAGCCATCATACTAGTAACAAGAAAAACGAATCCAGTCCAAAACAATGGTGAGGAAAAACAGGACTTCCTTGCCCCTAACGGCACAGGCTCTCTTGAGTACTCATTATCTGTGTTTGTATCAACTGGTTCTACAAACTCTAATTTCTCCTTACTCATACATCTATACTCCTTTACGTAATAAAAACTACCATGATGTGTTTAAGATTTATATAAGCATGGTAGTAAAGACCTATTATGTAGCGTAAATATAGTGAATTTTTCTAATAAAGGATAGATATTTATTGTTTTTATAATCGAATAGTGTTGTCTTCATTAAAACATACTTGGAATTAATATTCAACTGTATACTATGCATATTGAGCAATGTTGAGTGAGGGTGATATGTATTGGAGCATAAGTTTCACCTATGCATCATAGTTATTTTTAAAATTCTTCATGAATGTGTTATTGTTATATTTATAATGAGTTAAATGCACTTTATGTCGTTGAGGAGGTATAGGGTGCAATCAGAATACATTACGTATATTGTTATTAGTGTTAATAGAATAGTGAAATGTATTAGCCCACAGTGTGCTAGTGCGTTTCTTTGGAAATGAATATGGTTCAATCAATAGAGCGTGGTATTGAGATACTCCAGGTTATTAGAGGCGGGCCCGCTTGGTGTGACTGAGCTGGCAGAATGCGACGGCGTTGCCGAAGACGACGGTCCATCGGTTACTTAAGACCTTTGAAGCCCACCATTGGGTTGAGTTTAACAGGGGCCAAGAAGTATCAGTTGTCTTGGGGCGTTTTGCCCATAGCAAAGTCCTTTCTTACGTCTTTGGATGTGCGTGCCATTGCGCAGCCATACATGGTGGCTATCCGCGATCAGTTGCAGCAGTCCGTGAATTTGTTCTTGGCGCAGGGCGATTATCGCATTTGTATCGAGCGCGTTGCGGCGGACGAAAACCTTTGCGTAGCTGACATCAAGATCGGCACGGTGTACCCTATCTTTAAAGGGGCGGCGGGCAAGATTTTTGGGGCCTATCTGAGGGACTTCAAGGATGCTGATATGAGTGCTGGTGAAAGCGCCCAAATTCGTCGTGATGGGTATGTAGTAACACGAGGGCAGTCGAGTGCCTGATGCGGCATCCATCGCAGTGCCTATCTTCTCTTTGGCAATAAGCTAGAGGCGGCGATGACTATCTCTGGTCCTATAGGGGACTACACGGAAGAGCGCGTTAAAGAGTATCTATCTGTCATGATGGCATTAGGTCAAACCATTTCCAAACAAATGGGAGCGACTTTATAAATTTATTTTTACCTATTAAATGGAATGGCGTTCCATTATACGGAACAAGTATATAATTTTAGATTTTTATAGTGTGTATGTTGGAGGTAGAGATGAGTCAGCTTTTACAAGAGATTGAAGCATTAAGACAGCCCATGAAGGAGTTGAATGATTTCATCTTCGATCATCCTGAGCTCGGGAACGAAGAGTTCCAAGCCCATGAGTTGTTGACGAATTTGTTGGAGAAGGAAGGTTTCACCGTAGACCGCGAGGTGAGTGGTCTTAAGACTGCCTTAGAGCGGTGTACCACGTAAACGGTGGCAGCCCCTAAGATCGGCTTACTTTTTGCGAGTACGATGCCCTTGAGAGCTTAGGTCATGCGTGTGGTCACAATTTACAAGGTCCATCCATTTTGTACGGCGGCGATTGCGTTGGGAAACGTACGTTGCAAGCACCTTGTACGCTAGTTGTGTATGGTACACCTGCAGAGGAAACGGCGAGCAGCAAGCTCGTTATGAGCTCGCGAAGGCGTGTTTGACGATTTAGACCCTAGCTTTCATGATGCACGGTAGCGATACGACGACGGTAGACGGCAAGTCTTTGGCATTGAATCTCGTGAATATCAAGTTCCACGGCAGAGTCTGCTCATGCGGCGATTGCTCCAGAGAAGGGCATCAGCGCTCTTGATGCAGTATTATTGTTCTTTAACGGCATGGAGTACTTGCGCGAGCATGTGCCGACTGAGGTTCGCATGCACGGGATTATCACTGATGGTGGCAAGGCGGCGAATATCGTTCCAGATTATGCGTGCCCAATGGTATATCGTTCTTCCAGTCGCATCTCGTCTCGACGAGGTTGTGGCTCGTGTGAAAGACGTGGCCCAAAGGGGCGGCGTTACAGGTGGGTGCTACCATGGAATGGGAAGAGGTTAAGGCGTACGACAACAAAGTCAATGTACAAACCTTGAACGATATACTTTTATGCAGAAAAAGTAGGGGCCCCAAGTTTCTGAGCCTCGCAGGTGACGGGATCCACCGATTTCTCTGGCGTGACGTTCCGCGTACCAGGTGCTTGTTTGCGCGTGAAATTCGTAGGTAAGGGGTCACTGGTCATTCTCAGGAATGGTTAGACAATGGTAAAAGCCAGCTCGCTGAGGACGCTATCATGTACGGCGCGAAGGGCATTTGCTTTATCTGTTGAGGAAATCGCTGAAACACCAGGCTTGTTAGAGAAAATCAAAGAAGATTTCAAACAAGCGAAGGAAACGTTCTAAGTGTTGTGTTGTAAATGGAGGAACATGTATGAATTTGTTAGTTTGTTTATTGGTTATTACCATAACAGGGACGCTGGTTATTGAAGTTTAAAGCGCAAACCGTATTGTTGTTGAGACGGTCTTATTATGATGTTCGCAGCGTACTTGTTACAGTTACACAACATCTTTCGTGAGACGAAGAAGTCCACAGGGTTCTTTTCTTTGATGCTTTTTGAATTTATTAACATTACGACTGCCAAAGATGCAGCAAACCTCGGTCTCACGATCATGACTTGTACTGGTTTCGCCAAGTACATGGACCACAGTGGTGCCAGCTCTCGTCTCGTTGTAACGGCTATTAAAACCGCTTGGTAAAATGAAATCTGCATACCTAGTAATGTCGCTCATTTATTCTAAATATGTTCATGTCTCTAGTAATCCCAAGTGCATCTGGCCTTGCGATGCTCATGATGGTGACAATCTTCCCAATCCTTTGCACGCTTAGGTGTTAGCCCTGTAGGTGCTACGGCGGCTGTTGCGACAGGTCACTTGCTCGACATCGGTCCTGCCTCTGCAACGACGTTGCTCGTATCCAAAACAGTGACATGCCTATTCATGAGTACTTCGTTGGGTACCAGTTGAAAGTATATATTATCTGCGGCGATGGCAGCTATTGCTCACTTCATCTGGCAAAAATACATGGATAAGAAATCTGGTCATATCCTACAGAATGCGTAGAAACTCATAAAAACGGATGAGCTTGAAGTTGGTCCGATTGGCGTATATCTTCCTGCCATTATTGCCATTGATCTTCATCCTTGGCTTCCAGCGAATACGGTATTAAAAGGCGTCAAAATGAACGTAAACCTTGCCATGTTCCTCAGCTTGTTCATCGCTATGGGCTGCGAACTCATTCGTCATCGTGACTTCCGCAAAATGGCGGCTAACATCCAAACCTTCTTCAAAAGGCATGGGCGACCAATCTGCAAACACTGTAACATTGATCGTTGCTGGTGAAACATTCGCTTTCGGTTTGACTTCCCTAGGCATCGTAAAAGATTCGTTGCCGCTATCAAAGGCCTTGCCATCTCCGCTCGACGTAGTAGGCGTTATCGTGTCTGGTATCATCATGGGCCTCAGCGCTAGTAATGGGCTCTGGCGTTGCATCTATGTTCGCCTTTTGCTCCACTGGTTCCAAATTTTGCAGCTGACCTTGGCGGTAATGCAACAACAATTCTTCTTGGCATGCAAAACGCAGCTAGCGTAGGCCGTCTCACTTAGCCCAATCAGTACTGTTATGATCGCCGTAGCTGGTATCACGCAAACATCTCTAACTTGAACTCGTCAAAACGTACAAGCGTACCTGTCATCGTTACTTTCATTACAAGTACAATTTGCAATCTGGATTATTCACTAATTTTGAAGCTAGTAATTTTACAATTAAAATAAGAAAATAATTCAGAGGCTCTACCTTAACTGGTAGAGCCTTTATTGATAGTTAAAAAGAGTATTTTTGGTTTAAAATGAATAAATAATGAAAGTCATCAAAGTTAATCATTGAAATAGCTAAGCTGTAATTTGTAGTATATTGTGAATTTTGAGGGTACTATTGTTTTTGTATATTTATAGTTAGTTAGACCATACTATAAGGGGTTTGTATGGCTAAGGTTTTTACTATGTATTCAGGGGGAGTCATCATGAATAAGAAGTTGTTAGTATTAGCTGGGATTATGTCTGTGTTGAGCATTAACGTGATGGCAGAAGCAGATATGAGAACTATTGTAGGTAGTCTTAATAATATTACGGTAGACGAAGCTGAAAATGAGAATGGCCAAAAGAGTTATACTGTTGGATTGAACGAAGATGTTCAAGGTCTTCGCTCCATTGAGGTGTCGGATGATCCGCTGGAAGAGATAAATATGTTGAAATTAATGGTAATGAAAATCAAAGTCTCTCATAATGATGAGTTAAACATTCTAGCTTAACCTTAGATGGATTAGTTGTTGAAGCCATACAGATGAGATTAATAGAACAACGTATGGTCTAATGGCATGGTTGACTGAGCCGATGGGGACAATAATCCTGTTACTATTGTTTCTTTAACAGACAACGGCCTCAATAATGGCAATCATAAGATCGTGAATGTGTCCAAAGGCGAGGTTTCCAAGACATCTACGGACGCTATTAACGGTAGTCAGTTGCACAGAAGTGAAAACGCAGGTGGACAATAATACGAGATCGCATTTCTACGCTCGAAAATAACACGGCTAACATTGGTGACAAGGTGCTTAATAACCTTAAGTCCTATACGGACCAACAGGTATCCAAAGGTTGGCGCTGCCTCGCGGCGTTAGCGGGCCTCATTATCTCGATTACAATCCACGATAAATGGTCCTTTGCCACTGGCTTGGGCCACTGTAAACATTCCACTGCTGGCGCTATCGGTGCGGCCTATCAGCCGAACGAAAACTCCATGGTTCACGCTGGCGTTACCGTTGGTGGTGAAAGCATGTTTAACATCGGTGCTTCTTTTCAAAGTGGGCGAACAAGATCCGACACTCAAAACAAGCCGCTTTGAAAATGGCAAAAACAAATCAAAGACCTACAAGCTGACAATGCATCACTGCGCGCGACAACGAAGAACTACGGGCTGAAAGTAGAAACGAAATTAAAGCAGCGTTACAAAAATTGCAATAAGCATAAATAGGCACGTTCTCGAGATATAGTATACTTATACTAATGAGAGAACGTGCCTATTATTGTTTGAGAGGTGTTGTATGAAACTAAAAAGTATTTTGTTAAGCTTGGCTGTGGCAGTCGCTTTCACCATGCCTATTGATGCGGCGCAGTATACTGTTCCTGAAGGACAGCCACCTGTACCAGGGGCCGACGCAAGTATTCCGGATAATGCATATCAGAACTATCGTTATGGGGAAGCTCTTAATGCTAATGCGAGTGCAATCATTTTAGCGCGTAAGCACATATATGAAATGCTAGATAAACAGGTGCAGGAGAATAAACGAAGTATCGAAGATGCAGAACGATGGAAGAAAGAACATGATAAATCTATGGATATATCTGCTCATGAATCTACGGTGATCTTGCTGCCGAAGGTGACCACCGGGCTAAAATGACAGTACCTATTGTTGTAACCAGAAGTTTTTATAAAGAAGCTCATAAGAAAAATGAGGTATCTTCTTTTGCTGCTGAAAGTAGTGTTGTTGCTGGGCTTGTTAGTTCTAGTGAAAGTTTTGTAGATGATACAGTTTATACATCTGCTAAACAAAAGGGTGCTTTTAATTATCCTGGTATTACGAAAGGGAATTGGAGTATAACAGATAAATATTTTGATGAGAATACTCCTTTAATGATGGCTGCTGTTACGTTTGATAAACAGCAAACCATAATTATGTGGCGGTGTGAGCAGCTAAAATACCCAATTACCAATAAGGTAGAGCGTACAATGGCTAATTTTGTGAGATTCCATCGTTACAGCCTATAGATAATTTGGATCATATAAGTGATGCTGTTACATGGGGAAATGTAACATATCGTTTGCCTAAGGGGCTACAGTTAAAATCTGAACCAAAAGATGGTCCCAATACAGAAGGTCGTGTATATGTGGGACCATCAATGATTCTGGTTGTAACAAAACTCCTATAACTAGTAAAGATAACTCATGGTTGCATATCTAAACGTGTTTTTAAGCATTTTATCCATAAGCCTTCTAAATTATTGTTACAAAATGTACCAATTCAATCTGCGATGGTGTTGGACAATGGTGTTCTACCTATATTATGGATCAATACAACCTAATAAGCTATCACGTATATTCCATTTTATACAAGATGATCAATATGAATATTTTATAATACTAGATTATACGGATAAAAAAGTTAAATATAATCATCTAGAGTTACGTAATATGATGGAATATTTAGACTTTAAAAATGCTAAAGAGTTAAGAAGTAAGATAGAAAAGAAGATAAAGAAATAAGAAAAAGACCGTACCTTGAGGGTGCGGTCTTTTCAATCATTTATCTATATTTCTATTATCCGTTCATATTGTATCGTATATTAGTTCGTTCTATAATAACATTAGGATAGTCAGACGAGGTTGAGCCTCTCTTCGTTTTCATGAAGGGAGGGATAAACTATGAGTGATTATGAATTAATCATGCTCCTTTTACAAGTACTGGCTATTGTCATTGCTTTTGGAGCACTGGTAGCCCTTATTTGCCTTACAAAAAGCAAATAGCCCTCCGTTACCGCATGGTAGCTAAGTAAACAGAAAGGCCATTTCCTAAGTATTTTGATTTTTCGAGATGCGCCACGACAGTTTTCCACTCGTCACGCTATCTTCTGCATATTATAGGGGACAAAAGTTGTATATATCGTCAAATTGTGATAAATGAGTATCATTGTATCAGATTTATGTGATAATTGATATTACATATGATGTGTATAATAAGTAGTAGTATATCATAGTTTATGAGGAAGCTTAAGGAGAGATATATGTTAAAGCGATATGGTGATGGCGCGACGCTAGCTTTCACCATGCCTATTACCGGCAGTTTTCGACCACAGAACTCAAGTCTATCACCGGGTTTAAGTGGTTAATGAGGTAACACCTGATGTTCCTAATAGCCACTCAATGAGCGTGCCACCTGTGAACACGAACACGAGTTCTAATGAGGTGCTAGAGTACGCGCCGCCGATGTATAAAATTAAGGCTACCGTGTACAATGCGTATCAGTCGACGCGAAAAATACCATTTCTAGCAATGCCTGGATTGTGTCATGATGATACGCGGCGGTCGCTGGCGAGTCAGGTATACCGTGCGAAACAATGCGGGAACTTCGTTGACGACGATTATTGATGCGGCACAGATGAAAATAGCCGGTATGACGGGCACTGAGGAACTGTTGGAAGTTGATTCTCCTTTTGATGGACGGTCGCTGCCGATTCGGGTGAAAGCCTCGACTCGTGCTATTGTGCGCACGGCGCTAATACGACGCGTTATGATATAGCGAGATGCGTTGATTCTATGAGGCGTACCGTATGCATTTTGAAAGATGTGGTGGTGAAATGAGACTCATGATGAAAGTACTATATAGCACCCAATGGCATTGGCGCTGTCTTGTGGTGCCTGCACTGCGCGTCCATGCAGGAGTACAAAACACCAGCCGCTGAAAGTAGCTTCATGACTTTGGTGAAAGCGGAAACGGTGATGGCACTATGAGATAAGGACTCCATCAAAGGGCCTCTAACGGGCCCGAATGGAACCAAACAAGTGCCCTCACACAGTATGACACTCATGCCTGCTGGTGATGTGATTACAGGGAGCAGCGGTTTCTGTATAACTTTGATATAAAGCAGTCCTTTGCTAGTCTTATCAGAGCTAGAGTCCATCAATTGGGATCACATAAAGACCTATGGCTGCTTTAAACCGAAAGAACTCAGGTATCACATCTAGTGTTGTTGATTTCAAAGAGATATCATATAGATGGGGACCGGTGTGATACACAAAAGCGAAGCGCAGGACAGACAAATGGCAACGCCCTGTAGACTTTGGCTTTGCAGGATACCTAATGGCGAACCGTTTATATGAACGTGTGTATGGCGCGCAATTCGAGTGATATCGTTGTAAAATAAGAAAAACTCTATTGAAAGCTTAACCGATGGGGTTTTGTAGTTTATCTATATATTTCTATTATTCGTTCCTTATTGTATCGTATATTAGTTCGTCATATAATAACATTAGGATAGTTAGACGAGGTTGGGCCTCTCTTCGTCATCGAAGGGAGGGATAAGCCTATGAGTGATTATGAAATAATCATGCTCCTTTTACAAGTACTGGCTGTTGTCATTGCTTTTGGAGCACTGGTAGCCCTTATTTGCCTTACAAAAAGCAAATAGCCCTCCGTTACCGCATGGTAGCTAAGTAAACAGAAAGGCCATTTCCTAAGTATTTTTGATTTTCGAGATGCGCCCGACGTTTCCACTCGTCTGACTATCTTCTTATATTATAATAAGGTTATTATATATCGTCAAATTATGATGAATGTGTGTATGGCGTACAATTTGATGATGTAGTGGGAAAATAAGAAAAAAACTCCTATTGGCTTTCACCGATAGGAGTTTTTCTCTTTAGTGTATTCTTTTACATTATTCTTTTTAAATGATCAGGAATTGCTGGTGGAGCCGGTGGTTTACCCATAGATCTTTCAATGAACACCACAGCCACAAAGACGATGAGGCTGACGATGGAACCGAAGATGATGGACATAATGCCGTATGGGTTGCCCACGAATTCCCAGTACACGCCTGCGATGGAGCCGAGCACGATGGACCAAATGCCAGCGCCAGCTGTTGCATTTTTCCAAGTGAGGCCAAGTAGGAATGCAGCGAATGGGCCAGCGGATCTCATGGTGAAAGCAAATACGAGCATCGGAATGATGGCTTTGCTTACGAGAGAGATAACGATGGCGATGATGCCGAGGAATAGCACGCATAGACGGCTATAACTTGTGAGCTGTGCATCAGTGAGGCTTTTTACCAAAATGATGTTCTACAATATCCTTGGTAAATACAGTAGCGGCGCCTAATAGGGTCGCCTGCACCTGATGAAAGCGTCGCCGATACGACAGCGGCCATAACGAAGCCAGCCATAATTGGAGGCATGAGATTAAGTGCTACCGTTGCCACTGCGTTGTTCGCTTCGATATTCGGGAACTCAGCCAATGCTACGAGGCCCAATACGGCAGGAACGAAGGCAAATAGAGCCATGATAATACCACAAATGATGGAACCAAGAACGGCTGTTTTTTCGTCCTTCGCGGCGAAGTACCGTTGTACGGACTCTTGGCCGGTGGAGAAGGTCATGAAGTACATGATAATAAGGCCGATGATGGTTTTCCAACCAACCTTAGTGAAGCCGAGCTGTTCAGGTGGTAATTTTGCCACTACCGATTCCCAACCGCCCACATTGTGCAATACAAACGGCACAGCGAGGGAGAAGCCCCCAACGAGAACGAAGAAATGGATAACGTCCGTCATCGTTACGCTCCACATGCCGCCGGACATGGTGTAAATTACGAGGACCGCGCCGCAGATGAGGATGGCGAGTTCTGTTGAAAGTCCGGTGAGAACGCTAATAATAGTTGCTGTCGCTGTAATCTGTACGCCAGCTAATGTAATTGTGGCTAGCATGGACAGAATGGACGTAATTAAATGGCTAGAGCCACCGAAGCGACGACCGATGATCTCTGGCACTGTTGTTGCCATCGCACGACGTAAAAGCGGTGCGATAAAAGCAACGAGAATAACCCCAATCCCTGCAGAGACTACGTACCAACCTGCAGATAAACCCCAAGAACCATACGCTTTCGCGGCTACACCAACGGTACTCCCGCCACCGATCTCCGTAGCTGCTAACGTGCCTGCCGTCATAAGAACCCCAATACGACGACCTGCGAGTAGATAGTCAGTACTATCTTTTACACGAATATGACAATACACGCCGACCAATAAATTCAGTAATAAATAGGCACAAACAATGACCCATATAATAGTTAAAGAATCCATATGCCACCTCCTAAACTACAAACTAGTTAGAGACACATACTAAATCACCCTTACCTACTTGTGGTGCGTACGCAAGTATAACTTTATTATCCCTAAAAACTGGGGAAATTACAACGAGGAGTTTCTTGGAGCGTTGGAGAATGTATATATAGTAGGAGCGAAAAATAGCCCGTCAATGACGGGCTTTTTTATGGTATTAGATAGGAGAGAGGCAATGAGTATACTCAAGCACATCAAAATTATATTAGTGCTTTTTGTTTAAGGCTTATCTTGTGTATCTATGGATTAACTCTGTAGAGACCTTTACTCAGCTACTCTATTATATTTATGTATTGAAAGTATCTTCATTGGAGCAGTTCGCTCTATTTCTATTCTTTCTCTTTGGTAATATATGTTGTATTCTGTGGCTTGTTTTTATGGTGTAAGCGATTACCGCCAGCTTTTAACAAACCAAAAAAATATTATAAAATTAAAGACTGGATACGATCCAAGAAACAAGAAGCACCTATCTATAAAGTCCTATTTGGCAGTTTACTGCTTTTTGCTAAAAACTATGTCTTGTAGTGTATATCTTAATCACTGTCTCTACTGTTTTTAAGTATTCCATTGATAAATGATTAGTCTATTTTCAAAATTTAAACACACTAAAAAAACGAGTTACTATTTGATTAGTAGCTCGGTTTTTATTTGTCGAGAAATAGCAAAAATAGCCCTTCGTTTCTTCGGAAATTAGATAAAACGAAAAGGCCATTTCTACATGTTTCATTTAGTTTAGAGATGAGCCTGACGTCACTACTCGTCTGACTATCTACTTATATTATAAGGATAAAGATATATATCGTCAAATGGAGATAAACCTTATAAATATCAATCTTATAAATATCAATAGAAGTAAATCCTATATACTAAATTATAAAAATTATTAATAATAGGCACAGCCTTGTTTGCATAGTATACTTATGCTAATAAGGTTGTGCTTATTTATGTTGTAAGTTGAGAGAGGATTTTATGTTACGTAAAAGTATAGTCATGATGGCATTAGCGGCTGCTTTCACCATGAATGTAAGTGCTGTGCAGATCGAAGTGTCAAAAGGACAGCCACCTGTGCCTGGGGCCGATGCGAGTATTCCTGCTAATGCGTATGAGAATTATCGGCATATTAATAAAGTTGCAGAGCAAGAGGCAGAGTCATATAGTCAGTTTGCAAAAATCGAATCCTAAAAAAATCCGCCATCTACGCTTGATAAGCTAAATCTGGAACATCCTGGTTTTTCTAAGGCTTTGGAGCTTGCAGATTATTCGCAGTCTACAGTGGTATTGATTCATGAAGGGGATAAAAATATCAGATTATCCGTACCAAATGTTAGCTTCCGTGGTGATGTGATAGAAACTGAGCCTGGAAAAGGGCCATTATTTGCTGTTCGTAGTTTCAGTTCGTTTTTAGTAGTAGGACCACCTCATGGTAAAGAGCTTAGTAAATATGCTGAAGGTGAAGGAAAATATAATTATCCAGGGTTGAGGAATGCATCTTGGAAGTTCATGTCAAACAATTCTCGTATAATGTATACGGAATTCACTCCGGATGATACAAAGACAACGTATGGAGTTACTTATGGGGGATGGGTTAATACAGAAGATCCATATCAAGATCAAGCACCTGAAGTGGTGATGAGTAATTATATTATTCCATCCATAGAATCCTTATCTGGATTAGATAATTACAGTCAGATTGAGCATTGGGGGAACTTTCACTATCGCATTCCTAAGACGGCTAAGTTAGTCAGTGAAGCCGTAGAAAATGAGAGACATGAGGTGAGAACTTATGAGGATACAGGGGTTAAAATACGGGTAATACGTAGCGCAATTATGAGCAAAGAGACAGATAACACGCTGATTAAGGTTCCAATAATATATTATTTACATAAATATAATGATTTGGATACACCTACACAGTACGCCGTAGTGTGGAATAACGGAATTCCTGGTTCTTTAGTTGATGCCTATAAGCCCAATCGTGAATCCTATCTTCGTCATGTTGTGAAAGATTCTGTATACTATTACAGTTATCGTATTAATTATGATGAAAGTAAAACATCGTATACGCATAAGCAGCTAAGAGATATGATCGAATACGTAGACTTTGATGATGCTACAAGATTACGTAAAGAACCACAATGGAGACAAGAAGGGACATATAAGGAGAGTCTTGAAAATAGTTCAATCTTTATTCCATGGTATATGGAATGGGTTAAGCTATTGAGTAAATAAGCTGTATTTGACTATTTCGTTTGAGAGAGGTTTTTATGGTTCAACGTATTTTGATGCTAGCCCTTGTGTTGCTGGCTTTCACCATGCCCATAGAGGCGATTACATTACAAGAATTACAGACATCGCCACAGTTCAAATTAGTTCATGTTCAGGCGATGAATCCTACGATGGAGCGCGGTGGTTTATATATCTATTTGAACACCTATTCTATTGAGGCCCTTCGCTATGTACCGCCACAGTATTCTTTGCGCGGGACCTACTATGTTGTGATGGATACGTCTTATCAATCTACTATCGATGAGAGACAGCTCACCGTGGATTATGATACAAACTATTCTCTAGCTACCTTAATCCATTCGTCTCATATGATGAATCCTAGCCCGTCTACGTTGGCTTTGATTGAGGCTAGTGAAAGTAAGTCTGGTTTAGCTATGACAGAGGTAGATGTGGCGAAGTATACCTTTGATGGGGAGACGAAGCCAATGCATTATGTGAATGATACGCGTAAGTTCCCACTTAATCGTAATAACACTATTATGTATGATATAGCGGATGCTATGTTTATGTCCGTGTATCAACAGCATTTTGATGATATTGTGGTACAGTGAGGTGGACGATGAAACGCATATATTTACTTTCACTATGGTTATTAGCCTGCCTCGTATTGCCTATAAAAGGTCAAGCTGTAACACAGGCTGACTTATTAAACTCAGAGCGATTTGAGCACATCGATTCGAGTGCTGACTCTGGACGAGGGGATGGAAAATATTTGGACCTTTCATCTGTTAAGTCTGTAACGGCACCGAATGGTCATCGTCGTATCGAAGCCAGCATTTATGTTTCTATGCCTGCTGCTAATATGATTCAAGGGCTTTCAGTACAATACGATTACCAAATGGATCGTTCTTTGCGCCATTTGATTAATGCTCATGATCAAGCTCTAAAACAAGGCAATAAGATACCGTATATCTCTATTTGGCGTGCAAAACAAGGGAACTCAGGAATCACTGGAACTGTTAATGATGGCGGTACCTATTATAATGATGGACAGATTCGCCAACAACGTGTATATAAAGAAAATCTAAATGCTATGATTCTACCTGCTGATTTTTGGTGATGAAAAATATAAATTGCCTAATTTGCTCTATCAAAAAGCATATGGTATAGCTTATGACGATGAGACATAATAAATTATGGATAGTATTAGAATGGTCAGAATTGAGGATAGACTTAGATTGATGATTAAACTTATTTTTTTGTTTCTGTTAAAGTTTGTGCTTTTACTTATTTGGGGAGCCTCTATTTGGGGGATTTATACATTACTGTACGATCGATATGTATTAGAAGCATATCCATTAAGAGATTATCTTCCTGTATTGATATTTTGCTTTGGAAATATTTGGGTTTTGCCGTGGCTTATTTTGTGGTATGAGAAACTATATCCTGTGTTTGATAAACCGAAAATGTATTATAGAGTGAAAGCATGGTTCATTTCTTTAAAAGAACAATCTACCGTGGGTATGTGTATATATAGTTGTATAGATTTTTTTTAATAAAGTTATGTCTAATCACGTATGGCACCATGGTTGTTTTAGCTGGTTTTATTTTGGCTGGTGCTATATTAGTTCTGCCTCTACTTATGATTCTTAGATTGATACTTCATTAGCTCTTGAAAGCTTTTGAAAACACATATTTTGTTTCTTATACGCTCTAAACCTATTTACACAATGTAAAAGCCAAGCTATTCATATTTAAAAATAGCTTGGCTTTTTATTAGTTTATTCGTATATTTGCTTTTACAAAAAGCAAATAGCCCTCCGTTACCGCATGGTAGCTAAGTAAACTGAAAGGCCATTTCCTAATGTTTTTACTTTTTCGAGATGCGCCTGACGTTACGACTCGTCTGACTATCTACTTATATTATAAGGATAAAGATATATATCGTCAAATTAAGATAAACCTTATATATACTAATTAGAGAAAAACTCCTACACAATCTAAAAATATAAATAGATAATAGGCACAGTCTTATTTTGCATAGTATACTTATGCTATTAAGTTACTTTTACTATGTATATGATTAGATAGAGAATAGCAAATGAGTACATTTAAATACATTTTTTTAAAAATTATACTAGTGCTTTACGTTAAGTATTTGCTCGTTTCTCTATGGATAGGCTCCATAGAGGCGATTATTCATAGCTTACAGAAACCTGACTTAACGCCGTACTTATACCCCTTTAGGGAGTTATGACTTAGAAATGATTTTTCTCTTTGGTAATATACTCTTTATTCCTTGGCTTGTTCTATGGTGTAAACGATTACCACTAGCCTTTAATAAACCCTAAAGTATATTATAGGGCTAAAGCGTGGATACAATCTAAGAAAGAGCAGGCACTGATTTATAAAGTCATCATTAATAGTCTAGTGGTTCTACTAGCATTATGTCTTTTGATATATATTATTATCGCCATTGGAACGTTGCTTGCATTAACTCCTTACTTTATATATTACATATTTCATTACATATTTTATTTTCGATCTTTATTCATTTAAATGTTTTTACATATCTGATTCAGATGAATAGAATAAACACTTAAATATAAAAATGATAAATAATAGGCACGACCTTGTTTGCATAGTATACTTATGCTAATAAGGTTGTGCTTATTTATGTTGTAAATGTGAGAGAAGAAAAGAAGAGAGAGTTTTTATGTTACGTAAAAAGTATAATCGTGATGGTATTAACGGCTGCTTTCACCATGAATGTAAGCGCTGTGCAGATCGAAGTCCCAGCCGGACAGCCACCTATGCCAGGTGCTGATGCGAGTATTCCTGCCAATGTATATGAGAATTATCGGGCCGGTAGCTTGAGTAATATAGGAACTAGTGATGTTATAAAGTTAGATTCTAAATCTGAAAAGAATAAGGAAATGTTCATAACCGACTGGGGACTAACACGAGATGAAGCTAATGAGATAGCAAGTGGTTCTAAAAAGGTGATAGATTTAATCGCTAATGAGTCTGCAGTTGTGTTATTGCATGATGATCGTACTAACATCCGAGCATCTGTTCCTGGACTACTATTAGCAAGTAAATACTATCCAAAACTCAGTGATGGTGAACGTTTATCTATTGTAAGAGAACATTCCGTGTTTTTTGCCATCGGTACGAAACAGAATTATGATGATGCATTAGGCAAACTAAAAACAGAGCGAAAAGGGGAGTTTATATATCCCGGGATCACACATGGTAAATGGGCTATTGAAAACGAGTCTTTCGGTGAAAATAGGCCTGCTATGGTTGCCGTAGTTGGTTTAGATAATCAGCCAAATCAAGAATATATCATAGGGCTTAGCTACAAAAAAATCAGCCCGTTACTGACAAGCTCGAACGCGTTATGAGTAATTATGTGATTCCGTCGATTCGCTCTTTAGATGATATGGATCAGTATAGTGAAAGTATCAACTGGGATAATCTCATGTATCGTATTCCTAAAGGTCTTAAACTCATAGCACAGAAATCCTTAAAGGACTCTACTGAAGTGAGGGACTATCGTGGAGCGGGTATACGATTTGTTGTGGCCAAGAAACCAGTAAAAGTAAAAGATAAATACATGTATTCCTTTTTAAACGAACTTGTAGAAGTAAAACCAGAGCGCCAGATAATAGGTGATGTGCCTATTCAGGCAGCATCTGTTTGGAATAATGGCGTGCCTAGTCTTTTAGTAGATAATTATCAACCAGGGAAAAAATCTATCATGCATCGATTCTTATACGATGACAAGAATGTATATATTATGAGTCTAGTTTATACTGATGGAGCTATACCATATTCTCATATTCAGTTACGCAATACTTTAGAATATTCTGACTTTGCAAATGTTGAAACATTGAGAAATAAGGTAATCCGCATTCAAAGTCAAGAAAGAATGTAATACAAAAAAATATAATACGAAAAATGTAATAGAGTTGTGTGTATTGTGTTTGTAAATTTTAAGAGGGTTTTATGTTACGTAAAAAGTATAATCATGATGGCATTAGCAGCTGCTTTCACCATGAATGTAAGTGCTGTACAAATTGAAGTGCCAAAGTGGCAGCCACCCGTTCCAGGTGCGGATGCGAGTATTCCTGCCAATGCTTACGAAAATTATTTCCATATTAATGAAAAGGCAATACAAGAGGCGGAGATATTTAGCGCCAAAGTACAGAAAAAAATGTGGAGAATCCCAAGATTGCAATAGAAAAGGTTTTTTTAAGGAGAAAAACTGGATTGGCTCAAGCTGTTAAGCTAGGGGAATTCTCAGAATCTACTGTCATTTTACTTCATGAAGGAAAAATAATATTCGTTTATCTGTGCCAAATATTAGCTTGCGTGGAGATACGGTTGAATCTAAATCGAGTGATGGGCTTTTATTTGCTGTTCATGGTTATACAGGTATTTTTATTGGTGGGGGCCACCACATGGTAAGAACATTAATAAATATATACAGAATGAGGGAATATATACATATCCAGGGTTAGAGAATGCATCTTGGAAGATTTTTAAAGGTAAGACACATGTGATGTATACGGAGTTTACGCCAAGTAAGACAAAAACGACGTATGGTATTACGTATCTTGGTGGCGGCGATGTGAAGGATCCATACCAAGATAAATTTGCTGAAGTGGTAATGAGTAATTATATTATTCCATCTATTGAGCCTTTGTCTGGGCTAGATAATTATAGCCATGTTAAGCATTGGGACAATTTCAGCTATCGTATTCCTAAAAAAAGGCTAAGCTGGTGAGCGAAGCTATGGAAGATAATAAATATGAGGTTCGTACTTATGAAGATGTAGGGGTTAAAATTCGTGTATTGCGCTTTCGAATAGATCCTAATATTGTTGATAAAAGCTTAGCAAAAAAACAAATTTTTACCTTTTTGAATAAATATGGTGACCTTGAGGCTCCTACACAGTATGCAACAGTTTGGAATAATGGTCTTCCAGGATTCTTAATTGATCGATATAAACCTAATGGTGAGTCCTATTTGCGCCATTTTACAAAGGATTCTGAATATTATTATAGTTATCGCATTGATTATGATGAAAGCAAATCTCTGTATAAACATAAACAATTGCGTGATATGGTTGAGTATGCTAGCTTTGATAATGCTGAAAGCTTACGAAAAGAAACGCAGTGGCGTATGACTGATCACCATAAAAAGAAATTAGCTGCAAATTCAATGTTTAATCCGTGGTATATGGAGTGGATTAGAATACTAACTCAATAAGAACTATAGTGTTAACATTTTTTTATGGTATTCTGTTTTAAGCATTCCACTGGTAAATTATTAGTCTGTTTTAAATTTTAAATATACTAAAAAAGCCGAGCTACTATGTTGATTAAGTAGCTCAGCTTTTATTAGTTTATTCGTATATTTATATAATATAATGCTTATTGTATCGTATATTAGTTCGTTTTATAATAGGCTTAGGATAGTTAGACGAGGTTGGGCCTCTCTTCGTTTTTGAAGGGAGGGATAAGTCTATGAGTGATTATGAAGTAATCATGCTCCTCTTACAAGTCTTGGCTATTGTCATTGCTTTTGGAGCCTTGGTAGCCCTTATTTGTCTTTACAAAAAGCAAATAGCCCTCCGTTACCGCATGGTAGCTAAGTAAACAGAAAGGCCATTTCCTAATTTTTTTTACTGATTTAGAGATGAGACTGACGTTGCGACTCGTCTGACTATCTACTTATATTATAGGGATAAAGATATATATCGTCAAATTAAGATAAACATTATAAGTACTAATAGAGATAACTCCTATACAATCTAAACTATAAATGATAAATAATAGATAATAAATAATAGGCACAGTCTTGTTTGCATAGTATACTTATGCTTATAAGGTTGTGTTTATTTATTTTGTAAATGTTTAGAAAGATGAGAGGATATATGTTACATCGATTTTTAATAACGCTAGGGCTTATGCTAGCTTTCACCATCCCAGCTCAAGCAATTACGATTGAGGAGCTCACGTCTCAGCCACAATTTAAACAGGTATCTCAGTTTGTGTCGGATATTCCTAATGTAGACGAGCGTGGCGCGACCTATATTGACGTGAATACGGTGAAAGTAATTGGGTTTGAGCCGCCTATTTATACGATTAAGGCGACGGTATATAAAGCGTATCAATGGAATGATGAGAAAGTGATTACCGTTAAGGACATGACTTTCACCTATGATAGTAGTAATTCCGCAGCTAGTAAGGTTTATGGGGGCGCAACAGCAAGGGACAACGGCGATTACTACTGATGCGGATGCAAATATGAATGAAGATATGTGGTCTAATCCAGGTATTATGCGCGATGAAGAGGAAATCAGTCGCTTTGATTTTGACGGAACGCCTCGGCCTATCGATCGAGGTGCCTTTTTGCGCAGACCTGTTGTGAAAGATTCTCTAAATAAAGAGTTTTACGATATCGCTGATGCGGTGTATTATGAAGTGTATAAAGAACATTTTGATGAGGTTGTTGTTAAGTAAATTCTATGTGCGGAGGTTATTATGAAACCATTTGAAACGAAGGATTATAAGGCTTTTACTATGTTCGAGGAACGTTGGGCTCTTGTTACGGCTGGTACGCTTGATGATTTTTAATACGTGTACAGTTAGCTGGGGCAGTATGGGTAACGTATGGGGCCCTAATGGCGGCGATATTTCCACGGTGACCGTGTACATCCATCCAGCTCGTTATACACAAGAATTTATGGAGAAATACGATACCTTTACAGTTAGTTTCTTCTCTGAAAGCCATCGTAAGGCGCTTGGTTATTTAGGTTCTCATTCTGGTCGCAACGAAGATAAGGTAGCTAACTCTGGGCTAACACCAGTAGTGGCAGGGAACGGTGTGACCTTCAAAGAAGCAGATTTAACATTTGTATGTAAAAAAATTATATGAACACCAATTTGATGAAGCTCATTTGGCGGATAGCGTAAAGGAATATTATGCAGCCAATCCATCCGTGTACACCCAAGCTGGTAAGGATCGTTGGGAACCGCACTATATGTACATCGGCGAAGTACTTGAGGCTATAGAGAAATAAGTTATAGATTAACAAAAATATAGCTCAACAGATAAAAAAACAAAAATATAACTAAAAACAATTTTTGGCATACAAAAAAAGGCAGCCCCTAGTGGCTGCCTTTTTTGCCGTTGTTTAACGTAGAAAGTGAGACGGTATTTATCAAAAATAAGTCATAAATTTGATGAAAAAAATAAGCATATATGAATCATTAGTACAAAAATGTAGTGACCCCAAAAAGTTAGACTTTTTATTTCCGAGTAACCTAAACTGGTTGCTCGGAATTTTTTTATCTGCAGTAGTAGCTAAACGATAGTCAACTGGACTTAGCCAGTTCAATTTTTTTCCTTAATTCGTTTAGTATTGTAATACATAATATAGTTTTTCAATCGCCATTTTTAACTCATCATAACTATGAAAGGTATTGTCATAATACATCTCTTGTTTTAAGATAGCAAAAAAGTTTTCCATTGGTGAATTGTCGAGACAATTACCTCTTCTAGACATACTTTGAAATATGTTATGCACTTTTAAATTATGTTGATACGCTTTCATTTGGTAACCCCAACCACGGTCAGAATGAAATGTCCGTCGATACTTAGCATCAGCAGTCTTTTTCAATCGCCTGTTGTTGTGCTGAAAGTATAGACTCAGCCGATGGTGTAGGGACTTATACTAAAACTAATAATTTCAAGATTATATAAATCCATAAATGGATCTAAGTATAGTTTTTCCAACTTTCAAAGCACCGTTTGCATCTAGTTCATAATACTTAAATTCAGTTGTATCTGTAGTAATTTTTTTGATGTGGTTGACTGCAATAGAATCTACGCTTAATGCGATTAGGTGCAATCCGTCCTTTAACGCCTTTATATGAGTTATATTTTTCGGCTCTTACGGGAGAATGCTATTACTTGCAGATTGAACTTTTGCATAATTCGTTGCAATCGTTTCTTATTAATAACAATACCTCGTGATCGCAACAAAGGTAACAATCTTCTATATCCATAGTTGGGATGGTCCTTACGAATATCTTCAATAGCTATTCGTATTTGTAGATCTGGATCTACTCGGTCAAAGCGCTGTTGCCAGTACATATATGTTGCTTTTGGAAAACGTAAGGCAGCAAGAATCTCAGTTAGTTTGAATTCTCTTCGGAGACTGCTAATGATTCTTGCTGTTCTTTCATTTTTCGAGCGTCCTCGAGCGCAATCTCCTCAATTCTTTTTAAATAGGCATTCTCTATTTGAGCGTAGCGTAATTGTTTTTCCAATTCTAAAATACGAGCTTGCTCTGGTGTTAATTCTTTTTTCTTCTTTTGGTTACGTGATTTAGTATGTGTGGTAATCTTTGCTTTTTCATCTGTTCGACTCATGGTAGGTATTCGTCCTTTCGGTCGCTCGACAAAAGCATTGGTCCCATATTTCATAAAATCCGATTTCCAGCGAGCTATTAATGAAGGATTATTCAGCCCATATTGTAATGCAATTTGCCGATACGATAATTCACTAGTTAAGTATGACTCTACCACAGCTAGCTTAAATTCTGAAGTATATCTTGTATTATTTCGCTTTCGACACAAACCATCTTTACCAAATTCTTTAAATGCACTAATCCAACGACGAACTTGCGATGTAGTCTTTACACCATATTTCTTAGTTAAATACTCATATCCACCTTCGCCGTTTAGATATGCGGTAACGACTTTTAATTTAAATATAAGGCTATATTTTTGCCATAGAAAAAAACCGACCTCCTTAACGTTAAGATTTTTTTGGTCTAACATTAAGGGGTCGGTTCAAAATGGCTTATATAGTGGGTTCTTTGATTGATAACTACTATAAATTGTATATTTTAGCAAAATTTTGTGAATTTTAGCCCCACAAAAAGGCCAAAATCTGATATAATAATAGTATAGAAACCGATGTATAAAAGGACTAAAAATCGTGTGTGTGAATTGATGTTTTTAGACTCACTTTTGGGCCTAAAAATATCTGTAGTTCTTATAGTTAAATCGATGCGATTGGAACATTGTATATCTGAAACGACTACGCAGATGCGTAGTTTTTATTATTTTGTGTTTGGCGTAGGTAGTCCCATGAGTGTAGTGAAGCCCTTATTATGGCTGTTAGAACCGTATATCGTATACAAAGCCTATTTGTGGGGCACTCGTTTTGCGGCACATCCTCTCACGTGGGAAGGCGAAGTTGACTGGTTTGCTTTGATGTTAACCGTCTTGCTCATCCTTGATGCAGTGGCTTTGCCGCTAGTGATTTTCTATTGCCCTGGCTTAAATCCTAGAGTGCGCGTGCCAGATTGGATTCATCGTTTGGGTACGCCGATTTACATCGTCCATAACTGGCTCGACGGCAAGGTGGGTGGCGGTACGTCTACACCGATTGTATGGCTCCGCAAAACCTTGCATTCTCTATTGTTATTCATCTATTATCTCGTGCCATTTTACGTAGGCGGACATCTTGTGATGGGCCTCGTGGTGGCGCTCATGTATGACGTCCTCGTATGGGCACATGGGGGTGTATAATGAAAAAGATTACTTGTGAATGGCCGACGACACCTTTATATCAGGCGTATCACGATCATGAGTGGGGCCGACCAATTCATGATGATAGGCTTCAATTTGAACATCTTTGTCTTGAAAGCCTCCAATGTGGCCTTAGCTGGCTTACGATTTTAAATAAACGCGACATCATTCGAGGCTGCTTTGATAACTTTGATATTGAGGCAGTCTCTTCTTATGGTGAAAGCGACATCGACAGGATTATGCAAACCGAGGGGATGCTCAAATCTCGTCCTAAAATCGCAGCAATTATAAGTAATGCTTCCGCTTTTAAACGTATTCAATCTGAATTTGGTTCGTTCTGCAATTATATTTGGGCTTTCACAGATAACAAGACAATTATCTATGAAAATCATCCTGAAGGGCAGGTACCCGCTAAGAACGGCCTATCTACGCGCATTAGCAAAGACCTAAAGAAGAGGGGCTTCAAGTTTGTGGGACCTGTTACCATCTATTCGCATCTCCAAGCTAGCGGCCTTATCAACGATCACGGTAAAGACTGTCCTTGTTTTGATGAGATCAATCAAAGTGCAGATATAGTGCGACTACCTGCCGACGAAGAAGGGTGATAGCACATTAATCGCTGTATTATAAGTTAACAATAATTTTCGTGCATAGTAGATGTTACAAAGGTGAACTTGTTATTCTATAGAGTCGGGTGTACACTAAAGTCGATGAGGTGATAGCGACTCATCATATGTTAGTCCGCTTTATATACAAACACATTCTCTCTCCAAAGCGGAACTCTCATAATCTTCTCTCTCAAACGCTATAAATCTGCATAAAGCCTCTGTCCTTAAGTGGATAGAGGCTTTTTGTGTTGTACGCCGAATAGGCATGACTAAACCCCCAGTTAAACTGGGGGTCGGTAAAAAATTCTTAGAGAAAAGGAAAGAACCTCCTAGTGATAGAATGAAGTTGGTCTGGCAACCACAACATTTCAATATAGGAGGTTCAATGTCAATGAATGACGTAAAAAAGCTTATCACATAGTAAATGGAGATGTAAATATCATATTGTTTTTGCTCCAAAGTATAGAAGACAAATAATTTATGGTCGGATAAAAGCTGATGTAGGTAAAATCTTACGAGATTTATGTAAGAGGAAAAATGTAGAGATTATAGAAGCGGAATGCTGTCCGGATCATATTCATATGCTAGTAACGATACCACCACATTTAAGCGTATCGAGTTTTATGGGATATTTAAAAAGCAAAAGTAGCCTCATGATATTCGATAAACACGCAAATTTAAAATATAAGTATGGAAATAGACATTTCTGGTGTAGAGGATATTATGTGGATACGGTAGGACGATATGAAGGAGCGATAAAAGAGTATATTCGCAATCAACTACAAGAGGATATAGCGCAAGATACATTAAACTTTAAAGAATACACCGACCCGTTTACGGGTGAGCCAGTAAAATAGGCAAAACAAAAGCCCCCGAGTAGGGGGCAGCCAGTGGTAATAGAGTGGTTGTCAGATCATTCAATGCCCTCTTTAGAGGGCCACCACTAGAGAAAGACCCTTATAGGGTCAGAGCAAACCACCCGTTCTACGGGTGGTTATGATTCATTTAGTTGCATACCATATAAATTGATTTATTTCGATGTAGTTGCTATACTAAACATGATTTAACACAGTTACTTTCACAATTAAAGAAGGGAAATATATGATTGGTTTGGGAACGGCCATTAACATTGGCCTTATTATAGCCGGCGGCCTTTGCGGCCTCGCATTTGGTCGGTTTATGAAAGAAAATTTAAAACAGACGCTCATGGTGGTGAGCGGCATCATCGTGCTACTCCTTGGGATGAGTGGCGCCATGCAGTATATGCTCGTTATCGTGAACGGTACGCTGCAAACGACGGGACCTATGCTGATGATTATTAGCATGGTGGTTGGGGCCATTATTGGTGAGGTCATCGACCTTAATCGTTGGATTACTGTATTTGGTGACTGGGTGAAAGCTCGCACAGGTAACGCTGGTGATCCAAAGTTTACCCATGCTTTCATTACAGCATCTCTTACCTTTACCGTAGGTGCTATGGGCGTACTCGGTTCCATTCAAGATGGTCTTACTGGTAATTACCAGACGCTATTACTAAAAGGCATCCTCGACGGTATCATCGTTATGGTTATGGTATCCTCCATGGGCAAAGGGGCGCTGTTCTCCTTTATTCCTGTAGGGATCACCCAATGGATTATCACTGCTATGGCACACATTGCAGCACCGTTGATGACACCAAGTGCTATCGATAACCTGTCCTACGTGGGATCCATCCTAATTTTTCTGCGTTGGTATCGACCTCATCTGGCCTGGTAAAGTGCGTATCGCTAACCTCTTGCCAGCTATCTTCGTAGCTATGGGCTTAACATTCTTGCTGTAAATAGGAGACCTATATTCTCTAAACCTTTGATATGTACCTTGTACATGAGATGGTGGAGGATATAGGTCTATTTATTTTCTGAAATACTTTTGTAATAAAATAACTGATGATATTTATTAACTCAATCAAGTTGATGATATTCCTCAACTTAATTAAGTTAATAAATATAGATCTTTACGTTCCGAAATAGGTGACCAATAGAGTCACTATCACAGTAGGAGTTGACTGGTATTATCTAGAAATCTTTTACCGAAATGGCATGCAGAATCATTTTAATGTTCAATATGCCTGTTATTCAGGTATATATTGTTGAATTATACCTGTTTAACAGGATATAATCAAAGGAGAGATTCTATGATTTAATGGCTCCACCGGGGAACCGATTGGAATTGCTCCAAGGAGATCGATTTGGTCAGTATAGTTTGCGGATTAATAGCCAGTACAGACTATGTTTTAAAGTAAAAGACATTAATAGCTTTTATGATGTAGAAATTATAGATTATCATTGATAGAGAGGGAATATATATGGATAAGTTTATTTCGACACCTACCATTAGTGAAATATTGAAGGAAGAGTTTATGGAGCCATTAGGGTTATCTGCGTATAGATTAGCTAAGGATATATATGTGCCTGTCTCACGAGTCCAAGAAATTCTGAATGGCACACGGTCTATTTCTGCAGATACATCTTTGCGTCTGGCAAAATATTTTGGCGTTTCAGAAGGTTATTTTTTACGTTTGCAGATGGATGTTGATTTACGAACGGCAAAACTTAGTGCAGGTATGGAAGAAGCGCTAGCATCTATTAAGCATTGTGAAGCATTAGAACCTGTAGATTGCCAATAAGATATTGATAATTTTCGATATATTTGGTATACTTAATATAAAAGTAAGTTGTTATAATATTGAATATTGATATAAGGAGAACCTATGCTATTCGTTGAATACCCTAAATGCACAACATGCAAAAAAGCAAAGAAATTCTTAGATGATCATAAAGTTAAGTACACTGCTCGTGATATTAAAGCTGAAAATCCTACAGCTGAGGAAATCGCTGCTTGGTATCCACAATCTGGCAAGGATTTGAAAGCATTCTTTAATACGTCTGGTATGATCTACCGTGAACAACAATTAAAGGATAAATTGCCAAATCTTAGCGAAGAAGAAAAAGTAGCTTTATTAGCATCTAATGGCATGTTAGTAAAACGTCCTATCTTGGTTCTAAAAGACAAAGTTCTCGTTGGCTTTAAAGAAGCAGAATGGATTGAGGCGTTGAAGCTCTAATTTCATATCAGTAACCGAAAGAACAGGTCCCTAAAAAGCCTCCAAAAGCGAGCTAAGTCGTTTTTAGGGACCTGTTCTTTCTACATCTAATAAAGAAATTAGAGCTATCAACTAATACCTCTTAGTGTTAAGTCATTTTTTTAGAGATGGGGGCTTTTCTTTTTATATGAAATCAGTATCTTCAACTAAGACTTATTAAAAGGTCTCCAAAGCGAGCTAAGTAGTTTTTAGGGACCTGTTCTTTCTACGTCTAATGAAGAAATTTAAATCTTCAATAAAGCGTTCTTACTTATCAATAATTCTAATTTGTATTTATTACGTATTTTATGTATAATATTTGTACTGTAGACATACCCCTATGGGTATTGTTTTGTTTTTGTATTTCTTTCCGGACCGAGTTTGGCCGGTTCTAGTACCTAGAGAGGTATTTATGAAGCTTTTACAATCATTAGTAGCGCAGGTGTCGTTGCGTACGCAAGGTAGCATTTTGGCGCTAGGTATTTTGTTTATACTATTAGATTTAATCACAGAGCCTTTGTATCCAGTCATTGATTTGGCTTGGGTCACTGTTATCGTTTGTGGGTTGCCATTGCTGATTAATAGTGTGCAGAGCATTTGGGATAATTTAGAGATTCACGCTAATTTTCTTATTGTTGTAGCTATGGTAGCGCTCATCGCCGTTGGTGATTATCATACAGCGGCTTATGTGGGTATCATGGTGCACGCTGGCTTCTTCTTGGAGCAGCTCATTACAGGTGAGACGCATTACACCTTGGATGTTGATATGTTACCGACTATGCCAACACAGCTTGTAGCATTGCGTCAGGGTATCAATAACTATTCATCGGTTATCGTCGTAGTCGTTATGTTGCTGTCCATGGGATCCTTTGCATTAACTGGTGATTTCATGCATACGGCGACCTTGTTATTAGTGCTTTGCCCGTGTTCTTTGGAGCTCATTCTCGTGGCGCTCATGATGGGATCTCTTGTGGATAATAATTCCCCGACGGCAGAGCTTTCAAAAGAGGCAAAACAGTGTCATTTGGGCCTGCTCATCGTGTCCGTTCTATTCCATATAGGGATCATCGGTGCTGGTGTGTTCGGTTCCATTAATCCTGTAACGGCGGTTGCCTTACATGGTTTGGTGCGACTTGGTCTCGTGTATAATCTGAAAGTATTAGACGGCTCTTTGTGCGTTGCGTAAATTACAATGACTCATATACATTAACGTGAGTCGCGTAAATTACAGTAAGTCACATAAATTGAAGTATATTACATAAATTAAAGTCCCCTAGTAATTAGTTTACTAGGGGATTTTTTTGTATTCATTAATTATCTTATAGGCATAGTTGTAGGTAAACAATATCGTTAATCTACATATGTCACTTTGTAGCCTTTTGGCTCGATTTCGCGGCGGTTAAGGCCGTTTGGCAAATCTGGATAGCCGATTGCTAGGCTAGCGTAGACTTTTTCGTCTTCACCAAGGCCTAGTTCACGCATTTTAGCTTGAATGCGTTCGTTATCTTGAAGATGGCGAATTTGGTTAACCCAGCAACTGCCAAGTTCTAGTTCGTTGCAAGCGAGCATCATGTTTTGCATCGCACATGACACGTCAGCAAAGTTGTTGGCATAACTTGGTTTGCTAGCCAATACGATGAGTACAGGCGCTCCATAGTTAAATACAAACTTGCCTTCAGCGGACATTTTAATGATATTCACCATATATGGCAATGTGTTTTCTGTAATCGGCATTTTGCCGTATTCTTCCTGAACGAGTGTTACTAGTTCGCTTAGTACATCTTGGTTCGTGATAACCATGAAATGTGTTAATTGTGTATTGCCACCAGACGGAGCACGGCGACCAGCGTCGAGAATTTGATTGATGAGCTCTCGAGACAATTGATCAGCTTTAAACTTACGCGTACTATGACGAGTTTTGATACATTCTAAGGTATTCATGAGGGCCTCCTATGACAAATGAGATTTGATATAGAGTTTCTTTTATTATACTACAAGGACGCACCTAGAAGAGGCCACATTTTACTAACTAGCTAATTAAAACAAATATATTGACAAAAAAATAGATATAGAGTTTACAATAATAATTGTATAAAATTATATTTTGTAACATTTTAGTTAAATGTATAGTAATATCGGTATAAAAATTAGATCATTATATCTGCCTTAAAAACGTTCTAAAAAGAGGGTAGGGTAGGTGGTCGTAATTTTGATATCAAAAAAATTTATAACTAGGTTCACAGTTTTATGGTAAGATTTTCGGTCATGAACTCTATAGAAATTGGCAATTATTAACGAATAAGAAAAATATTAATTAATTGACAAATTTAAAAATATCTGTCCAAAAGTAGGGAATTAACGTTGACTGCTTACCGGAAAAATTGTGTACAATTAATTAGTAGATAATTGTGTGCATATGGAGGTAGAATATGGCAGAAATTGGCGTGCTCGAAGGATATAAGCACAAACAAGATGTTCCTGATGTGGAATACTTAAAATTAGAAAATCAATTGAGCTTCCCACTTTATGTAGTGGCGAAGGAGATTGTTAATGCATATCGTAGTCACTTAGATCCTTTGAATTTGACATATACTCAATACATCGTAATGATGGCATTGTGGGAATATGGTGACTTGTCTGTTAAAGAATTAGGCCAAGTATTGCGCCTTGATTCTGGTACGTTAACACCGCTTTTAAAAGAAATTAGAAGCAAAAAAGCATTCTTGAAGCGTAAACGTAGTCGTCAAGATGAACGAGTAGTTATGGTAACCCCTTACTGATACTGGTAAAGCATTACGTGACGAAGCTGTTCATATACCGCGCCGCTTGTCTGAAGCTGCAGGTCCAATTTTTCGACGTAGAAGAAACGCGTCAACTGCGTCAGTTGCTTAATAAATTATTACAAGCAATCGATAACGCCAATAATAAAACAGCACAGACTTTTTAAAAGGCTAATTTTTAGAACCTCATATGCATTCATTCTGTAACCGAAGATATCCTATATTTTTATTAAAAATGTGATATACTATACATATAGCGTATTGTATAGAGGTCATGTGAGAGATGACCTAATTGTGAGTGGCCTTCGTGGCATAAAGGAGCGCATTATGAATAAAAAAATTTATTAGGTGCATTTGTATTAGCAGGTACATTATTAGTGGGTGGCGTTGCAAACGCAGCAAACTGGAATGGTTTGGCTAACTACCCAGAGGTTCCAAACAGTGCAAATGGTACAGAAACGTATTTCTTCGATAAAGCATCTGAGTTCAAAGGTATCGACAGCAGCCGCAACTATGTATTCGGTATTAATGTAATTAACATGCATAATAACCAATACGGTGAAGCTACATTGTTCAAATATCTTGTACACCCAAGCTTGCATACTGTATATCGTTTCGCCCCAGATGGTCAAGTATATCAACTCCAACCTGGTAGCAACGAATTCAATATGTTCATGGCTGCTTGGAAAGAAGTATACGGCACTGACTTCTCTTTCCCAGCGTTATAATTTAGTGGCGCATGCCGTAATAATTACATAACTATTGCTGGTGAAAGCTCCTTTTGGGCTTTCACCAGTGTTGTTTATGGAGGTTTTTCTATGTCTAAATCTGAATTTGCTCAAGCCTATACGGAGCGCATGTTCCCTGATATTGCAGCTCCAGCAGGTTATATTGATCCTGAGTTTGAAGTTTTGTTTGATAATTTTGCATTCGATGAAGTCATCACTGAAGAAGGCCGCAATGTGCCTGCAAAGGATCGCTTCTTGGCTATTCTTGCTACCTTAGTTGGAGCCTCTGCTGTTGATGAATATGCATTGATGCTACCAGCAGCACTCAACTTTGGGTTGATTCCTGACGAAGTGGTGGAGCTCATTTATCAGGCGGTACCATATCTTGGTATTGGTCGTGTGCGCCCATTCTTTAAGGTGACGAACAAGATTTTTGACTATCGTGGAGAAACCATTACTGATCCATCTCGAAGCACAATCACTGGTGAGTCTCGTCTTGAAAAAGGCGTAGAAAAACAAGTGGAAATCTTTGGTGAAGCTGTACGCAATTCCTATCAAGAAGGTCCTGAGGATACACGTCACATCAAGAAGTGGCTGGCCAATATGTTTGGTGATTATTATACTCGCAAAGGCCTTAGCGTAGCTCATCGCGAAATGATTACCTTCTGCTTCTTGGCCGCTCAAGGTGGCTGTGAACCTCAGCTGAAGGCTCACGTAGAAGGCAACTTGAACGTAGGGAACAGCAAACAATATTTGATTAATATCGCATCCCAATGCGTACCGTACATCGGATATCCGCGTACCTTGAATGCCCTTCGTTGCATTCAAGACGGCTACACCGCATGGGAAGCCAAACAATAAAGGAGTTTTATGTTATTTTCTGGTATTAGTTTAACGATGATTTTAGCGTCTATTCCAGCGCTTATCATTGCAGCTGCAGGGCATGAATTTGCTCATGCCAAGGTAGCAGATATGCTCGGCGACTCTACGCCGCGCTCCATGGGCCGCTTGACTTTAAATCCCGTGGCACACCTTGATTTAATCGGCTCTATAGCCTTCCTTATCGGTGGGTTTGGATGGGCTAAGCCTGTAATGGTTGATACGTCTAACTTCCGCGATCCTCGCACAGACTATACCTTAGTATCTATTGCGGGACCGGCGTCTAATGTGTTGATGGCCTTTTTAGGCTACTTAGCACTACGTTTTCTTGGAAGCTACGGCTTGTTGACAAATGACTCATTAGAGTTAGTACTGACACTGATTGTTGTATATAATATTAACTTTGCCATTCTCAACATGATGCCCATACCACCACTTGATGGTAGTCGCATTATTACAAGCTTGTTGCCTAGGGACTTGCAATTTACATTGGAACGGTTAAGTTTTGTCAGCTTGATTGTACTTATCTTAGTGCTTAATACACCAATTGCAAGTAAGATCTTCATTCCATTACAACAAACTATTTTACAATTCTTTGAACGCATCGTGAGCATTATTTTATAGGGATTTACCATATAATAAACGTTTTATGGCAAGTGCTATCTTTTAAATTTTATGTTAGACTCTTCACTATATTAAAAAGTATCGATATAATTCGTAAAATATGATATACTAAGTACAGAAATCGTAAATTTTCGATATATTAAATCGATACAGTATATAGATATTCAAGTGAATAGATGAGGAATTACATATGAATTTTGAAGATAATCAAGTGCCAGAGGCAATTCTGGACAAGCTTACAAAGGTGTGTACATGCCGTAGCATTACGCGCAAAACGATTAAAGAAGCCATTTTAGATGGGGCTCATACATTTCCAGAGGTAAAAGAAGCAACTCGTGCTGGCACGGGCGCTTGCGGTGGGAAAGGCTGTGGCCCTCGCATCGTAAAGCTCTTAGCTGAAATGAAAGAGCAAGGTAAAATTTAAGTTAACTATTTAACTAAAACATTTAACTTAAAACAGTTAACTGAAAACATTTAACCCTAAACAGTTAACTTAAACATTAACTTATATAAAGACTATTACTTTGAACCAATACGGTCTACGTAGGTTTTGGGTGATAGTCTTTTTTCGTTATAACCTATTATTTTGCAGTATTAACTAGAATTTGTACTGATGGATGTGATAGCATATCGTACTATTCATAGTATTTAGTATTATGGAGGTACTAAATATCTTAGTTTGTGGGGGCTGATTTTTTGATATACTATACATAATACTTTTTAGAGATTTTGGAGGTATATATGTTTCGACGTTTTGTAGCAGCTACGATGATTGGTGCCTTAGCGCTCACCACGGGTTGCGGTTTACATAATCCCTTTACTTCAAAGGCTGAGCCTGTGACCTATGAATCCGTAGCACAGAGCGAGCTTTCACCAGAGCAAAAGGTAGATAAATTAGTGGCTAATATGTCCGATGCGGACAAGGTTGGTCAATTGATGATGATTGGCATTCACGGCAAGTCCTTGAACGATGATGCTAAATTCATGCTCAACGAGTACAGGGTGGGCGGCATTATCTTGTTCGACCGTAACATGGAATCCAAGGATCAAGTTAAGACGCTCATTACAGATATTAACAAGGCCGATAAAAGCGCGGGCTTAACGCCATTGTTCCTCGGCATCGACCAAGAGGGTGGTGCTGTAGCGCGCATGGACGATAAGCTCATCAAGGTTCCCCCTGCGGAAGAGGTAGGTAAGGAGCCTGTAGAGCAAGCTGCAGCCTTGGCGAAAGAGGTAGGCACTGAATTAAAAGAGTTAGGTTTTAACATTAACTTTGCTCCTGTAGCGGACTTAGGATTGACTTATGGTCGCTCCTATAGTACGAACCCTGATGAAGTGGTTCGCTATGCTAGCGCTGTTGGTAAATCTTACGACGAAGCGGGCCTGTGGTATTCCTATAAACACTTCCCAGGCATTGGTAAGACTGACGTAGACTTGCACGCAGACACAAGTATCGTTTCTGTATCTAAAGAAACGCTGCTTTCAGAGGACACAAAGGTGTTCGTAGACCTCATTAAACAGTCCAAACCGAATACATATACAATTATGGTGTCTCACGCGATGTACCCACAAATCGATCCAGACCATCCATCTAGCTTGTCTAAGACCATCATTACGGACTGGTTGCGCAAGGATATGGGCTATAATGGCGTGGTCGTAACGGACGATATGGATATGGGTGCCCTCGCGAAGCATTACACCTTCGGCGATATGGCGGTGCAATCCATCCTCGCCGGCAGCGATATCTTGCTCGTATGCCACGAATACGAACACATGCAAGAGGCTTACAATGGCCTTATGAAAGCCGTGAAGGACGGTCGTATCTCTAAAGAGAGACTCGATGAATCTGTGAAACGAATCTTGCTTATGAAAATGAGCAGAGGTCTGTAAGTCAGAGATATATTTATACTCTACATTCTGTATAAAAATATATAGTGTATACATAACGAGCTATCAAAGGTTTTTAATAAACCGATAGAGAATTAATAAGTAAAGTGATTCTCTGTCGGTTTATTTTTATAGTATAGTTTGTTTTGTTAGGAGTGAAGTATATGGCTCGCAGAATTATGTTGAACGGTACGTCCTATTTTGGGCAAGGAGCGATTCAGGAGATTGTAAATGAAATTAAGAATCGCCATTTCAAAAAAGCCCTCGTTACGTCTACGCCAGATTTATTTGAATTTAAAGTGGCTACCAAGGTAACAGATTTACTTGATGCGGCAGGCATTGATTATGAAATCTATGACGGCATTAAACCAAATCCTACCATCGAAAACGTAACGGCTGGCGTTGATGCTTGTAAAGCAGCTGGCGCCGATGTTATCGTTGCTGTTGGTGGCGGTAGCCCAATCGATACAAGTAAGGCGATTGCTACTATTATTACGAACCCTGAGTTCGCTGATGTGCGCAGCCTAGAAGGTTTAGCGCCTACTAAGAACCCTTGCTTGCCAATCATTGCTGTTACAACTACATCTGGTACGGCTGCAGAGGTTACCATCAACTACGTTATTACAGACGTTGAAAAGAACCGCAAATTCGTTTGCGTTGACCCTCATGACATCCCAATCGTAGCTATCGTAGATCCTGATATGTCCGCGTCTATGCCGACAGGCCTTTGTGCGGCAACAGGCATGGATGCTCTCGTGCATGCTGTAGAAGGGTATATCACAAAAGGTGCGTGGGAACTTACTGATATGCTTCATTTGAAAGCTATTGAAATCATCGGTCGTTCCTTGCGCAGTGCTGTAGCTGGTGATTACGCTGGTCGCGAAGCTATGTCCTTAGGTCAATACATTGCGGGCATGGGCTTCTCTAACGTTGGCCTCGGCATCGTTCACTCCATGGCGCATCCATTGAGTGCTGTGTACGATATCCCTCATGGCAAGGCTTGTGCCATGCTTTTAACAGCAGTATTGAAATTTAATGCTCCTGCAACAGGCGAAAAATATCGTGAAATCGCTCGCGTTATGGGCGTTCCTAATGTAGACGCTATGGATGAAGCAACCTATCGTCAAGCGGCTATCGACGTAATTCAAAAATTAGCTGATGACGTAGGTATTCCTAAATCTCTTAGCGAAGCAGGCGTCAAACGGGAAGACATTCCATTCCTTGCTGAATCTGCTTTCAACGATGCATGTACACCTGGTAACCCACGTGATGTATCCTTAGAAGAAATCATTGGCATCTATGAATCCATATATTAACAACCAAATAAGATTCATTTATGTGGATGATTTTATACTTTTTATACTGCATATGAAATTGTAATGTATACGATTCATATGCCTCAGTAATCTAAATGATGTTAAACTCAACGTGCATGTAATAGCTCAGGGAGAGTAGCATCTTTAGAGTCTTTACACAGCTCGTATGCCTCCGATTATGTAAAGACAACATCTATAAATACTTGCTAAACAAGACTAGATATCTCTTTTGCTGTAGAGATGTCTAGTTTTGTTTTTAGGAAAGCTTAGCGTCATATCTAGATTTACTTTTTGAGGTGCTTACTGCGATGGACAGCTGTCTAGATTTACTTTTAATAGCGCCTTGAAAATCATAATTTACATAAGTATACTAAAGATATGAATAGATAATTGTTAGACTAGATCACAATTCGGAAAGATACTAGTTAAATAGTAGTTAGGCTTATTTATCCGTTGATGTATTACTACTAAAATTACAAGGATTAGTAATAATAGTAATCCAAATAGGTACATAATCGTTATATATGCTGAGGAGGAAATCTTATGAAACTATGGAAATTTAATAAGCGCAGTTCTACCTTAGCAGATATGTCCATGAATCGTGTACTCTTAACGGAGCTTATCGCAAAGGGCGCTGTCGTTGGCGTTGTGGCAGGTTTTTGCGGGGCTACATATCGCTATTTAATCTTAGAGTCCGAGCATTTGCGTTGGCAGTTGATGGAGGGCATTACTCTGGAGTGGGCTTTAGGTTGGCTCATAGCTATGGTCGTTTTTGCCTTTATCGTAGATCGATTACTGACTTGGGCACCGTTGTCTGGTGGTTCTGGTATTCCTCAAATCGAAGGGGAGATGCTAGGTCTCTTTGATATGAAGCCTTATCGGACGCTTGTGTCAAAGATGATTGGTGGCGTACTGACTGGATTTGCGGGCTTTTCCGTAGGTCGTGAAGGGCCAGCCGTACAAATCGGGGGCTCTGCCGGTAAAATTGTATCCTATTGGATGAATTCAGGGCTGCGTGAGCAGCGCATCTTGACTTCTGCTGGCGCAGGGGCCGGCTTAACGGCTGCCTTTTAGTGCACCTGTATCAGGGGGCGATATTCGTCTTTGAAGAGGTTCATAAAAGCTTTTATCCGTACCTCGTTGTGCCAACCTTTGTGGCCACATTGATTTCTAACTATATTACAGTTAGTATCTTTGGTCTCGACCCAGCTCTTGGATTTTTCGGTAACCTCAGGGGTTCCTCTTGAGTACTTTCCTGTACTGCTTATGGTGGGCGTTATTATGGGACTTTGTGGGGTGCTTTTCTGTCGCATGATCTTTGTGTTCAAGAAATTCTTTGAGTGGCTTAAATGCTCTCGGTTCTTGAAATTAGCCCTCACCTTTGTGACTGTGGCCGTCATCGGCTATGACTCGCAACTTCTTTTTAGGTGGCGGCAATGATCTCGTAGGTCAGCTCGCCTTTCAATCTCATGGCGTGTTGCTCTTGGCGGGCATCGTGCTAGGCAAGATGTTGCTCACTACCTTCTGTTATGGCAGTGGTGCTCAAGGGGGCATCTTTTTACCCATGCTTGTTATCGGTGCGTCAGCAGGTGCCTTTTGTGAAAGCCTACTTTCAACGTTAGGCCTCATTTCTCCTGATTTTGTACCTCAATTCGTCATCTGTGCCATGGGTGGTATGCTAGCAGCTGCTATGCGAACCCCGATTTTGGCGATTCTACTCGTTCTTGAAATGACGAATAGTTTTTCTAATATTTACGCTATTGGTATCGTTACATTGGTGGCCTATCTTGTGGCAGATCTTTTAAAAGAGCCGCCGATTTACGATTCCTTATTGCAAGCTATGACTGGGCAAAGCAATCTAGAAGCTGTACAAACCTTCTTCCAAACCAAGGTGCCTGTAGTGGCAAACTATACAGATGTACAACTACAAGACTTGGCATTGCCAGAGGGGACATTAATCGTAAGTATTCGCCGAAATGGTACCTACATTGTACCTCTTGGGGATGTGAAACTTGAACCAGGTGATGAACTACAAGTTTCGTGTGAACGAGGTCGATTGAAAGATGCAAAAGCATTCTTCCAGTCTAATTAAAGGGAGGGCTTACCATGTTAGATAACATAGTATTATTCTATATATTCTTTACTATAGTTGGCTTTTTAGCGGCTATGCTAGGCACTATCATTGGTGCTGGTGGAGGCCTTATATTTGTACCTCTTTTTATGTACTGGTTCCCTGAATGGTCTCCGTCTATGATTGTAGGGACGTCACTCTTTTCTGTTATGTGTAATGCTATCTCTGGATCTATAGCGTATCTTAAACAGAAAAAAGTATATATCAGTGCGGCTCTCGTCTTTAGTGTTGCTACCTTCCCAGGGGCTATTTTAGGGGCTCAAATGTCGGGGTGGTTCTCTGGTAAAGGCTTTATGTTTGCCTTTGGTTGCTTTATGCTCTGTGCTTCCTTCTTGATTGGGTTCAAGAACTTCCGTAAAGGAGAGCGCAAGGAAGAATCCCTTACCTTGGATCAGCTAACCTATAGCAAGCCCGTTGGTATTAGCATTAGCATCGTTGTAGGTTTTTATTTCCAGTATCTTTTGGTATTGGTGGCGGGCTGATTCACGTACCGGCCTTGATTTATTTAATGGGCTTCCCTACGCATATGGCGACAGCCACTAGCCAATCCATCCTCGCCGTATCTACTACGGTTGGTGTTATTACACATTTAATAGAGAATCATATCGTCTTTAGCATTGCTATTCCTACTAGTATTGGAGCCATCTTTGGGGCTCAAGCTGGTGCGCGCATTGCCAAACGCCTCAAGGCAAAAGCAATCCTTGCCCTTATGAGCGTAGCCGTGTTTGCGTTGGCTGTACGACTCATCCTTAAATCAGGGGATTCTAGGATAAGGTTTATGGTATCAATTCATTAAGATGAGCCATATCTTTAATAAGCATAGTTTAATACAAGCCCTCTGGTGGTAGCTCGTAAGAGTTGTATCACTAGAGGGCTTTTTGAATTTCTGACGTTTTTTAAAAGGGTATAACTAAAAGTCATAGGACTTTGTAATTGAGAATGGAAAAATTAAAATTAGTAAATCATAATAGTTTTATGCATGAGCTTTGTAATCTATTTCCTATAGAATTATAATGCAGTATAAATCATAGTTTATCTAGGTTTTCGTATATATCTATAAAAATATATCGATTAATCCTTAATAAATAAGGATTCTTGATTAGATATGTGAAGAAATGAGTACATGATAATGCCATTGAGATGCACTTTCAAGTAAAGAAATAAAAAAGCGATGCATATCGAGAATTATTAGAAGACATATAATTTATGCATAATTATAGTAGTGAGAATGAGAACGGCGTATACTAAAAGTAACACATGTTCCTTATGAGAGGATAGGAGGAAATACAAGTGAGTACGCTTATTAGAGATTATGAACGTTTTGCCAAGGAGGCAAAAGAGATTTGTAAAGGTCGCGTGTATACCGATCATTTACGTCGTTATGCGTATGGCGTTGATGCGTCCTGCTATAGCTATTTACCAAAGGTTGTTGTAAAAGCTGAGGACGAACGCGAAGTAAGACGCCTTATTCGTCTATGCCAACAATGCGGCACGCCATTTACATTCCGTGCGGCTGGTTCTTCGTTGTCTGGTCAGTGTTCCAGTGAAGACGTGCTCATCGTATGTAATGATGGCTTCAAAAAAATGGAAGTTATCGACGATGGAAAAGCCTTAAAATGTGAGTGCGGTGTTATCGGTTCTGATGCAAACGATTTATTGAAACCGTACAATCGTAAAATTGGTCCAGATCCTGCAACGCTTGCTACAGCATTAGTGGGCGGTATTTTGAATAATAACTCCTCTGGTATGTGCTGTGGTACAGCGCAGAACTCGTATAAAACAATTCGTTCTATTCGCGTTGTTTTATTAGACGGCTCTATTCTTGATACGTCCGACCAAAAGAGTATCGATCAATTCCTCAAAGAAAAACCTCAAATGGTAGAAGATCTCTTGCAATTGCGCAAGGAAATCTTAGCTGACGAAGAATTGACGCATTTGATTCATCACAAATATAAAATTAAAAATACTACAGGTTACGGTTTGAACTCCCTCGTTGATTTTGAAGATATTATCGACATCATCAACCACTTGTTCATCGGCTCCGAAGGTACATTGGGCTTCGTATCTGAAATCGTGTACAACACTGTTGAAGACGTGCCTCATAAAGGCTGTGGCCTCATGTTCTTCAAAACATTGAACGATGCATCCCTTGCAGTTGTAGCGCTCGCTAATATGGGCCGTGAAAAGGTTATCGCCGCAGAAATGATGGACTATCAGTCCTTGCGCGCCGTTCAAAGCCTTGAAAATGTACCTGACTTCGTTCGTGAAGTGCCTGAAGGTGCAAGCGCTATCTTGTTCCAAACTGAAAGCTACACGAAAGAAACAGTAGATGAAAACTTGGCTTTCATTAAAGACCAATTGAAAGATATCCCTACAGCCATCCCTAGTCTTTATTCTCAAGACCCTAAAGAATACGATTCTTGGTGGGCTATCCGTAAGGGTATCTTGCCAATCGTTGGCGGTCAACGTAGAAAAGGCACCACTGTTATTACAGAGGACGTTTGCTTCCAAATTGAAGACTTCACTAAGGGCATCGAAATGATTACGGAATTGTTCCATAAATACGATTTTCGTGAGACGGTGAGTGTAATCTTCGGTCATGCTCTGTCTGGTAACGTTCACTTTTAATATCACACCTGACTTTAATGATCCTAAAGATACTAAGAACTTCGGCGATTTGGTAAAAAGAAATGTCCGAACGCGTATCTGGTTTCGGTGGTTCTTTAAAAAGCTGAACATGGTACAGGCCGCATGGTAGCGCCATTCGTTGAAATGGAATGGGGCAAAAAAGCGTACGAAATCAATCGTCGCATCAAAGCCATCTTTGACCCTACTCGTATCTTGAACCCTGATGTAATCATCACAGATGATCCAGATGTGTACAAGAAAAACCTTAAGGCACAATGTGCTATCGATGATGCTTTCACAATCTGTATGGAATGCGGTTTCTGTGAAAAACATTGTCCAAGCCGTAATTTAACATTGACGCCACGTCAACGTATTGCGTTGTTGCGCGAAACGAAACGCCTTGAAAACGAAGGTAACTTCACATTGGCATCTGAGCTCAGAAAGGGCTACGAATACTACGGTGTGGAAACTTGTGCAGCCTGCTCTATGTGTAAAGGTCTTTGCCCACTCAGCATCGACACTGCTCAAATCGCATTGTCCATGCGCCGCATCGACCCACCTGCACAAGAATTGGCTAAGAAGATTTACGACAATTTCTCCACAACCCTTCAAATGGCTCGTGCCGGCGTAAGTCTCGAAGGTATTGCTGGTTCTATCATTACGCAAAAAGCAATTTCCAAGATTACCGACGGTTTACATGGCGTCACAGGTATTACTCCGTACTTACCTAAGACAACGCCTAAAGCTAACCATTATAGATTGAGAAATCGCATTAAACCAACTAACTTTGAAAAGGTTGTATACTTCAGTACTTGTGCGAACCGTGCCTTCAAACCAAATCAAGGTTATGACGATGATCGCAGCTTACAACAAGTCGTGGAAAGCCTCTGCAACAAGGCTCATATCGATATTATTTACCCACAACATATTGAAAACCTCTGCTGCGGCTTGAGCTTTGAAAATTACGACGACGTTCATGAACGGGCTGTAAAAAGACTTGCACGATGCATTGATGAAAGCATCTCAAAATGGTAAATATCCAATCGTAATCGATCATAGTGCATAGCTTCAACCATGCTTTCAAACATATGCCAGATTTAGAAATCAACGATATTTCTGAATTCTTGTGCAAATATGTTGTGCCGCATCTCGATATTGAAAAATGCGATGAACGAGTTATCGTACACAAACAATGTAAGATTAAATCTTTGAACAAATCTCAATACATTGAAGACTTGGCGCGCCTCTGCACCGACCATGTATTCAATATTAAATCCTTTGCGTGCGACGGCTTTGCTGGTCAAAAGGTTTCTTCACACCAGAACTTAACAAATCTGCCACAAAAGACCTTGCTGGTGAAATTGCTGAATACGGTGCAACACTAGGCGTAAGCTCTAGCTCCACATGTGAAATTGGCCTTGGTGAAAATGGTGGCATCCCATTCGTAGGCGTTGCATTCCTATTAGACCGTTGCTCTAAGGCTAAAAAATAATAATACTTGAATAAGATTCTAGTATTATCTATTAGGGGTTTATTTTTCTATTAAGTATGATATACTATACGTAGGTAGTAGAGTGTATGAAATTACCTACAATATAACAAAAAAGGACGAGTTGCCGCTCGTCCTTTTTCTTGCTTATTTTTTGTTCTTATTGTTAAGCCAATAGCTGTAGGTAGTTACTGCTAAGGCAACAATAAGAGGGGACAAGCAAGGTACCCCAGAGTGTATGAAACAACTCCTCCAATATAACACCTCCTTTCTGGAGGTATTTTTATTATATCATTATGATATGTATCTTGGAGATTATTTAAGAATGGAATATATGATATGAGAAGAATTTTGCCTATACTTGCATTACTTATATTTATTAGTGGTTGTGGAGTAAATCAGAATACAAATAATAGTAATATAGAAAACAATAGTACAAGTTCTAGTACATCCTCTCAAGACAGTAGCAAAATGACTAATCTAGATAGCCATTTAACTGCCGCTAAGCAAGCTCTATCCTCTGGCGATTATGCTAAAACCATTGAGGAAGCAACAGATTCTATTAAGGATAATCCAAATAATGCAGACGCTTATTCGGTTCGTGGCTTTGCTACGGCTTTAAATGGAGATACTGCTAAAGGCTTAACAGACACTAAAAAGGCCTATGACTTAGATCCAAATAATGTAGCTAATTACTATAATATGGCCATGGTGTACAAGTTACAAGGTCAGTTAAACGATTCTAAACAATGGTTTGAAAAGGTATTAGAAAAGGACCCTATCAACACTTGGTCTGTATATGGTATTGCTACCATTTATGCAGACCAAGGGGATGATACTAAGGCCCTTGATTGGCTTGAAAAAGCAATTAAAATTGATCCATCTGTGAAAGCTGTAGCCGCTGAACAAGACCATTTCGAGCGCTTTCACAATAATATGCGATTTAAAACATTAGTAGGATTATAGATATGGATGTAAAACAGATGATTCGCCTTGTTATAAAGGTGATAGGATTTATATATTGGTTTGTTTTTCTATACCTTGGTAGTCTAATGGTCGTAGACTGGTCAGGGTTTATGTCCCAACATGATATAGAAACACCGTTATTCCTTACATACTTAGTGTTGGTAGGTTGTTTTGTAACGCCGTATATTATGCTGTACTGGAAGAAGCTGAATCCTAATGCAAAAGTTCCATTTTGGGTGCGCCATCTCTCCGAATATATGGCGCGATTAGAAGATCGTCATAGTATATGGTTTGATGTATTATATGTACTAAAATTATTGCTCTATTTCGTAATAATTCTGTGGATGCTTTGTATCATATTACTCACCTTAGCAGTTATTGCGTGGACAGTAGTCCTAATTTTGCTAAGTAACTAATGATGTAAATTTACATTGTTTTCTCCACCAATGCTTCTTGTAAAAGCTGAGAAAAATTAATCCCTTTAGCTAGTGCTCTATCGTTTAGCCAGGCAGGAATGGTTAAGGTTTTCTTTACGGATTTACTATTTTTAGCTAAATCAATATCTGTTTGAACTAATGTAGGATATGTTGTATCCGTGCAAGGTAAGCTGCGAATAGATGTGGGGGTAGGTAGAGTTTGTCCATCTTCTAAAGCGCCTAATATATAGAGTTCCATAGCCTCTTGTGCATTAGTTACAAGCTCTGTTAGTGTTGCGCCCGTACTACTTGTATATGCTAAGTCTGGAAACTCAGCCCAGAAACCATCAGCATCATCATGGATTATAGCAGGGTATATAAATTTCATAGGTCCTCCTTATTTAGTTCGTGTTAGTTGGTTGGACATGGTGTAGATCGCTAGTGCTATCCAGATACAACCGAAGGCAATCATTTGTGGTGTATCGAAGCTTTCACCAAAGTAGAAGATAGCTAGCAATAATGCGATGGTTGGAGATACATATTGCAAGAAGCCTAGTAGGTTGAGCGGTAGTAATTGTGCACCGTAGGAGAATAACACCAATGGTACAGATGTAGTGAGACCACTAGCGATGAGTAGCAATGTGGTGTACCAGTCTGTGCCGAAATAGGACCATACTGTATTGTCAACCATAGTTGTATATAGTAAGGCGAGGGCATTAACAACCAAGCTTCAAAGGCAATGCTCGTAAAGGGCGAGATGAGTAGTTTCTTTTTACAGCCCCATAGAAGCCAAAAGGACACAGCGGGGATCATCGATACTAATGGTAAGGAGCCCAATTGATAGGTGAGCAAGGCAATTCCGATGGTGGCGATGAGAACACTCAGCTTTTTCGGTAAGCTTAGAAACTCTTTAAATAAAAATAACACCTAATACTACATTGAAAAAGTGGGTTAATATAATAGCCTAGGCTGGTGTTCATCACTTGATTGTTGGTGATGGCCCAAATATAAGTGAACCAGTTAATGCTGATGATAACAGATGCGACCAAGAGTAATACCAGTTGGGATCGTTGTTCTTTAGTAATTGAAAGTCTTTTTTTGAACTGTTTAATATGCATGCCAAATACAACGATAGCCATGCAAATGCCTGACCAGATAATGCGTTCTGCCAGTATATTATAAGGTGAAATATGGTTTAATAATGCCCAGTACAGAGGGAGTAAGCCCCAGATTATATAACAACTAAGGGCTGTGATTAGACCTTTTTATTTGACTGCTCCATAATGCCTCCTTGTGATACTACTTATTATATCATTGGTCATAGGCTATGGGAGTGAAATATAGACCATGCGAATAAAATATAGCTATGCGAATGGAATATGAGTTTTAGTTATTGCACATGACTTTCAGTTATAACCTAAAATTTGGTACTTATGATTAACTGTTATGTTCATTGACTTTGTGCATAATCTTACACTATATTGGACTTAGAACAACGAATATAGAGAATAGGTGTCATAAGACTTAATAGAGAAATCGGTACAAGCCGATGCGGTCCCGCCACTGTAAGGACGAGCCTGCTTTCATACATGTCACTGGAGAAATCTGGGAAGGCGAAAGCGAGGCGATGAGCCCGAGCCAGGAGAACTGCCTATTTGATAATCACCGTTATGTACCTACGAGCGATAGGGAAGGGGATTGAGGGTATGCTGGTTTCAGTGTTTTTGGTGTACCTTTCAATAAGAAACCTTACGTGTCACTTTTTGGGTGGCACGTTTTTGTTGCCCTTGAAAGTGGCTGTTTAGTATATGAATCAGGCTTTATAATTATTGAATTAATGGATACAGCTTTGAGTTTGATGTGATCCAAGTATAGGGAAGCTCGTGTGATTCATAGATATAACATTTCGCAGGTACGGTGCGCTGTTTCTCGGTATGGTTTCGAGTTGAAAAGGAGGCACATATATGTCTGACAAAAAGACTTCGAAGGACGCAGAACGCGATCTATTGGCACCTGTATCCTTTGACGAATTTGAGAAACCTACGTATGAACAATGGCAGGCTGAAGTTGAAAAGGCGTTAAAAGGTGGCGACTTCCACAAGAAGATGTTCACTAAAAACCTATGAAGGTATTACGTTGCAGCCAATTTACACACCTGCACTGCATGGAGAAAAAATTCCAAAAGGTGTATACCCTGGAGCAGGCGAGTTCCTACGTGGCACTAAGGCAAGTGGTTATATTAAAGAGTCTTGGGGCGTATCCCAGTATGTAGACGATTCCTTGCCTAAAGATGCTAACCATGCAAGTTTATACGAAATTGTAAAAGGCGGCACCATCCACAACATCCGACTTGATGAAGCGACACGCCATGATCAAGATGTGCAAGTAGGCGCATCCGTTGGCGTTGGTGGTACATCCTTGTCCACCATGGATGACTGCAAACAATTAATCGAACGTTTCAATCTTAAAGAGAATCCTTTATACATTGAAACAGGTGCTTCTGCGGCTATCTTGCTCGGTATGTTGGCAGCTACTGTGAAAGGCGCTAAAAAACAAACGGCTGACTTGAAAGGTCTCATTGGTGCAGACCCTGTTGGCGTTTGGGCTAAAGACGGTGCATTGCATATTTCCTTAGATACAGCCTTTGATGAAATGGCACATACTGTTGTATGGGCTAAAGAACAAGCTCCAGAGCTTAAAACAGTGCTCGTATCTGGCGATGTGTACGCTAATGGCGGCGCTAATGATGTACAGGAAGTGGCTTACGCATTGGCAACAGCCGTTTGCTACGTGCGTCAATTGGCACAACGGAACATCGATATACACACTATCGCTAAGAGTATGATGTTCACCTTCTCCATGGGTGCTAACTTCTTCATGGAAATCGCTAAATTGCGTGCATTGCGCGTGCTTTGGGCTCGCATCATGGAAGCATTCGGTGCTGAAGAAGCGGACCGCGCTGTTCATGTACACGGCAGAACATCGGCTTTCACAAAAACTGTATACGACCCATATGTAAACTTGTTGCGCAATACAACACAAGCATTCTCTGGCGTTGTAGGCGGTTTGAACAGCCTTGAAGTATCCCCATTCGACCAACCAATTCGCAAAGCGGACGACTTCTCTCGCCGTATTGCTCGTAACATCAAGTTATGTTGCAAACTGAATTCGAGTTGCGTCAACCGGTGGATCCCTGTAGGCGGTTCTTGGTACGTGGAAACATTGGCTGCTGAATTATGCGAAAAATCTGGGCTGAGTTCCAAACAATCGAATCTAAAGGTGGCATCGTGGCTGCTTTGAAAGAAGGCTATCCACAAGCTCAAGTTAAAGCGATTCTTGAAGAACGCTTCAAAAACCTTGCATACCGCAGAGATGTGGCTGTAGGTAACAACATGTATGCAAACATGACAGAAGAGCTATTAGATCCTAAACCAGAAAATCAAGAAACATTGCGTCAAAAACGTGTTGCTCACATTGAAGAATACTTGGCAAGTGCGGAGCCAGATGCTATTTCTAAAGCACAGGCTACCCTAGAAGCAAGTACGACAGAGCCTGGCGCTTTGATTGGTCTCATCGAGCTTGGGGCGTTGCAAAAATTGACGATCCGTCAAATCCGTAAGTCTTTAGACGCTGGCGATATTTCTTCTGAAACGATCGAACCAATCACGGCTCATCGCTGGACTGAACAATTTGAAGCACTTCGCATGCGTACTGAAAACTATAAACAACGTACGAAAGATAATGTGAAGGTATTCTTGGCTAATATGGGCCCAATTCCTCAACACAAACCTCGTGCGGACTTCTCCACAGGCTTCTTCGAAGTAGGTGCTTTTGAAGTGATTAAAAATGACGGCCATGAAACTACGGCTGATGCTGCGAAGGCTGCTCGTGAAAGTGGTGCTGATGTTGTGGTTATCTGTTCCACAGATGATACATATCCAGAATTAGTACCGCCACTAGCGAAAGAATTGAAAGAAACTATGCCGAATGTAACGGTTATCTTGGCAGGGGCACCGCCTAAGGATCTCGAGCCTGTATACCGTGAAGCTGGCGTAGACGACTTCATTTCTGTTCGTGCAAATTGTTACGAAATCTTGAATACATTACAAGATAAGAAAGGGATGTGAGCTCATGTTTAAAAATCCAGACTTCTCCTCTCTTGGCTTGGGAACGCAGTCACCGACATCTCGCGATGCATGGCTTGCTGAACTTCAAAAAGAAACAGGAAAAAGCTTTGAAGATTTATATAATACAACAATGGAGCAAATCCAAGTAAAACCTCTCTACACAGAGATGGATTATGAAGGGATGACACACCTTGACTATATGGCTGGTGTACCTCCATTCTTGCGTGGACCTTATTCCACAATGTACGTAACTCGTCCTTGGACAGTACGTCAGTACGCTGGTTTCTCCACTGCGGAAGAATCCAATGCGTTCTATCGTCGTAACTTGGCAGCGGGCCAAAAAGGTTTGTCTATTGCCTTTGACCTTGCCACACACCGTGGTTATGACTCCGACCATCCTCGCGTAGTGGGCGACGTTGGTAAAGCGGGCGTTGCGGTAGACTCTATCCTCGATATGGAAATTCTATTCTCCGGTATCCCTCTTGACCAAATGTCCGTATCCATGACTATGAACGGCGCTGTATTGCCAGTAATGGCGTTCTACATCCTAGCAGGTGAAGAACAAGGCGTTGATAAAAAGGTTATGGCTGGTACGATCCAAAATGATATCTTGAAAGAGTTCATGGTACGTAATACCTATATTTACCCTCCAGCTACGTCCATGCGCATCATCGGCGATATCTTTGCGTATACATCCCAGTACATGCCTAAGTTCAATAGTATCTCCATTTCTGGCTACCATATGCAAGAAGCGGGCGCTACTGCGGACATCGAGTTAGGTTACACATTGGCCGACGGCCTTGAATACATCCGCACAGGTGTAAATGCAGGCCTTCACGTAGATAAATTCGCACCACGCTTGTCCTTCTTCTGGGCAATCGGTAAAAACTACTTCATGGAAGTGGCAAAAATGCGTGCGGCTCGCATGTTGTGGGCTAAGATTATTAATAGCTTCGGCTCTGAAAATCCTAAATCCATGGCACTTCGTACACATAGCCAAACCTCTGGTTGGTCCTTAACAGAACAAGATCCGTTCAACAACGTAGCTCGTACATGTATGGAAGCGATGGGTGCCGCTTTGGGCCATACTCAATCCCTACATACAAATGCGCTTGACGAAGCTATTGCGTTGCCTACGGACTTCTCTGCACGTATTGCTCGTAATACTCAGCTTTACATCCAAGACGAAACTAAAGTATGTAAAGTTATCGATCCATGGGGCGGCTCCTATTATGTAGAAGCATTGACTGATGAATTGATCCGTCGCGCTTGGGGTCATATCCAAGAAATCGAATCCCTTGGCGGTATGGCGAAAGCGATTGATACAGGTCTTCCTAAGATGCGTATCGAAGAAGCTGCGGCTCGTCGCCAAGCTCGTATCGACTCTGGTCGTGAAGCAATCATCGGTATCAACAAATACCGTCTAGATAAAGAAGATCCATTAGATATCCTCGACGTAGATAATACAGCTGTACGAGAAGCGCAAATTCGTCGTCTCGAACAATTGCGTGCTAACCGTGACGAAGATAAGGTTCAATCCTGTCTCGAAGCGATTACAAATGCTACAGAATCTGGGGAAGGCAACTTGCTTGCTCTTGCACTTGAAGCCGCTCGTGCTCGTGCATCCTTAGGTGAAATTTCCTTTGCTGTTGAAAAAGTATGTGGTCGTCATAAAGCTGTTATCCGCTCTATTTCCGGCGTATACTCCAGCGAATATGAAGATGATGATGTAATCAAGGAAGTTCGCCAAATGGCTGATGATTTCGAAGAACTCGAAGGTCGTCGTCCTCGTATCATGATTGCTAAGATGGGTCAAGACGGTCATGACCGCGGTGCTAAAGTTATCGCTACATCCTTCGCGGATATGGGCTTTGACGTGGATATCGGACCTTTGTTCCAAACTCCAGAAGAAACAGCACAAGACGCGGTGGATAATGACGTTCACATCGTTGGCTTCAGTTCTCTTGCGGCAGGGTCACAAAACATTGTTACCTCAACTTGTAGAAGAACTCAACAAGCGAGGTCGTGGAGATATTTTAGTTGCCATCGGCGGCGTAATCCCTGCTCAGGACTATGAGTTCCTACGCGAACATGGCGCAGTGGCTATCTTTGGCCCTGGTACAGTTTTGCCAGTAGCGGCGAAAAAATTACTAGAAACATTGACTAGTCACGTTCAAGACGAAGGCAATGACTGATAATAAACGGCCTACTCCGGATGAATTGCGCAATGCACAGGACGCTACTTTTACCACTGGTGAAGGTAAGGCGCCAGAATTAGGTGTAAAAAACGCAAGCGCCGAGGGTAGTACCTACCGTCCCGACTGGGTGCCAGAAGATGCGAAAAAAGATGATACCTTTGCGTGTCACGTGATGAAAGGCGTCAAGGAAATGCACGATGGCCTCTTGTCTAGCTCCGCTCATCTGGCTCCGTCGGTACGTCCCGTACAGCGGCGAAAGAAGTTAACTGTCGCTGATTATGTACGCGGTATCGAGCAGGGGGACCGCGTTATACTTTCACGGGCTATCACATTAGTAGAAAGTAATAATAAGGACCATTTCAAACTAGCTCAACAAGTATTGCAAGCTGTATTGCCTCGTACGGGCAAGGCGTTGCGCATCGGTATTACTGGTGTGCCTGGAGCCGGTAAAAGTACATTTATTGAAGCCTTTGGCAACATGCTCATTGAAGCTGGTTACAAGGTTGCCGTACTTGCTGTAGACCCTACGAGCCAAGTCACAAAAGGCAGTATTTTGGGCGATAAAACGCGGATGGAAACGTTGACGAAACATCCTGAGGGCGTATATCCGTCCATCGCCGGCTGGTGGTACACTAGGGCGGTGTGGCTCGTAAAAAGTAGAGAAACCATGCTACTTTGCGAGGCTGCTGGGTACGATATTATTCTCGTCGAAACCGTAGGGGTTGGGCAAAGCGAAGTTACTGTGCGCTCCATGGTAGACTTCTTTATGCTCATCGTCTTAACTGGTGCAGGCGATGAATTACAAGGCATCAAAAAAGGCGTTATGGAACTTGCTGATGCTATTGTGGTCAATAAGGCTGATGGGGACAACCTCAAGCGTGCTCTCATTGCTCGTAGCGATTATGATCGGATGCTACATTACATCCGTCCAGCTACGGAAAAATGGAAAACCCAAGCCTACACTTGTTCCGCCGTGACTAAGGATGGTCTCGATGAATTGTGGGATGTTATCCAAGAGTTTGCTGAACAAGGTAAAGAAAATGGGGTATTCTTAAAACGACGTCAAGAACAATCCCTCCGTTGGGTACGTGATATGATTGACGAACACTTGCACAACCTATTCTTTAACAATGTAGTCATTCAAGGTCGTATGGGGGAAGTTGAAAATGCTGTCTTAGACGGTGAAATGAGTGAATCACAAGCCGTAGAAGAATTGATTACCATTTTTGATAAGTCCTTACGATAAGTAGTTCCATACATATACAAGATAAGCAGGCATAACTTATCTTACTTACACACTCCTCTTTATGGACCTACTTTATGAGCTACTAATTTAGATATAACTTAAGATGTATCCATAAAAGGCATAGTACTGATGTCCCTGTTGAGTTCAGCTCAATGGGCATTGTATACTATGCCTTTTTCTGTATTTTAATACTTAATTTATTAGTTTATCGATTCATTTATTTTAATGAATAATTGCTATTGGTTAGCTATTGAAAGTTAGATAATCTATAAGTTTATCTTTTTAAAATGCTAAAGTCGGTGTATAATTAAAGTATACTCACCGTTTAATGTTAAGAGGGGGACATTCAAATGAATAAAAAACTGTTATTACCAATCGGTGTAGTCGTTCTGATTATTGGTATTGCTATTTTATTGTTAAATCCAGATCCAGCGGCGGCTAATTTGGAAATTGCAAGAAATGCGACTAATGCGCAAGCAGCGGCTAAGGCTATTTCTGCGAATAACCAATCTTACACCTTGTGGTATTCTATCGGTATGTTCTGTAGCGGTTTAGGATTGGCTTTAGGTGTAGGTGGCTTCATCGTAAACATCATTAAAAAAGACTAATCAAGTTCAGAGGCTAACGATGTAAAAGGCTGTACTAGAATGTATATCATTTTAGTACAGCCTTTTTATATAATGTTAATCCTTAATTTATGTGGCTTTTACGTCGCATATCTTATTTTTTGATAGGGTAAAACGTGGTATAATTAACCCTAATAGAGCCTAAAGGGTAGAAGGCTTTTGGAGGTTAGTATGAGTAGTATAGCGCATTTATTTTGTAGCTGGTGGGTTTGTTATGTATCCACTAGTGATTTTTGCTTTTCGCTTTGATGATCGGTATTGAGCGTATCGTGTTATATCGCAAGTTTACTAAGGACTTGCGTCGTTTTTAAATAAAGGTGTTAGAGAAGAATCAATCTTGGGTCATGTTACCAAGTGTTCTGGAACGCGACACAGAGGAGCTTGGCTCTTTATTTGCTCGCGCTATGCGCAGTGCAAAGAACTATAATGGTCTAGAAAACCGTTTACAAGACGTAGTATCTTACGCCGATGAGCGTTTAAAACGCGGTCTTAGCTGGCTCAGCATGATTGTAACGATGGCACCGTTGTTAGGGCTGTTGGGGACAGTGCTAGGTATGATTCGCGCTTTCGCAGTAGTAGGCGGCGATATTGGAGCGCCTACCATCATTACAGGCGGTGTATCTGAAGCCTTAGTGGCAACGGCTACAGGCTTGACTGTAGCGATTATCGCGCTCGGCTTTCACAGTTACTGTGCGGCAAAGGTAAACGATTCTATTACTACATTAGAGCATGAGTGCGGCAACATCCTCGATGTGTACAACGAGGAACATGATATATGAGACGACGCACATTAGGGGTTAAAAAAGAACCGACCATCATGATTATCCCCATGATCGATATCGTATTTTTCTTATTGGTATTCTTCATGGTTGGTACGCTGTACATGAATACAGAGCAGCAAATTCCGCTCAATTTGCCATCTGCATCGACATCTACAGCAAAATCTATTGAACCTATTACGATTACGCTCACCACAACGCACACGCTATATATCGACAATCAGGAAATCTCTTCCGACCGCTTGGACGAAGAGGTACAATCTATCGTGAAGCAGGCACCTCGACAAGCTTTTGTCATTCGCGCATCTAAGGATGTTTACTATAGCGAGGTTATCGCCCTATTGGACATGCTCAAGGTAAATGGCGCTAAGTATATTAGCGTCGCTACGGAACGGAAGTGATTCTATGTTTGAATCGCATTATTTAAAACCGTTTATGGTGGCCTTAGGAATCACAATTATCCTCATCTCTGGTATGGGCCTTTCTTTGCGGGGAATGGCGGGTACAGGTGTCGCCCATGATGCGGCGGAAATTAGCTTTAATTTGCCTGATGATGGTGAAAGCGATACGGGGGTTGAGGCTGTTGACACTGCACCGAAACCTGCGGAAAATCCTATGGAAAAACCACAGAATGTAACTCCCGAAGGGGCCGCTCCTAAAGTGAATCCTTCACTGGATGAGCGCAAGCAAGAGAATGAACGTACTAAAGAGTTAAGTGAAAGTACAGCAGCATCTAGTGTGCGCCGAGAATGGGCCGTTCCAAAGGCTATTGAATCGGAAACGAGTAGCAGTGAACAAGCTGTAGTTACGCACGGGGCTGATTCTAAGGATGGAAAATCTTCTAAGAATAGTAAAGCGCCTATCGGTAAAGATATAACATCGGATCCGAATGCAACTGGAAATGGATTGCTTGAATCTAGTGACTTATCCTTCTTATCTGATTTAGCATTGAGTCTATTGACGCCAGGGCAACAAGCACTTTTACAAAAACCAGATATTAATCCTCATGACTATTTGTGGACTGTACAAGAACAGGGGCGAGCATCTGTCGTAACAGGCAAGGTGGTAGTACGAGTTAACTTTGATGTTAACGGCAATGTCATCGTTGGCGAACATACGCCACTTATCGTGGACGATGTACCACCAGCTGTACGAGACGAAGCACTGCGTATCATCAAAAGCAGTGGATCCATCATTAACCGACGGGGTGAACCTGTTTACTTAGCAGTTCCCGTTATTCTAGGACAATAAAGAGGCATATCTCATACAAATGTATGTAGATATGCCTCTTTTTGTTATGCTTCCTATTTTTGTTTTTTTGTTTTATAGAATAATTTTTGAGTTCCTATACGTATGTAATTTATGCCTAGTACTAAATATTTGTATTAGTCTTGATTAGTAAGCATTGCCTTAGTGGAGTTGAATACCGCAAGGTATACGATGGCCCCACCGATGAACAAGGTGGCCTGCATTGGTGTACTAAACTGATTTGCACGCCATAACGCTAAAGCGTAGAAGAAAATGGTAATCAACATAATGAGATAAGCGATGATAACGCGTACATTTGTATGTACCGCCAAAGAGGTAGTGATGCGGGATTTGTTCATTACTACATAAATCAAGGATACTACGATGTTTACAGCGTATATAGAGACGATAAAATTGTAATCAAGCTCGCCGAATAGTACTACCGCTAAGCCGATAAAGCTGAGTAGAAAGAATAGACGTAATATAATGCCTGCTGTATTAGATTCATTGCGCTGTGCACGACGCTCTTTTCGATTTAAATTTGCCATGAAAGCCTCCCCATAACGGACATAGTTAGTCTTACTACTATCATAAAGCTCAGTTATAAATAAGCTATTCTTCATAATAGGTTTAGTCTGTATGTTTATTATATATCACAATGTACAGCTATGATACACTTTAATTAATTTATTACTATATTAGTATATAGCTATATAAGCCTATAATAACGTAAAGAGAGCGCCTATGATTCAAGTTATTCTTACCTATATCGTTAATGTCATTATTGTATTTGTCTTTTTCCCAATTTTAGAGTCTGCCGTGCAATTGGTGTACCCCTTTTCTTGGGATTGGTTTATAAAACCGTTACATTTAGCGGATAAGTTAGATGTGTATATCGTTTTGTCTATTGCCTTACCTATTATCGTGGCAATCGGATTATTTTTACCACCTTTTAGTTGGCTAGCCCATTTGTTACAAGGTGAAAGAAAACCAAGTGCTGGAGAAGCTGAATATATTGAACCACTCTTAGAAGAATTATGTACACGTAGTGGCGTATCAAGAAATACTTTGACATTGCGTATGCGTACTGATGAGGATATCAATGCTTTTGCTTCAGGAATCAATCATATTACCATTTATACAGGCGCTTTGAGTGGATTAGAAGAACGACATCTGCTGGGCGTTTTGGCGCATGAATTGGGGCATTTAAGAAACCGAGACACGATTTACTTGACCATAACCTACGCTATGGATCGATTAGGACAATTAATCTTAAACCTCGTTATACTTTTAAATGGAGCCTTAAATATATTGGCACTGATTCCTATTGTTAATATCGTCATTCGCATAATCCAAATAGTTCTTCTTGTTATGATTGCGGTGGTGGAGTATGTACTGCGCTTGCCGAAGTGGATTACCTACTATTTTTGATAGCCGCCGTCGTGAGTATGCTGCAGATGCCTACGCCGTATCTATCGGTTTAGGGCGAGAGTTGCGAGAGGGCCTTGTTGCATTAGGCCTTGCCACTGAACAAATTGGTATGCTTGAAACTGGTGAATTATATGATCGTGAAAGTACGGGCTTCTTCAGTCGTCTCTTTATTACTCACCCGAAAATGATTAAACGCATTCAACGCATAGATGAAGGTATAGAAGTATACGAACTGAAACAAAGTCTCTTGTGGGACCGAATGATAAGAAAAGCTAAATGCATCCAATAGAGCCGAATAGAGGTCTTAATCTATATAAAACTAAAATAGAAGTTTGAATATAGTGAATGCTGCATAAATACGAACGATTAGTAAGTTTAATATAATTATCATTCGGAAATGTGTTGGTCTTTCGTTGAATGGAGCTTTCACATATGGTACAATAATCCTATAAATCTAGCTTTTTATCATGCAAAGGAGACATCATGATACCACGTTATACACGAGAAGAAATGGGCCATATTTGGAGCAGAACGCAACGAGTTCGACACAATGTTATTGGTGGAGATCCTCGCATCCGAGGCGCAAGCTGAATTGGGCATTATCCCTAAAGAAGCGGCAAAAACAATTCGCGAAAAAGCCGATTTCGACGTTGAGCGCATTCATGAAATCGAAAAAGAAACAAATCACGATATCATTTCCTTCGTAACAGCAGTAGGCGAATACGTAGGGTCCTGAAGCGGCTAAATATATCCATCTTGGTCTTACATCTACAGATGTTAAAGATACAGCGCTTGGTTACATGATGAAACAAGCGTGCGACATTTTGATTGCTGACTTGAAACGCTTGCACGAAGTATTGCGTCGTCGGGCAGCTGAATTCAAATACACACCTATGATTGGTCGTACTCACGGTATCCACGGTGAACCAACTACATTTGGCTTGAAATTGGCGTTATGGATGGCTGAAGTAGAACGCGATATTGAACGCATGGAGCATGCTCGTAAAAGCGTAGCTGTTGGTAAATTGTCCGGTGCTGTTGGTACGTACTCCAACATCGATCCATTCGTAGAGCAATACGTATGTGAAAAATTAGGTCTTGAACCTGTTAAAATCGCTACGCAAGTCGTACAACGTGACCGTCACGCTGAATTATTGTCCACAATCGCTGTTGTAGGCGGCACATTAGATAAAATCGGCAAAGAAATTCGTCACCTACAACGTACAGAAGTGCGCGAAGCGGAAGAATATTTCAGCCCTAAACAAAGGGTTCCTCTGCGATGCCTCATAAACGTAATCCTATTACATGTGAAAGAATTTGCGGTATGGCTCGCTTGCTTCGTGGTTATGCTCAATCTGCTTACGAAGACCAAGCTTTGTGGCATGAACGCGACATTTCCCATAGCTCTGTAGAACGCGTTATTTTACCAGATGCAACAATTTCGTTGAACTACATGCTTCACCCTTACAATCCGCACTATCGATAAATTGTTGGTATATCCTGAAACAATGCTTAAAAACCTTAACCTTACAGGTGGTCTTGTATTCAGCCAAACAATTTTAACTCACCTTGTAGACAAAGGTGCAGTACGTGACGAAGCATACCGTTGGGTTCAAAAAATATGCTATGGAACGCTGGCTTGAAGGCAAAGATTTCGCGACAGGTCTTAAATCTGATGAAAACATCAAGAAATATATGACTGCTGAAGAAATCGATGCATGCTTCGATCCTCATAAATTACTGAAACATGTTGATACAATCATGGCTCGCTTTGGCCTATAATTGTAGGGTACTTCCCATATAACATATGAAAGACTAGGGTAGGTATAGACCAACAAGCCTATGGCACATGCATTAGGTGTTGGCTATATCTACTCTTTTTATTTTGAACGTAATCTGTCATTTACACTATTTTACTAACAACTATAAGCTAGTTTCCTCGTGAGTATCTCTGTATCTTAGGAAAAAAATTAGCTATCTTATTAGGAGGGTATATGAAACGTATTATACGAAAGTACGGACCGCCTATTTTTCATTGTATTAATGATTTCGGTCAAGGTTCGTTGGCCGCATTGATTCCGTTCTTTATTGCTAACTTTGGACTTAATTACTATCAATCAGCTACCATTATTTTCTGTAATACCGTGGTGGCCTCTATCGCCCAGCCTGCATTGGGCTACGTGGCCGACCGGTGGCGCGTACCTTGGTTCATACCAGCAGGCTTTACGGTGACTCTCGTGTCTATTAGTGCTATAGCACTAGCTACAAGCTATGAAATGATTCTAGCCTTGTCGCTTTTGGCCGGCGTAGGGGCAGCATTATTCCATCCTGAGGCGGCCCTCCTTGTGAATCGTACACAATCTCATGAAATCGGCAACGCCATGGGCCGCTTTGCAGTGGGCGGCAGTGCGGGGTTTGCATTGGGGCCTCTCATCGCAGGTGGTGTCTACGTCTTTGGCGGTCATTTCCTTTTGGGTGTTCACCGCCATTGCTTTGCTCGGTGTATTGCTATATCTCTATGCCTTTACGGGCGAGGCTGATACGACTAATGCTGGTGAAAGTAAAAGCTCTACTACACCTACTCATACGGGTACTAATGATTGGGTCGAGCTTTGGTAAGCTATTCTTTGTAATCGCTTCACGATCCATATTGTTCTCTGTACTATCTATCTTTATTCCTATCCTGTACATTACCGTTATTAACGGCGAAGCCCGATGCCTCTAGCTTAGCTTTAACGATGTACTTTGCAATGGGCGCAGTCCTTACCTATATGGGAGGGGCTTTATCCGATAAATTAGGCTTCCTTAAAACGGTGCGCTTAGGTAATCTTATCTTCTTGCCATCTGTTTTAGTATTTATCTTTGTCCCAAATATATGGGGCTTCTTCGGTGCTATGATACCAATGGCCTTTGGCGTATTCTCACAATATGGCCCCATTACCGTACTCGGTCAAAAATACCTTGCTAAAAACGCAGGCTTTGCTTCAGGCATTACATTAGGCCTTGGCATTACCCTAGGAGGACTTATAGCACCTTATATCGGACACTTGGCAGATATCTATGATGTACAAACCGCTTTGATGACCTTGATACCTGTAGGACTTATGGGGCTCCTAATGAGCCTATGGCTTAAAGAGCCAAAATAGTACTTAAGAAACAGATAAAAATTGAAAATGGAAGAGTATCTAGGGCAAAATAGAATACTTTGACTAGTTAAAATGTCAATACATGGGAGGTGACTAATGGTCACCTCCCTATTTGATTTACTTTACGGGGCTAGATACTTATATTGGATGTAGTAAGACTTTAAATTTCTATATCTCATATCTTTACTGAATATATGTTTTAACATATAATTTAAGTAAAGATTTCTTCTAATACTAGGAGGAATATGATGGATACGTTTTCTGTTGTTTTCAAATTGTTTTAACAAATGGTTTTTATAAAAAAATCTATGAAAAACACCGAAGAATGCTATTGAATTAGCAGTTAGATATAAGACTGATTATATTGAGAGGTATACATAATATGGAAACGTTAGATCAATATTTAGAGAAACAATTAAAAAATCCGAAGTTTAAAAAAGAGTGGGATGAGTTAGAAGATGAATATCAAATCATTCAGAATATTGTCGAGGCTCGTCTCGCAGCTCATATGACGCAGATACAGTTGTCTGAATTAACAGGCATTACCCAGTCTGATATTAGTAAGATTGAAAATGGTAATGGAAATCCTTCATTGAAAACTTTGCAGAAAATAGCGCGTGCTTTTGGGAAGAAACTCAAGATTGAATTTGTATAAATACTTTCACAGAGTCCGAACATTGTTGTATAATGATAATGAATTATTTCGACTTTCACATGGAGGATATAGATATGGCAACAAGTATGGTTATCGGCACTCAATGGGGTGACGAGGGTAAAGGTAAGATCGTTGACTGGATCGCGGAACGTGCAGACGTTGTAGTGCGCAGTCAAGGTGGTAATAACGCAGGTCATACTGTTGTAGTAGATGACAAAGCATTTGCGCTTCGCCTCTTGCCAAGTGGCATCTTGTACGATAACAAACAAAATATTGTTGGTACTGGTGTTGTTATCGACCCTAAAGTTTTGTTACAAGAAATTGAAGGTCTTGAAAAAACAAGGCAAATCTGCTAAAACCCTTCAAATTTCTGACCGTGCGCATGTTATCATGCCATATCATATCGCTTTAGATAATGCAGAGGAAGCATCTAAAGGTGATGCTAAAATCGGTACTACTAAAAATGGTATCGGTCCTTGCTATGCGGATAAAATCAACCGCGTTGGTATTCGTATGTGCGATTTGTACGATCTTGAAACATTCAAAGAAAAATTGGCGTACAACGTAGAATTCAAAAATAAAATTCTTACTAAAGTATACGAAGCAGAAGGCGTTAACTACGATGAAATCTTAGCGGACTACATCAAATACGCTGAAAGCATTGAAACCATATGTAACAGACACTAACATCGCTGTTTTGAAAGCAGTTCAAGAGGATAAAAAGGTATTGTTCGAAGGTGCTCAAGCTACTATGCTTGACCTTGACCATGGTACATATCCATTCGTAACATCCTCTCATCCAATCGCAGGTGGTGCTTCCACAGGTGCTGGTGTAGGTCCTAACTACTTGAAAAATATCTTCGGCGTAGTAAAAGCTTATGCAACACGCGTTGGTGCAGGCCCATTCCCTACAGAGCTTCTTGACGAAACTGGCGAAAACCTTCGTAAACTTGGTCATGAGTTCGGTACTGTAACTGGTCGTCCTCGTCGTTGTGGTTGGTTAGACCTTATGGTTGTAAAATACGCTGCAGGTCTTAACAGCTTAGATTACCTCGCTATCACTCGTTTAGATATTCTTGATACGTTCAAAGAATTAAAAATCTGCGTAGGTTACAAATTAAATGGTAAAGACGTAGAAGGCTTCCCAGCTAATTTGAAAGATCTTGAAGCATGCGAAGCAGTGTACGAAACATTGCCAGGTTGGGGAAACTGATATCTCTGGTATCCGTAAATATGAAGAACTTCCAGAGAATGCTCGCAAATATGTAGAACGCATTGCAGAAGTAACAGGCGTACCTTTGGGTATCGTATCTGTTGGCCCTAACCGTAGCCAAACTATCGACTTAGTAAACGTATTCTAAGCTATACTAATTTGATATAATATAAATGATTATATTCGATAGTGTCGATGTAGTAGTATAATTGCTAAAAATTTTACTGCTATGCAATCGATTTATAGAATTATACAGATAAGGCTCCTCTAAGAGGAGCCTTTTTGTAATCGAAATGATTTAGACTACAAAAAAAGTATAATACATCTAATCCTTTCGGTCACTAATATGGTGCGGTATATCGAAGTATGCTATAAGGTTATCGGAAAAATATGTATATCGAAAAATTCTATAGAAGAAAAATTGTATAAAAATCTTTATATATACGATTTAATGTATAACTAAATAAATCTATGAGATGAAAAATTTATTTAAAATATTCATGATATACAACCTGTGGCGTGCTTAAATGAGTTTATAATGTGATAAAAATTACTCATTTATTTAAAAATGATATTCATAATAAATTATTAAGATACAAATATAAAGAAAAATAGATTTACATTAAGAAATAGTATATAATAGATTCAAGAAAGTAGATTGACATTTTTTTGATACGGATTTGAGGAGTTAAAGATATGGTTGAAGTTTCTTATGAACGTTTTAGCTACGATTTTTCAAGGCATTAAGCGATGAAACAAGATTACACATCATCGATATGTTGTCTTGCAATGAATTATGTGCAGCTGATATTTTAGCTAGCTTCAATTTGTCTCAATCTACGTTGAGTTACCACATGAAAATCTTAATTGATGCAGGGTGTAGTTAACTCTCAACGTAATGGCTTATGGACTCGTTATTCCATTAATGAAGCTACATTTGGCGATATTTTTAGAGATCATCCCTGAATTATATAAATCTAAGGATGAGTGTATTTGCGCACAAATTAAATACTGCCGTATTTCTGAGCACGAAAAAGAAGCGTAACAATGAGACGATGGATTATGCATGTTGATATGGATGCATTCTTCGCGTCCATCGAACAACTGGATCATCCAGAATATAAAGGCCACCCCGTTATCGTGGGTGGTCTTTCTTCACGTGAGCGTCGTTGCTACCTGTTCCTATGAGGCTCGTAAATTCGGTGTTCATTCGGCCATGCCTATTTCACGAGCTAAGAAACTCTGTCCCGATGGTATCTACGTATATCCTCGCATGGACCGCTATAAAGAGGTATCGGAACAGATTTTTTCCATTATGAAAGAATTCACTCCTTACATTGAGCCCCTATCTGTAGATGAGGCCTTCCTCGAGGTTAGCGGTATGTCTACTATGTACAGTGGACCTAAAGCACTGGGCAGAGCCATTAAAGACCGTGTATTTGAAGAAACTGGACTCATCATCTCTGCAGGTTTAGCACCGAACAAATTCCTTGCCAAATTGGCATCCGATTTAGATAAGCCCGATGGCCTTGTAGTCATACCTTATGGCCGTGAAAAAGAGATCTTAGCTCCGTTGCCGATTAAACGTATTTGGGGGCGTAGGTCCTCGTACAGAAAAAATCTTGAAAACAGGGGCTTTCACTTGATGCGTCATATTCAAGCATTGCCTGATGAAAGCAGTTTAATTCCTCTCGTTGGCAACCAGGCGCGCCGCATATGGGAGCTAGCGAATGGGATTGACGATAGACCGGTGGAAACCGACCGCAAAATACAGTCTATCGGAGCTGAGGAAACCTACGAAGAAGATTTAACGGATGGTAGTGCCATTGAACTAGAGTTTAGATACTTTGCGAATCGCTTATCAAAACGATTGCGAAAACGTAATCTATTAGGGCATACCGTGTCCATTAAGGTTCGCTATGATGACTTCACCACCGTATCCCGCCAAAAGCGGTTAGATACACCATCCGACCATGAGCATGTATTTTTTGAAACTGCGCTGCTCCTTTGGAACAAGCTCATGCAAGATAAGAGGAGCAAGAAACCTAAAGGAAAAGCAAAAGAGCTTGAATCCTTAGGTGCTACAACTAAGGTACAGGCTAAAGCCTTTACGTATTCTTCTGAGGAAACCCGATGGATAGATCCTCCTGGTCCTATACGACTATTAGGTCTCACCGTAAGTGGTCTCGACGAAGAGGTGCCTATGCAGGACAGTCTTTTTGAATCGCCACAGGATAAAACAGAAGATAAGCTTGCTGGTGTACTCGATTCGTTAGAGTCTAAATTTGGTGAAACGGCCGTTATGAGTGGCGCATTATGGCAGCGCTTTCACGGAGACAATGGAACGCGTAGAAAAACGATCAGAATTGAAATCTGCAGTAGATGCTCGTGGAGATGCACCATCTAATACGGTAGATGATAAACCGGCAGATGACACACCGGCAGATGATACACCGTCTAATACGGCTGATGATACATCCACCAATGAGGACGCAAAAACTACTGATAAGAAGGAACCTAAAAAATTCTAATGAACTTATATTGAATACTTTCACTAATATAATTGTTCATGTTACAATATGGGTATAGTGTTAATAAATTACCGCAAGAGAGGTATAGATATGAGTTTATTTCGCGTAGCCATCCATTATGGCATCAACAGCAATGGTTTCTTGTCCTATGACACAGAAGCAAAAACAGTGTCCGTAGATTTACCTGAACAAGAGTGGGTTGATAAGGTTATCGCTTACTTAAACGACGAACATGCCATTGAGCATGCTACAGGTCTTGATACATATGAACGATTGAACGTAAAGCCATTAGAATCTTTGGACAACTTAAAATTAGCTTTAACACGCATGTGGGAAGCTATCGACGTACAAGTCGACTGGAGCCGTCCAGCGTAAACAAAAGGACATAAACAAAAATGCACCTTGTATCCTATTATGGTAGGAACAAGGTGTTTTTTTAATATCAAAAAAAGGGTTTTAGTATAACTATGTAGAATTACATTGTGTATTGTATTTATACAGAGAGCAAATGTGGTTAGGAGGCAATTATGAAACGTAGTAGTTTGGCATGGTATGTAGCGGTGGCTTGTCTTGGCGGTAGCCTTTGCGTCGGTCCTGTAGTACAGGCGGACTCTCCGACGACGGTGAAAGCAAGTAGCATAGGTCCTACTGCTGTTACGACTCAGGTGCAACCGGCTCAGCCTGTTAATACTACAGTGGCTAAGAATTCGGTAGTCAACAATGTAGCATCTAATAATGGAGTATCTAATGGTGCTGTGGTGAGTGATGCGGCAACACAGGCGGAACAGGCAGCACTCAAGCAAAAGCAGCAGTACCAAGCTGATACTGAGACGATGGGGCTGTTATGGATGCGTACCTCTGCTGAGTACAGAGCACTGGCATATCAGGGGTATAATGTGGCGATGAATCTTGTTAAAATGGCTGTTGCAGATCCGTCTCATCAGAGAAAGCCTTTAGCTATCGTTCTTGATGCTGATGAAACAGTAGTAGACAATACAAAACTGATGGGTGAAAGCATTGCTAATGGCAATGGTCGCTTCGATGCTCCTTGGTGGCGCCAAGCGGTACATCAAGGGAAATCACAAGCCATGCCTGGAGCCGTTGAATTTTTAAATGAAGTACATAAACAAGGTGTAGAAATTTTCTACGTATCAAACCGTTACGCCCCAGTAAACCTTGATGTAACGATACAGAACTTTAAAGAATTAGGCTTCCCATCTGTTGATAAAGACCATGTACTACTATTCGAAAAAGACTCTGACAAACAACCTCGCTTTGATGCGATTGCTAAAAAATATTATGTTGTTGTATACATGGGCGATAACGCTGGTGACTTTCCCAATCGGAACCAAAAGGTAAGACACTAGCTGAAAGAAATGGCATCATCGATGCTCATAAAGAAGACTTTGGTACTACCTTTGTAGTATTCCCAAACCCTGCTTATGGATCTTGGGTAAGTGCATTAGCTAAAGGCTACCAAAACTTAAGCCCAGAAGAACAAAAACAAGTGAATAACCAATACCTACAACAATAAGGGCGCCTTGCGTATACTTTATTAAAAAAACGATATAATAAAGTATACATGCGTCTATAGCTCAGTAGGATAGAGCAGCAGTTTCCTAAA
>BNJT01000543.1_pt1 | contig 75930 bp, 96 predicted proteins | sample 8540491 | NCBI WGS metagenome assembly BNJT01 (sample SAMD00202455, study PRJDB9452) | human saliva metagenome | host: Homo sapiens | reverse complement strand
CTGCCGCCACTTGAGGAGATGATTTTAGATTCTGATTTTGATATGGAGAGATTTAAGACCACTTGGCTTTCACCTCGACCACATTTTGCTGTGAATTTAGGGATTGTGGACATTCCAAAACGTCAAGAACAGTTGCCGTTCATCTTAAACTTAGACGAAACAAACAACATTGTGCTGATTGCCAGTCCGGGATACGGCAAGACCAACTTTGTGCAACGATTGGCGCTTGAAGTAATGCGCCATCAGACGCCTCAAGATGTTCATATCTATCTCTTGGACTTTGGGACAAGTGGATTGATTAGCCTCTCAAACTTTCCTCATGTAGCTGACTATGTAACTTTAGACGACGATGCTAAGCTACGAAAATGGCTTAACATCATGGAATCTTTATTGAAGGAGCGGAAGGCACAACTTGCGACTCAACATGTTGCAAATTTCCAACAATATAATCAGACAGTGAGTAAGAAACTCCCTATGATTCTCATTTTAATAGATAGCCTGGATGGCTTGAATGACTCCTCAATGTTTGATGACGCTTATACAACTTTGGTCAAGTTAGTACGAGAAGGAAATTCTCTAGGGATCCAGGTTGTGGTAACGGCATCACGTTGGAATGCTTTACGCATTCAGATGCAATCAGCATTTAAGACTCGCATAGCCCTCTATCTCTTTGAAGATTATGATGTAACTGCAGCAGTTGGTCGATTGGGATATAAGATTGAATCTATTCCTGGTCGTGGTGTAATACGTATGGAGGATCTAGTAGACTTTCAATTAATGACACCATATGCAACGGGTGACTTTTTACAATATCCATCCATGATGTTGAAAGAGGCTAAGTTAATGCGAAATCACTGGCAAGGTGAATTACCATCGAAAATTCCAATGCTACCAGAAGTTGTAACGCCAGCTCTCATCTATGAACAAGTGCCTGCTAGCGCTAAGACGCTACTAATAGGGCTCTATAATGAGACTGCTAAGGCTGTCTTGTTCGGATTGAACGCGGCTATGATTATGACTACTGACAATCCTCTAATCTTGGAAAACTATTATCGCTTGCTAGATTACCATTATCAACAATATAAAGATGAATATTCAGTACTCTTACTGGATGCTCAAGATGCGGTGCATAGTGAGCTGTTTGTAGGTGGGAAACGCTTATCGACAACCCTATCTGTAACGGGAGCATTCAGTGGTATACTCCAGGATTTGAAAGAGCGCTTGGAACAGCCGAATAAAGAGTATAAAGTGGATGCTGATTATTACTGACCTCAGCCTGTTAGTTAATTCGGGTAATTTATCTGAACGGGATACGCGTCTTTTAATTGAGCAAGGGCCAGCTGTTGGAATTGTGCCGATATTTGCAGGTATGAGAACACAGACTATTAGCTCAACCACCAACCAAGTGAAATTAGTGAGACAGTTAGTGACTCAGATTCTATATGGTGGTAAATTGTTCGAGCAAGATATTGTCAGCGTACGTATTGGAGCAAGACGTGAGCCACAGCTTAAGGCGCAGGAGAGTTATGTGCTAGAAAATGGCGAGTGGCAGTTAGTTCAAATGCTAGAAGCAAAGAGTTAATCCAGTTGTATCTTACTTAGAATACAGTCATCAAAGAACATTGAGCAAAAGTAAAGGAGGCAAAAAATGCGTAAAAATATTATCAGAGTAATTTTGGGCATCCTATTAATCGCAGTCGCATTATTAACTTATACTAAATGGAGGGATCATATGACTTTACGTAACTTCGATTACTTAGAAAAATTTTACCCCACTAAGGATTTAAGAGAGTTGTTCAAATACTTCCCGGAAGATTTGCGGTTATCCACATAAGGGAATTTGTAGAAGAAGGGAAGCCAGGGCAAATCATAGGTATAAGAATAATTATAGAAGGTGAGAGTAAAACGAAAAAGATTAGTGCTAAGGCGACACTTGATAAGACTCTTCCTGATGGAAGTTCAGAGATACTAGAGAGAGTAGACCTTACCTATAGGGGTGGCGTGTCCTTCGACATTCCAAAAGACAAGCAGATTTCTACTTATCTCAATAATTTTGAACTCTTAATGGCGCATTATGATTATAGGGCTGAGGATTTTGCCCAAGCAAAGCCCTTAGAGATTTATGATAATCCTGTACACGGCTCTTATGAACGTCGCTATCATTTTGAAACCTCTGATTCGATTTCAAGTGACTATGGTGTGGACTTTTCAAAGTCTAAGTACGAGATTGAATTTGGTAAATCACTGTCGCGTATAGGAGGGTTGTTTAAAAGTACCATAGGCATTCGAACAAAAGATTCCAAGCCTATAAGTAATGAAGCAAGAACGATGATATTTTGTAGTGAAACAATTAGTGCCATACGGTCTCAGGAGGTTTGGGAATGAGTGAAGTTGAACAGTTGACGGCTCTAGCATCTCACGCAACCTATGCAATGGAAAGAACGGTTATTGACTATGCGAAGGGGAATATAAGTGGTAATTTAAATGAGAATGTTGATGAAGCTGTAAGAAGGGCCCTAAAACAAACAGAAAAATGAAGATGCATATAGGTTACAAGTAAAAGATTACTACTATGATGCGAAAACTGGGGCAAGCGCAACATTATTTTTATGATAAAGAATCGGATAAAATGATACTAGCCTACACAGGCACTAATCTGACGAATGATGCAGACAATGATGCCCGCAAGATGGATTTTGAGGGGATTATGTTTCAGGGAGGGTTTCAATATCCGCCAGCACTTGAAATGTATGATTCAGCAATAGCTAAGAGTGGCGGTCGTGAAATAATCTTAACGGGGCACTCATTGGGCGGGGCCTTGGCCCAATTTGTTGCTATGTTGAGAAATGTCCGAACGACCGTTACTTACGATCCAGCTCCTGTGAACTCTTTAGGGAAAAAAAAGACATTTACTGTGGAGATTAATGATGAATATGGGGAGCTTATAGATGTTAAGAGGTATAATTTACAGGAGGCAGAAAAGAACTTTACCGGGCGAATTCAGAATATTCGATCTAATGATGATCCCTTAACACTCATAGGGCACGAATTGGGGACTTCGACTTACTATGGTGAAATGGACACGATTTTTACTAACGAAGGCCACAACATGCTTCCCTTCGGACAAAATAAAAACTTCTATGCCCGTGTTGGAGAGATTTTGTCTCAAGAGAATAGTTATGCGCTTAATGAGTATACGATATATAATTTTGACGAGCATGGTGGGTTTATTGAAAACATAATGACCAAGAAATTTGGGAATCTCCCTAGCGATACTATTGAGAAGATGTCACCAGTTAAAAGATTATCATACAATCATGAACACGCTACATTCAAGCTCTACAAGGAGCTCGAAAATTTTAGTAAAATAAAATCTGTACTATACGCTTCTGATGGGAATCTCACAAAAAAATGAGAATATTTACCTTCATAGTCAAGAAGTTCTCACCGCTTTGTCTGGTATACAGTCCGTTATTCAAGCGTGTGTAACTGAAGTCGTTAATCAATATACTAATGGTATTAATGAGTTGGAATTATTGTGGGAAAGGGCTACCTTCTTAGCGGATTTCCATGGCTCTTGGCTAGATTCTGATGATATCGCCCAAACATTAGCTTCAGAAGGGCTTACATATGAGAGCATGATTCAGCCAACGATTACGAAATTTCAAACAAAGATAAGTGATATTAAGAGCTATATATCGGAGATGGAAGCTTTAATCACTAAAGTAGACGCTTCAGTGCATAAGCTCTTGGAGCAAGATCAATTACTAGCTAAAAAGATATCTGGCGTCCAATTAAGTAGCTTATTTACTGATGTCCAGCTGAGTCAGATGAGACAAATAAACGCTCTGACACGGAATCCTATTAAGCCAGTTTTACCTTAGGTAAGTTATAAGGGAGGCGTAAGAATGTTCGATTGGTATGTTGATTGGAAAAAAAGGGAGCAAAGAAAAGCCATTATAGAAGTTGTAGGTCGAATTCTAGCAAGAAAGGTGCCAGATATAGAGAAATCTACTAAACAGGCTGTTAAGGATCAAGTTGTTCCGACAAAAAAGCTAGTGATAGATATACTAAACTCCCTTGCAGGCTCATTCTCAGGAGCAACTGGGAGAGAAGCAGACAAAACAATTCGTGAAAAAATGGGAACTTTGGTAAAATTTGAAGAGTAGAGGTGAGAATTATAAATTTAGAAGAAGAGGTAAAAGCATGCAAAAGAGCACTGCGAGAACTAGAACAAAAATATGAAGACTTATCTCATATAAAAAAAATAGCAGCTGTAGATTGTGAGAATATTCGTGAGAGGATAGTCTCGGGGTTTCGAGATTTAGTTGATGATGTGGACATTATCTATGATGCGTTAAAAGGTATGGAGCGTAATTTCGATGCTTTGGACGAGCAGCTTGGGGTCGATATTCAACATACTGAAAAGCAGATGGCTGAACTACGAGAATTAATTTGGCGGTATGAAAAAGAGATTGAGGCAAATCAGAAGAACTAAACGGTCTCAAAAAGTAGAGATGTAGAAATGTTAACGAATATTAAGATGTGGCGAGTGTGGAGTCACCGCCCCTAAGCACCGCAATTGCATTCTGACATCAACTTGCATATAATATAGAGGTAACACAAGGGGTGCCGCGACTGCGGCTGAGATGGGGCTTTGCCTCGGACCCTCATAACCTGATGAAGCTAAATACTTACGTAGGGATGTGGCAAGTTGAATCTGATTAATGGACTCATCCTGCGCGTCATGCCGGGATGGGTCTTTTTTTATCGAGTCCAAACGCAAGTGGGTGTTACGTATTCTCAATAGAAAGGAGACGGTAACCATTAAACAGAGAGTGCATCGCTGGTTTGAATCAAGTGTGGCTTGGCTGACAGGCTTAGGACTCCTGGCCTTGTGGGAAGTGACAGCTCGACTGGGTATGCTGCCGCGTTTTATCATTCCGGCTCCGTCGGCGGTTCTGGCGGCTATCTGGCAAGATGCCCCTAACCTCTGGCGCAATAGTCGGGTGACCCTAATCCAGGCCTTTATCGGGCTGGGCATTGGGATTGTCTTGGCCTTTATGCTGGCGGTCATCATGGACCGCTTCAAATGGGTCCACCGGGCCCTCTACCCACTCTTAATCGTATCTCAGACTGTGCCGACGGTGGCTATTGCCCCGATTTTGGTCTTGGCCCTGGGCTATGAGATGACGCCTAAGATTGTCTTAGTCGTCTTGACCACGATTTTTCCCTATTATCATGAGTATCTTAAGTGGCTTCGCCCATTGTGACCAGGATGCCTTGCAGTTGCTGAACATGATGGGAGCCAGTCATTGGCAGACCTTGCGCTATGTTAAGATACCGACCAGCCTACATTTCTTCTTTTCTGGGCTGAAGGTCAGTGTCTCATACGCCTTTGTGAGTTCGGTTGTGGCGGAATGGCTAGGGGGATTCGAGGGTTTGGGTGTCTATATGATTCAGACCAAGAAGGCCTTCGCCTACGACAAGATGTTCGCGGTCATTTTCCTCATTTCAGCACTGAGTTTGATCTTTATGGGCCTAGTTGCCCTCATTGAACGACTCGCCTTGCCTTGGCGCTCAAGCAAGGCCCCCCATATTTCCTAAGATTAGAGGAGTGACACACACATGCAAAAATGGATGAAAAAATTTGCGGCCCTGCTTGCCGGCCTATCTTTGGCTGGGACCACACTACCAAGCGTAGCCGCTCAAACAGGTGATGACAACAAGGTAGACCTGATTTTAGACTGGGTGCCTAACACCAACCATACCGGGCTTTACGTCGCTCAAGCCAAGGGCTACTTCAAGGAAGTGGGCGTGGAAGTCGATATCAAACGTCCACCTGAAGGCTCAACCACTGAATTAGTAGGGGCTAGGTAAGGCGGCCTTCGGGTATTGCCTTCCAAGATTCTTTGGCTAAGCGTTTTGCGGGTGGCTTGCCAGTCACGGCGGTAGCGGCTATTATTGAACACAACACCTCCGGTATTATTGCTAAGGAAGAAGCCGGCATCAAGGATCCTAAGGGTCTAGAAGGTCACAAGTACGGCACTTGGAATGACCCAATTGAGTTGAAGATGATGGAATACATGACTAAGAAGGCTGGCGGGGACTTCTCCAAGGCTAGCCTAGTGCCAAATGACGGCGACAACTCCATTATCGGCCTAGCCAATAACCAATTTGATGCAGCCTGGGTTTACTATGCCTGGGACGGGATTTTGGCAGGCTTCCAGAAGGTATCCACCACCTTCTTCCAAATTCGGGACATTGCGCCAGAATTGGACTTCTACTCACCGGTCATCATCGCCAATAATGACTACCTCAAAGCCCACCCAGATCAAGCCAAGAAGGTCTTGGCAGCCATCAAGAAGGGCTACCAATACGCTATGGAACATCCAGAAGAAGCGGCCGACATTCTGATTGAAGCGGCCCCAGAATTGAAGGACCAACGTGATTTCGTCCTGGCTTCCCAAAAATGGTTGAGCGAGCGTTACGCTAGCGATCCAGCCAAATGGGGTCAATTCGATCCAGCTCGTTGGAATGCCTTTTATCAATGGCTCTATGATAACAAACTGGTCGAAAGCGACCTAACTAAGGGCCAATACTTTAGCAATGAATATTTAGGAGCGGAGTAAGGTGCTAGAAATTCGGGACTTAGCCTACGGCTACGACCAGCAAATGGTCATCCAAGATGTGAATCTTCAGGTGGCAGCGGGCCAAACCGTGGCTATCCTGGGTCGAAGCGGGGTCGGTAAGACCACACTCTTTAATTTAATCGCCGGCATCTTACCGGTTCAATCGGGCTCCATTAGCCTAGGGGGACAGCCCCTGGAACCCGGTCAGGTCAGCTACATGTTGCAAAAGGACATGCTTTTCGAGCACCTGACCCTAGTAGACAATGTGGCCCTGCCCCTAGTGGTGTCTGGGGTTAAGAAGTCCCAGGCCCGTGCCGAGGCCAAGCAGCTACTGGAAGAATTCAAGCTAGCGACTTGGGCCCAGCACTATCCTAAGTCCTTGTCAGGCGGTATGCGCCAGCGGGCAGCCTTCCTACGGACGGCCTGCTTCAAGCGTCAATGGGTCCTCTTGGATGAGGCCTTTGGTGCCTTGGACGCGGTGACCCGGCGCCAGCTACATCAGTGGTTCCTCCACTACAAGCAGCAGATGGGCTGGTCGACCCTGCTCATCACTCACGATGTGGATGAAGCCTTGATCTTGGCTGACAAGGTCTACGTTATGGGCGGCAAGCCAGGGACCCTGCAAGCTGTCCACGACATTCAACTGGATAAGTCAGACTTTGAAGCCATTGGCTTTAGTCCAGAATTTCTTCATTACAAACGCCAACTACTCGATGATTTAGCCAAAGGAGTGCTGCCAGAAGATGCCCTTATTTAAGCAAGATGCGACTTACTATGCGCAAGAAGTCAAGGACGGTCGTTTGACGTCCAGCCAATTGGTGGACTGGGCCCTCGAAAATATCCAGGCCCTCAATCCTAGCCTACATGCAGTGGCCCATGTCCAAGCCGACAGTGCGCGGGCTCAAGCTCAGGCTCATGACCAGCTCTGGCGGCAGTTGCCAGAGTCAGAACGTCAGGAATTACCTGCCTTCTTTGGGGTGCCTATTCTGCTCAAGGACTTGGGCCAACTCCAAGCTGGGGAGCCTTCCTATGCGGGCGCCCAGCTCATGGCCGACTATGTAGCCAAGCAGACTTCTTATTTCGTAGAACGCATCCAGGCTTTGGGCTTTATCGTGGTAGGTCGGTCCAATGTGCCGGAATTTGGCTTTAAGAATATTAGCGATGCCCAGTTTACCGGGGCGGTCAGCTATCCCGGGGATCTAACCCGCAATGCGGGCGGGATCCAGTGGCGGGGCAGCAGCTGCGCTCAAGGCTGGCATGGTGCCAATCGTCACAGCCAGTGACGGTGGGGGCTCTATCCGAATTCCCGCCAGCTTCTGTGGCCTGATTGGTCTCAAGCCTTCCCGTGGCCGGGTGCCGGTTGGCCCGGATGGCTATCGGGGCTGGCAGGGGGCATCGGTACATTTTGCTTTGACCAAGTCGGTCCGGGATACCTGGACCTTATTGGAGGGGCTGCAGGTGGAACAGTGGAGCGCGCCTTACATGGTGCCGCACATGAGTCCTGGGCCCCTGACCTTGCCTCAGCGTCCGCTCAGAATCGCCTATCTGCTGGATTCGCCCCTAACACCTCAAGTTCGCTTAGATGTGGCTAACTTGTTGCGCCAGACGGTAGAACGATTGGCAGGCATGGGTCATGAGCTAGTCGCAGTTGACTTCCCAGTGGATGTCATAGCGGCGGCGCGTGATTATACCACCATGAATGCAGTTGAGACGGTTGCTATGATGCGAGGATTTGAGGCTAGTCTGGGTCGCGCCTTTGACGCCAGACGATATGGAGCCAATGACCTGGGGCATCTACCAGGCCGGCTTGCCTTGGGATGCTGCCGATTACAGCCAGTTGCTGGGCCGTTGGGATCAGCTAGCGGCTGACTTGGAGAATTTCTTCCAGGATTATGATTTACTTTTGACGCCTGGGACCAATGGGCCGGCGCCCCTGCATGGGAGTTTTGCGGCTTCAGCGGAGATGGCTCAGCGCCTCTTGAATCAGGAGGGCTTAGCCAAAGAAGCTCGCACCGACCTCATTATGGAACGTTGGCAGGATAGTTGGGCTTACACGCCTTGGACCTTCCTCCAGAACCTGGCTGGTCAACCGGCCATCATGTTGCCTCTGGGCAAATCGTCAGAAGGCCTTCCGCTGGGTGTCCAGCTTTGGGCCGGCAAGGGCCAGGAACGGGTCCTCTGCCAGTTGGCGGCTGCCTTTGAAGCAGCAGGTGTCCTAGAGACAGAAATTATCGAATAGACAGCACCGAGGCTGGGACGAGTTCCCAGCCTTTTCTCATGGCTTAGTCTTGGGTCCCAGCAAATCCCTGTGTTATAATAGAAGGGAAAGAAGAAGGGAGCGCGTATACATGCAAGCTGAACGATTAGAAGCCCTAGTTGAGGGCATCAAGGTAGCAGGGATTGCCCAACAATTAGTGACGGATCCGTCAAGTATTGCTTATTTGATTGGCTATGAGACCCAGCCGGGAGAGCGGCTCTTACTGCTCAAGGTAGCAGCTGACGGTCGCCATCAACTCTATCTCAACCAACTCTTTCCACAGGCTAGTGACATAGCACACGACTTAGAAATTGTGACCTATCGTGATGGGGAGCCAGTCATCAGCTGCTTGGCCCAAAGTCTAGCGCCCGGCAAAACGGGGATTGATAAGGTTTGGCCCAGTCATTTTCTCTTGGATCTGATGGCGGCCCGCCAAGATTTGCAGCCGGTCAATGCTGCTTATTTGGTGGATGACCTGCGGGCCATCAAGTCACCTGAGGAGCAAGAACTCATGCGGGAGGCGTCTGCCCTTAATGATCAGGCCACCCTAGCTCTGATAAACTTGGTGGCGGATGGCTTGCCAGAATCTGAAATGGTCAGCGAATTGGCTGGCATCTATCAGCGTTTGGGTTGCCAAGGCTTCTCCTTTGAACCGATTATTGCCTACGGGGCCAATGGGGCCGATCCCCACCACGAAACCAATGACGACCGACCTCAACCGGGTGATTCAGTGGTCATTGATATCGGCTCTACCTACAAGGGCTACTGTTCGGATATGACCCGGACTGTCTTCTACGGAGAGCCAGACGAGGAGTCGCGGCGGGTCTATGAGACCGTGCGCCAGGCCCAAGAAGCAGCCATTGAGGCAGTCCGTCCAGGTGTGACCTTGGCCAGCATTGACCGGGCGGCGCGCCAGGTCATTGAGGAGGCTGGCTACGGGGAATACTTCACCCACCGGACCGGCCACTTCATCGGACGAGAAGTCCACGAAGCAGGGGACGTTTCCGAGTTCAACCAAGCTCAGGCCCAAGTCGGTCAAATCTTCTCCATCGAGCCAGGTATTTACCTGCCAGGCAAGGTTGGGGTGCGGATTGAAGACCTAGTCTTGGTGACAGAGACCGGTTGCCAAGTCCTCAACCAAGTCAGCAAGGACCTGATTGTGGTAGAACCACACTTGAAATTCTAATAGTCGAGTGGCTAGGGCATGTTGAGCTCTGGCCACTTTTTGCTTAGCTAGGCGAGCACTTTGACATCAAATCCTAAAAAAAAGTTAACATTACTGACATCATGCTATTTTTAGTGTATAGTAGACTTGTTGACGGTCTGTCCAAGGGACAACCGTGAGACATGACTTAAAGGAGTAGACGCTATGAGCAAGCTATCGCTCGAGAAAAAACGGAAGCTGATTCAAATTCTGACCGTTGTGGGTTTGATTCTGACCGTTACGGGCTCAGTCTTTATTGCCAGTTCGCCTTATTTTAAGGAAGGCGGGGGCTTTGGAGAACTGCTTAAAAGTATGGGGATATTCGGTCCCTTACTCTTCCTATTATTACAAATTTCCCAGACAATTTATCCCATTATTCCCGGGGGCCTACACAATGTCATTGGCGATGTGATCTACGGTCACTTTGGTGGCTTCCTGCTCAACTGTACGGGCATGGTCATCGGTTCCTGTATTAACTTCTTCCTAGGCAAACGCTTCGGATCCAGTTTCATCAAGGCCTTCTTGTCAGACAAGCAATACGACCACTATATCGCCAAAATGAATGATGGTCCGGGCTTCCGTCGCCTACTTAAAATCGGTTTCGTGGCGCCCATCTTCCCAGACGATATCTTCTGTATGATTACCGGTATGTCCAACATCACCTTCAAAGAATTCGTCAAGATTGTGCTGCTCTACCGGCCAGCTTCTCTCTTCTTCTTCACCTTCCTGTCCAGTGAGATTATTCAGTGGCTCTTCCGGACCTTCCTCCAGAAGGGGTGATAGGATGTTTCGTTGGCTCTTCATTAAGCTAGTGCGTTTCTATCAGTTGGCCCTATCGCCACTCTTCCCGCCTAGTTGCCGTTATAGTCCGACCTGTTCCACCTATACTATCCATGCCATTGAAAAACACGGCGCCTTCAAAGGCCTCATCATGGGCTTAGCGCGGATAAGTCGCTGCCATCCCTTTGTGGCAGGGGGCAAGGACCCGGTGCCGGACTACTTTACCTTAAGACGCTCAACCCTACCAGATGGCAGTCCTAAGCCCCATCCCAAGGGTTGTTGTCACCACCATCACTAAGATGAAACATTAAGCTAGGACCTCTAGGTCCTGGCTTATTTTTTGTGTCGGAAGGGGTTTATGGGACCTGCCTCTTTTTTTGTGGTCTAGCTTAGGGTATACTAATACTTGTAAACTTGATGAAAGCGAGGAAATCCTATGATGAAATCCTTCAAATCCTTCCTAATGAATGTCTTAAATGGCTCCGCCCTAGGGGTCATCGCTGCCTTGATTCCCGGGGCTCTCCTAGGAGAACTCTTCAAGGCTCTAACGCCAACTTTCCCTGACTTGGCCTTCATGACCCAGATTGTCAGTGCCACCAATACCTTTGTTGGCTTTGCGATTGGGGTGGCGGTTGCCATTCGTTTCGCCCTTAACCCCCTAGAGACCATCACGGTTGGGATGACCACCATGTTGGCAGGTGGTTCCCTTCAATTCCTAGAGTCTGGCCTGCAGCTTAAGGGGACGGGGGACATTATCACCATGTGTGTGACGGCCGGTCTGGCGGTGGCAGTCATCCAATTCTTGCGCCCACTGGTGGGGGCTTACGCCATTCTGGTCATTCCAACCTTAACCGTCATTGTGGCCGGTGGCTTGGGCCGTGTGCTCTATCCATACTTTATCCTCATTACCGGTAAGATTGGGGAATTTATCGCCCATCTCTTGACCTTAGAGCAAACCACGCTCTGCATCTGTCTAGCCATTATTTTTGCCTTGATTATTGTATCGCCTATTTCTTCAGTCGGCATCGGGATTGCCATTTCCTTGGCGGGCGTCGGTTCAGGGGCGGCCAACCTAGGGATTGTGGCTTGTGGCTTTGCCTTAGCCATTGCGGGGCGTCGCGTTAACTCTCTGGGGACCTGTATCGCCCACTTCATCGGCTCGCCTAAGCTGTCCATGCCTAACATTATCAGCCATCCTAAACTCTTATTGCCAATCTGCCTTAACGCCGGCATTATGGGCCTCTTGGCCTCCGTCTTCTACATTCAGGGGACGCCGCTATCAGCTGGTTTTGGCCTCAGTGGTTTAGTAGGTCCGGTCAACCACCTCAATATCGTGGGTTGGACAGCCGGAAATGGCCTAGTAACAGTCATACTCTTCGTCGTGGCCCCAATTGTTTTGGGCTTCGCTAGCGACTACCTCTTCGTCACCCGTCTGGGCTGGATTGACCCAGAAAACTATCGTATTACCATCTAATTCAAGAAAAGGAGACAAAACTATGAAATTTGCAATTGCTGGTGCCGGCGCTATGGGCTGCCGTTTTGCCTATCAACTTAAACAAAGTGGCCAAGAGGTTATCTTAATCGACCGCTGGCCAGCTCATATTGATGCCATCCGCCAAAATGGTCTGCATGTCGACTGGAATGGCCAAGAAATAGTGGAGCAATTCCCTATCTACTATCCTGAAGAAGTGACCGAACAAGTGGACGTGGTCATCGTCTTCACCAAGGCCATGCAGTTGGCGGACATGTTATCAGCCATTCAACCGGTCTTCGGACCTGACACCGCCGTGGTTTGCCTACTCAATGGATTAGGCCACGAGTTAGTCATGAAGCAATATGTGGCCGAAGAGAACCTAGTCATGGGCTCTACCATTTGGTCGGCCGCTTTAGACGGCCCAGGCCGGGCAGTGCTGCATGGCGTGGGGAGCCTATCCCTGCAAAACTTTGTCGACACACCAAACGCTCGTGCCAAGACCCAAGCCATTGTGGCAGCCTTGGATGCGGCGGGCTTGCATGCTAGCTACAGCGAAAATGTCAAGGCAGCTATTTGGCGCAAGGCCTGCGTCAATGCCTGCGGTAACGCGCCAACTGCCTTGTTGGAATGCGACCTGGGTGGCTTCTTCGACAATCCTTACACAGAAGAATTAGTGTCTGCTATCGCCCAAGAGTTTCACGGCGGTAGCCGCAACCCAAGGGGTGGAATTTGACCCAGCAGAACTGACTCAATTCATCATCTCTGCTTCCCTTAAGATTCGTGAGCACCATGCTTCCATGTACCAAGATTTGATTATCAACCGTCGTTTGACTGAGGTTGATTACATCAACGGGGCCGTGACCCGAATTGGGGAAGCTGCTGGCATCCCAACACCTGTTAACCGCACCATCACCCAACTCGTTCATATGAAGGAATTACTCTTGGGTGCCCAATAAGCTAGCCATCACCGTCTGCTCTTGGAGTAGGCGGTGTGTTTATGTCTGAACATTTTTCACTCTGAGGGGCTCAAAATACCGAAATGGTCTTGATTTATTAAGGTTTTTACGGTAAGATACGAGTAATATTAGGGCTATTTTTCGGGGAGCAGGCCCCCACCTGTCCGTTAAGGCACTAGCTTAGATAAAAACAACTGTCAATGTTCCATTGAAAGTAAGGAGGAAATAGCATGAAAAAATGGCAGTATTATTTAACCCTGCTGGTCTTATTGCTTTCCAGTGTGCTCTCACCCGTGAGTGCCTGGGCGCAAGAAGTTGCAGCACCCCAAGAAACCTCAGCCCTAGTTGGTGACAGCCAAGCTCAACCAGAAGCAGAAGCGACGGAAGAGTCTGAGGAAGGCTTGGATTCAAATCTGCCTAGTGATGTCGACTTAGATGAACTCATTCGACAAGCGCCAAACGTTAAGGCAGTACCCAATGTGGTGACACGTATTTATGCCACCACGCGTGACGGCAAGCCCATTACCAAGAATCTCTTGAAGTGGGAAGCCTTCCGGATTAACGTCGACTTTACCCTGCCTAACAATGTCATCAAGGCTGGGGATACTACCGTAATTGAGGTGCCAAGTACCTTGGCCTTTACCGAAGTATCCAACTTCGAAGTGCGTGACTCCAGTGGTCAGCATGTGGTGGCCACTGCTACCATCCAGCCAGGTGCTCGCACCGTGACCCTGACCTATACCAGTTATGCACAAAACAACTCGGATATCACCGGGAACCTCTTCTTCTACGCTCGGATTAACCATGCCGAGGTTACTGAGAAAGGTAACGTGGATTTGAATTTTGTCGTAGAAAACAAACAAATTCCAGGGGGCTCTGTACCTTTTGAAGGGGCACCAATTCCTAAGGGGAACCCAATGGATAAGTCTGGTTGGCAATTACCAGGTCAGCCTAATAAGATTCGCTATATCGTGGCGGTTAACCGTCGTGGGGAGCAACGTAAGCATGTCGTCATTCGCGACTACCTCAAAGACGAAGGCCTAGCCATTGATCAAAGCTCTGTCTCCATTACCAAGGGACACTGGGTTTACCAAAATGGTGGCTGGGTGCTCCAGAATGCTGCCAATGCAGCAGGTTCCTACAATGTCACTTGGGACCAAGGCAATACAGGTTTCACCATTGATTTTGGAGACTTAGATACTCAGACTGGTTTTGAGATTCTCTATACTGTCAATATTCCTTATGATGCGGCTGATGGCGAGAAATTCGGCAACTATGCTTCTATGACGGATGCCAACGGGACCGTCGCCTATACTAACTATGATTACAGCTACTCAATTGCCGGCGGGAATGCCGAGGGCTATACCTTCGTGGTCAAGGTCCATAAGCATGATGGCCAAGGCAAAGATTTAGCCGGTGCTGAATTCGAAGTTGTGCGGGATGCCAACAAAAAGGTTGTCGGCAAGATTGTGACCGACGCCCAAGGGAACGGGCAAGTCGCAGGCTTGCTGCGGGATGCCTATACCCTGCGTGAGATTAAGGCGCCAGACGGCTACCAATTATCTAATGAAGAAATTAAGATCCAAGGTGGCGACTTTGGCGCAGATAAGAGCGTGCTGAAGCAGGTTGTCAACGTACCAGCGGTGACCACGGTAGATGTGCGCGGGACTAAGACTTGGTCCGATGCTGAAAACCAAGATGGTTTGCGTCCAGAACAAGTAACCATCAAGCTCTTAGCTAACGGCACTGAAACGGGCCAAACGACTACTGCGACAGCAGCCAATGGTTGGACCTATGAATTCACCGGTCTTGATGCCAAGGATGCCCAAGGTCAAGCCATTACCTATAGCGTGGCTGAAGAAGCAGTCACAGGCTACACCTCAACCGTGAACGGCTACGATATTACTAACAGCCATACCCCAGAGACCGTGGACGTGCGCGGTACCAAGACTTGGGAAGATGGCGACAACCAAGATGGTTTGCGTCCAGAACAAATCACCGTTAAGCTCTTAGCGGATGGCGTTGAAACAGGTCAAACCACGACCGCGACAGCAGCCAACAACTGGACTTACGAATTTAGCAACTTGCCTAAGAATAAGGCGGGTAAAGCTATTAGCTATAGTGTGGCCGAAGAAGCAGTAGCCGGTTATAACACAACCGTCAACGGCTACGACCTCACTAACAACCACGCTACTGACTTGACTAGCGTATCCGGGACTAAGACTTGGCAAGATAATGATAATCAAGATGGTCTCCGTCCAGGCCAAGTGACCATCAAGCTTTTAGCAGATGGCGTCGAGACAGGCCAAACAGCAGTTGCTAGCGCAGCCAACAACTGGACCTACGAATTTAGCAACTTACCTAAGAACAAAGCCGGCAAGGCCATTACTTATAGCGTGGCTGAAGAAGCCGTTGCAGGCTATACGGCAAGCGTCAATGGCTACAACCTTACCAACAGCCATACCCCAGAAACGGTCTCTGTGCAAGGGACTAAGACCTGGCAAGACAATGACAACCAAGATGGTGTCCGTCCAGAACAGGTAACCATCAAGCTCTTAGCAGATGGCGTCGAGACAGGCCAAACAGCAGTCGCTAATGCGGCCAACAATTGGACCTATGAATTTAGCAATCTACCTAAGAATAAAGCTGGCAAGGCAATCGCTTACAGCGTTCAAGAAGAGGCGGTAGCCGAGTATACGGCTAGCTATCAGGCTTATAATGTAACCAATAGCCATACGCCCTGGCCAAACTAGCCACACTGTTCAAAAAGGTATGGGATGATGGTCAGAACCAAGATGGTCTGCGTCCCAGTTGAGCTCAAGGTTCAGCTCTATGCAGATGATCAAAAAAATATGGCGATGAAATCAGCCTAACAGCAGCTAACAATTGGACCTATACTTGGAGTCAATTGCCAGAAAAGGCCCAAGGTAAAGCTATTTCCTACCAAGCACGTGAAGTAGCGTGCCAGAAGGTTATCAAGCAGATCAACCAACTACACAAGCTACCGTGACGACCTTGACTAACCGCCATACGCCAGAAGTCACGAGCGTGTCTGGGACTAAGACTTGGAAAGACAACAATAACCAAGACGGTGTCCGCCCAGAGCGTATTAAGGTCAACCTCTTAGCAGATGGGGTCCTCAAGGCAAGCAAGGAAGTTTCCGCTGCCGATAACTGGGCTTACAGCTTCGATAATTTACCAAAAATTTGCTGCTGGCCAAGCTGTAGTCTACACGATTACCGAGGATGCGGTGGCAGAATATAGCACGCAAGTAGAAGGCTATAACCCTAACCAACAGTCATACGCCAGGTCAGACTAGCCTGACAGTGACCAAGCAATGGCAAGACCAGGGCGACCAAGATGGCCTACGTCCAAGTCAAATCCAAGTTCAGCTCTATGCTGACGGTGTTGCTTCAGGTAGCCCAGTTACCTTGACAGCCGCTAATAATTGGGTTTACACCTGGTCAGGTTTGGCTGAGAAGGCCAACGGCAAGACCATTGAATATAGCGTCAAAGAGGTCGACCAACCAAGTGGCTATACTAGCACGACTAGCCAAGTAAGTCCGGGTAATGTCCTCATCGTCAACCAACACACGCCTGCGACCACCGAAGTCAAGGGTCAGAAGACATGGGACGATGCCAATAACCAAGATGGCAAACGCCCTGAATCTGTGACCGTTCAACTCTATGCTGACGGCCAAGTGGTGGCTAGTCAAGTCGTGACCGCGGCCAACAATTGGACCTATAGCTTCAGTAACCTTCCCTCAATTTGCTAAGGGCAAGGCTATCAGCTACTCCGTTCAGGAATTAGTGGATGCCGGCTTAGACAAGGCAGGTTACCGACCAAGCTATGAAGCTTACAATATCACCAACCACTACAAGCCAGAAGTGACGATCTTTGAAGTTCGCAAGGTCTGGAATGACCAAAACGACCAAGATAAGTTACGTCCAAGTCAAATTCAGGTTCAACTCTATGCTGACGGCAAAGCCTTTGGCGAGCCTGTGACCCTGAAGGCCGACAATGACTGGCGTCATGTCTTCGCTGATTTGGCTAAGTACCAAGAAGGCAAAGAAGTAGTCTACACGGTGGAAGAAGTCGCGGTACCAAGCGGCTATAGTGTCACAAGCAGTCAAACTGGGGTAAATCAAGTGACCTTGACTAATACCCATCAACCAAAAACGTCCTGAAGATCCAGGTAAGAAGGACCTGCCTAAGACAGGTTCAGCTGAGACCTTCTCCTTAGCTTTAGCTGGCCTCATGGCCATGACAGGGCTTGGGCATCTTATGGGGGACTAAGCGTCGTCAAGCTTAGTCTTAACTAAGGACGATTTTAAACCAATAAAAAGTGGCTAGGATAAGCGTCCATAGCCACTTTTTTTCTTTTGCTTTTAATTTCTTCTTTTTTTCCCAACAAGTCTTGCTATACTATAGTTAGTTGAAATCATCGTGTCTATTGAAAGAAAGGGAATTATCACATGGCATTAACGAATATTTTTCGGCCTCTTGGGTGGTTTGGGCCTCTTCCTCTTCGGGATGACCCTCATGTCTCAAGGGCTAGAAACGGCTGCCGGCAGTCGTCTCAAGCAGATTCTGGAGAAATTGACCGCTAACCGCTTCATCGGGGTAGGGGTCGGTGCCTTAGTCGCTGCCTTGACTCAATCTTCTTCCGCAACCACGGTTATGGCCATTGGGTTCGTTAACTCGGGTTTGATGGACCTCAGAAGTGCGGTCTGGATTATCATGGGGGCCAATATCGGGACCACCATTACCGGGCAGTTGATTGCCTTGAACTTTCTCGGCTTATGCGCCGCTTATTCTCTTCGCTGGGGTCCTCTTGGCTATGTTCGCAGCCAAAGGGCGTTCCGCAGCAGTGGGCCAAGTCTTGATTGGGCTTGGTATGCTCTTCATGGGGCTTGGAGCACATGTCCCAATCCATGGAGCCCACTCCGCTATATGCCAGAATTTACTGGCCTCTTGGCTAAATTTCGAGAACCCATTTGCTGGGGATTGCCGTCGGGGCTATCTTTACTGCGGTGATTCAGTCCAGTTCAGCCTCGGTTGGGATCTTGCAGACCTTGGCACTCAGTGGCGTGGTCACCTTGCCAAGTGCCATTTATGTCCTCTTCGGGCAAAATATCGGGACCTGTATTACCGCCATTCTGGCTTCGATTGGTTCCGAGCGCAATGCAAAACGGGCAACCTTGATTCATCTCTTATTTAATGTCATTGGGACCGTTGTCTTCGTGGCTATTAGCCTGACAACGCCATTTGTCCACTGGATGGAAGGCCTGACGCCAGGCAATGTGCCAGTCCAAATCGCTAACGTCCACACCATCTTTAACGTGGTGACCACCTTCTTACTCTTGCCATTTGGGGCTCAATTGGTGCGTCTGACCTATGTTTTCCTGCCGGACCTACCACAAGCGCCAACTCCAAGTGTGGTTCGTCACCTGGACTTCAACATCTTCAATCAAGAATACCATGTTGGTTTGACCACCATGATGGGGGCGCAACTCTACAAGGAAGTCATGAATATGTTAGGCCTGGTACGCCAAAATGTGGCCTTGGCTTTCAGCCTCTATAATGCGTCAGATCTCGAAGACAAGGTAGCGGAATTAAAGAGTCGCGAGCAAGATATTGACGAGCTCAACCAACAGATTGTCCAATATGCGGCCATGTCTCTGACTCATGATGCCAACTTGCAGAGTGGTGAATATGTCAAGATTGCCTCTGACCTGGAGCGTCTAGGCGACCACGCCACTAACATTATGGAGCGCTTGCTCCTAATTCATGACAGCAAGCACGACCTGTCTGAAGAAGCGCGGGAAGAGTTGACGACTATGTCACGCTTGGCTCTAGAAATCTTAGACCAGCTCAAGGAGACCGTGGGCGACAACCTGGAAGAAGTCAACAACCAGGAACAATTAATCGACCAAGCCTACGAGACCTTCGAACGCATGCAAATTCAACGGCTTAAGAGCAAGGTCTGTGGGACTAGCAACAGCGTCCACTTCGCTAAGATTCTGACCGACTTCGAGCGGATTGGCGACCACTGTCTCAACATCGCCCAAGAAATGAACACCATCCACCCAAGTTGGAAATTCGTTGAACAACAAGACTAAAACTGATCAAGGCTAGGACCTAAGGTTCTAGTCTTTTTGTTTTGTCATTAAAATGTTAGAAGGAAAAAAGTGCCAAAATCCCCTCTTTTGGGTATTTATAGAGGGAGGGATGGAAATGAGAGTTCAGAATTTTCTAGCAGGTCGTTGTTTAACCCAGGCAGAAGCCCAAGAAGTGTGGGAGGCGACTGGAACTAGGGACCAGAGCTTGGAAGCTTGGCTAGCTAGTCTGCCTTCAAAGCCTGCCTTGACTGGACCGCCCTGGGTCTGTGGTCGCTGCGGTAACCAAGATCCACATCAGTTTTGGACCTTCCAGGGACTGGACGGCCAGCTTAGGACCTATTGTCTGGACTGCCTATCTTTGGGCCGCGTCATGTCGGGGCAACGACTTTATTGTCAGCCAGCTCCAGTGGCAAGGCCCCTGAGCCAGTCTCCGCTGACTTGGCAGGGAGAGCTAACCCCAAGTCAGGCTGAAATTGCCCAGAAGCTAGTCGCAGCTTGGCGGGGCCAGGAGCGGCGACCGCAATTAGTCTGGGCGGTCACCGGCGCCGGCAAGACCGAGTTGGTTTTTCCTCTCTTGGAGCAGGTGTTCATGGATGGAGGCCGGGTCTGTCTGGCCTCGCCCCGCATTGATGTCTGCTTGGAGCTAGCACCCCGGGTCAAGGCAGCCTTTGCTGGCTTAGACTGCCAGGTCCTCTATGGGGGGAGCCAGGATAGCTATGAGCTCAAGCCGCTGACATTGGCGACAACCCACCAACTGCTACGTGCTTATCAGGCTTTTGATTGCTTGATTGTGGATGAGGTGGATGCCTTTCCTTATGTGGATTCACGTGCCTTGCATGAGGCGGTAAGGCGAGCCCTTAAGCCGGGTGGTTTGCTCCTTTATCTGACCGCTACACCGGATGACCGGCTCTTATCTGACTGGGAGGCGGGGTGCTTGGTCTGCCAACAATTGCCGGCTCGCTATCATGGTCATCCCTTGCCCCTGCCGCAGTTGCAGTGGGTAGGGGACTGGCCTAAGGGCTTAGCTGCCGGTCGCTTGATTAAGCCGGTTAAGCAAATTTTGCAACGCTTCGGCCATTTAGAAGGCCCTAAATTACTTTTTGTGCCCCACATTCCGCAAGCCCAGGCCTGTGCTCGCCTTTTGAAGCCTTTGCTGCCGAATCTGGCCCTAAGCTCAGTTCATGCCAGTGACCCCAAGCGCCAGGACAAGGTCATGGCGCTAAGGCAAGGGGAACTAGATTTGTTGGTGACGACGACCATTCTAGAGCGAGGTGTGACCCTGCCCCATTGCCAGGTCTGTATTCTGGGAGCAGATGATGAGCTCTATACGCGAGCCAGTCTGATGCAAATGAGCGGGCGGGTAGGGCGAAGCGCCGATCAGCCGACAGGGCGCCCTGTGGTGGTTGCATCAGGGGCAAAGTCTTGCCATGCGTCAGGCCATCCAGCAACTTAGGGCCCTCAATCAGACAGCTCAAAGCGCGCGGGCTTTTGCGGGTCAACTAGGAGGTGGAAAGTTTGAAGTGTATCATGTGCCAAGAAGCCTGCCATCAGGGGCCGACCATCTGGGACTACCTAGCTTGGGGTCCCTTGTCAGAGTCAGTTCTCTGTCGCACCTGCCAAGACCTCTGGCAGTCTCAGATTGAAGGCCAGGTCATTTGCTGGGGCTGTGGTCGCGCCTTGTTCCAGGATGCCCAGGACCCTATCATGCCGTGGCTATCTGGCAGGATCAGCATGCCTATTGTCAAGAATGTCAGGCCTGGTTCAGCCACTATCCCATCGACTTAATCCATCACCAGGCCCTCTGTCCCTATCAGGGAGCCTTGCGCCAGTGGCTCCACAGCTACAAATACTTAGGAGATATTCGTCAGGCCCAGGCACCGGCCCAGCGTCTAAGGGACCTTTGCCAGTGCCCATCCAAAGGCCCATTGGTTGGTCTTGCCCTCGTCGCCAGCCAGTTTGGCCCAGCGCCAATTTCATGCCACGCGCCAGCTCTTAGAAGTGGCGGGTTTGAAGGTGGTTTGTCCATTTGACTATGTGGGGGATGGAGTCAAGCAAGCTAGTAAGAGTCGTCAGCAGCGTCTAGCGTTAGGCCAAGTTTTTGCTCTTAAGGAAGAAGTTCTAGCTCACTTGTCCGGGGGTGAATGGTGGCTCTTTGATGATGTTTACACAACTGGAAGCACCCTCTTGCGGGCCAAATCCTTGTTGTATCCTGTAGCAAAAATTCGGCAAATCCCCCTCTATTCCTTTTCTTTATTCCGTGAAGGGACGTGCAGAAAAATAATTGGGTGTTTCCGCTTTCAATCTTAGGGTGGGTATGCTATAATAAACATAAGCAGAAGATAAACTGCTTGACAATAGGATTAAGATCCCGGGATTAACCCTATTAATCACCAACAGAAATGAGGGATTCGGTTATGTTTAACTATAATGTACGCGGAGAAAATATTGAAGTGACCAAAGCCATCCGTGACTATGCAGAGAAGAAAGTCAGCAAGTTAGAGCGTTTCTTCGACAATGCGCCAGATGCGACGGCTTATGTTAACCTCAAGGTATATCCCGACAAGACAGCTAAAGCCGAAGTGACCATTCCGCTCTCCTTCCTAGTGTTGCGTGCGGAAGAAACCAACCCAGATTTATATGCAAGTATTGACCTGGTGGTGGATAAACTCGAACGCCAAGTGCGTAAACATAAAACAAAAATTCACCGTAAATATCGCGAAGTTCATGGTGATGCAGGGGCTTATGATGCGCTCCTCAACCAGGCAAGTGAACCTGCTAGCGAAGAACCTGAGCTAGATATCGTGCGGTCAAAACGCATTAGCCTCAAACCAATGAGCAGCGAAGAAGCGGTATTACAAATGAACATGCTGGGTCATGACTTCTTCGTCTACACAGACGCAGAAACAGAAGAATTCAGCATTGTCTATCGTCGTAAAGATGGCCGTTATGGCTTGATTGAGACGGCAGAACTCTAAGCTAAAGTTGATTTTGAAAAGGCGAGACCTAGGTCTCGCCTTTCTTGTTTGGCTGGATACCGACGGGCTATTATTTAGGGGACGTTAGATCCAATCCTTGCAGGAAAGAAGTCCAGCCGGACTTTTTTTCATTTTTTGGGATAAAAACATTCAAATTCTGCACGGATTCTGCTATAATAGAATAGATGCATTAGGCATAACTTATGATGTAGATAAACAAAGGAGATTATTAATGGCTAATTTTCTAAGAAACCTCGTTGAAAATGATAAAGCAGAATTGCGCCGGACAGGTCGTATTGCCGACCAAGTCATGGCGTTAGAAGACAAATACAAAGCCATGAGCGATGAAGAATTACGCGCCCAAACGGCTGAATTTAAGAAACGCCTGGAAGCAGGGACTAAATTAGACGACCTCTTGGTGGAAGCTTTCGCTGTTGTACGTGAAGCGGACCGTCGTGTCTTGGGGCTCTTCCCATACCGCGTCCAAATCCAAGGTGGGATTGTCATCCATGGCGGTAACATCGCCGAAATGCGTACCGGGGAAGGGAAAACCTTGACCGAAACCATGCCGGTATACCTCAATGCCCTAACTGGCAAAGGGGTTCACGTCGTGACCGTTAACGAATACTTAGCAACTCGTGACTCCAAGGAAATGGGGGCTGTCTACGAGTTCCTAGGTTTGACTGTCGGGCTCAACCTCAACAGCATGTCAGCAGCTGAGAAGCGTGAAGCTTACAACTGTGACATCACTTATTCTACTAACAACGAATTAGGCTTTGACTACCTCCGTGATAACATGGTGGTTTACAAGGAGCAAATGGTACAACGTCCATTGCACTTTGCGGTAGTCGATGAAGTAGACTCCATCTTAGTCGATGAAGCGCGTACGCCGCTGATTATCTCTGGTCAAGCTGAGAAGTCAACCGCCCTCTACACTCGGGCAGACTACTTCGCTAAAGGCTTGAAGGCTGAAGAAGACTATACTATTGACTTAACTTCTAAGACCATCTCCCTAACTGACCAAGGGGTTGACAAGGCTGAACGTGTCTTCCGTCTAGAAAACCTCTACGATGTTAACAACTCTGTCTTGGTTCACCATATTGACCAAGCTTTGCGTGCTAACTACATTATGTTGCACGACATTGACTACGTGGTTGACGAAGGCAAGGTTAAGATTGTCGATCCATTTACGGGTCGTATCATGGACGGTCGTCGTTACTCTGACGGTCTCCACCAAGCCATCGAAGCCAAGGAAAACGTTGAAATCGAAGACGAGTCTAAGACTATGGCGACGATCACCTTCCAAAACTACTTCCGTATGTATGAGAAGTTGTCAGGGATGACCGGGACAGCCAAGACTGAGGAAGAAGAATTCCGCGAAATCTATGGCATGAACGTAGTGGTGATTCCAACCAACCGTCCAGTACAACGGGTGGACGCACCAGACCAACTCTATCCAAGTCTTAAATCTAAATTCAAGGCAGTTGTGGCTGACATTAAGGAACGCCACAGCAAGGGCCAACCAATCTTGGTTGGTACAGTTGCCGTTGAAACCTCTGAATACCTGTCTAATCTCTTGACCAAGGAAGGCATTCCTCACGAAGTCCTCAACGCTAAGAACCACTTTAAGGAAGCAGAAATCGTTATGCAAGCGGGCCAACGTGGTGCCGTTACCATCGCAACCAACATGGCCGGTCGTGGTACTGACATTAAGTTAGGTCACGGTGTTAAGGAATTAGGTGGTCTCTGCGTGATTGGGACTGAACGTCACGAATCTCGTCGTATTGATAACCAGCTCCGTGGTCGTTCAGGTCGTCAAGGGGACCCAGGTGCTTCCCAATTCTACCTATCATTAGAAGATGACCTCATGCGTCGTTTCGGTTCTGACCGAATCAAAGCCATGTGGGAACGTCTCAATGTGACGGATGAAGAGATGGAAGATATGGCGATTACCAGCCGTTTCCTCTCTCGCCAAGTAGAATCTGCGCAAAAACGCGTCGAAGGGAACAACTACGATACACGTAAGAACGTCTTGGAATATGACGAAGTCATGCGTGAGCAACGTGAAGTTATCTATAGCCAACGTCAACAAGTCATCAACGAAACAGACAACTTAACTGACGCAGTTAAGGGGTATGATTAAACGTACCATTATCCGCGAAGTTGAAGCGGTGACTGAAGGCGACAAGAAAGACTGGAACTACCGTGGTCTCTTGGATTACGCGCACGCTAACCTAGTCAACCCAGAACAATTAAGTCTCCAAGACCTAGAAGGCAAATCAGCTAAAGAATTAGTTGAAACCCTCTATGGGACTGCCATGAAGGTCTTCCAAGAAAAACTCGACATGCTTTATGGTCCAGAACAAGTCTTGGAATTCGAGAAAGTGATTATCCTACGTGTGGTAGACAGCAAGTGGACCGATCACATCGACATGATGGATCACTTACGCCAAGGGGTCGGCTTGCGGGCTTACGCTCAAACCAACCCATTAACTGAATACCAAACTGAAGGTTACGAACGTTTCCAAGAAATGATTGCTGAAATCGAGTTTGACGTGACACGCTTCATTATGAAGTCACATATCCGTCAAAACTTGGAGCGCGAACAAGTTAACGCATAATCAAAAATCCCATTATATCATATATGATATAATGGGATTTTTTTGTGTCTGCTTTTCCTAGGAGAAGGAGCCTTTCTAAAAAAATATGTCATATATAGTTGACATCTCTCTCCGGAAGGTCTATACTATGTGTAACATATATGTGACACACAAGAAAGAAGGCGTGCTATGAACCGCGTGCGAGAACTACGTCAGAGCCGGAAACTCTCACAGTTAGCTCTAGCCAAAGAGGTTGGGGTCGCCCGACAAACCATCAACTTGATTGAAAATGACAAGTACAATCCATCCTTGGATCTCTGCCTCAAACTAGCTTATGCGCTCGAGACAGATTTGAATACCTTATTCTGGGAGGTCGAATTGCATGAATCAAACACACAAGCATAAGAAATTTAGCTGGGAGAACTGGATCCGCCGCTTTTACGGGGTTCAGAACTTAGACGAATATCGCATGGCCGAAATCAATAAGATTGGCAACAAAGCTTATCTGATCTTGCAGCCCTATCTTAGCTTGGCCAACGTCGCAGCCTATTTTCTCTGGTATTTCCAACCCGAATGGGCCTTTTGGGGCATGCTGGGTGTAATCTCCTGGTGCTGCTAGGGCTCAACACCTATGTGGCGACCAAGGTTCATCGCCTCAAGCTAGATGCCTTAGAAGTCGAACCTAATAAGGTCCAACAGGCCCTCAAAGACTTAGTCTGGTCGGCCATAAAAGCCGGGATTTTCTTCGCTGTTTGGATGCACTTTTCCCTAGCAGCCATCGGGGCACTCTTGGGTGAAGATGGCATGGCCCATCTGACCCATTGGCGCTACATTATCATTAATGCCTTAGGAGGTGTCTTCTTCGGGATTGTGACCTATACAGTAGGACGTCGGCGCTTGCAAGATGGCCAAGCTGGCCTAGAAGAAGACCTAGAGTCGAGTCAAGAGGAGGATGACCATGAAAACTAACTATCTAAGATGGCTAGCCATTCTGGCAGGTATGGGCTTGATTGCCATCGCCCTGTCTCGTGGCATGGGCTACTGGCAGGAATCCCTCATTCAGATGGATTCGACCCTACGCATTAGCATTGGCCTCATTCTAGGCCTGAGTTTCTTCGTATTTGTTTATTGGCAACAGAGAAAAAATTAAAAAGTAATCAGCAGATTAGGAGGTAATTCCCATGATTGAATTCCAAGACGTCTCTAAAACTTACGGGGCCACTCAAGCCCTCAAGAATCTCAAGCTTAGTATCCCAGAAGGCCAAATTGTCGGCCTAATCGGTCATAATGGGGCCGGTAAATCCACTACCATTAAATCCCTGGTCTCCGTCATTAACCCGACTTCAGGCAAAATCCTAGTCGATGGCTTAGACTTGGCTAGCCACCGGCTAACCATCAAGCAAAAAATTGGCTATGTGGCTGATTCGCCAGACCTCTTCCTACGCCTGACGGCTCAGGAATTCTGGGACCTAGTGGCTGCCTCTTACGGCATGACCAGCAAGGATTATGAAAGTCGATTAGTGGACTTGCTTGAGCTCTTTGATTTTGCCAGCCACCGCTATGAGGTCATTGAGACCTTCTCGCACGGTATGCGGCAAAAGGTCTTCGTCATTGGGGCCCTGTTGTCTGATCCCAGATATCTGGGTGCTTGACGAACCTATGACCGGTTTGGATCCTCAGGCTGCTTTTGACCTCAAGCAACTCATGCGAGCCCATGCAGACAAGGGCAAGACCGTGCTCTTTTCTACCCACGTGTTAGAAGTAGCCGAGCAGCTCTGTGATCGCCTGGCTATCCTTAAGAAGGGGGAACTCATCTTCTACGGAACCGTGGCAGAGCTCAAGGCGGAACATCCCGACCAAAGCCTGGAAGCCATCTATCTGAATTTGGCAGGGCGGAAGGAAGAAGGCGAGTCTCATGCGTCTTAAGATGATATGGCAACTGATGAAGGTCAACATCCTCTATGCGGGTCAGGCCAGCGCCCTCACTCGCTACCGTCAAAAGCAGGCCGCCAATCCCAATAAGAAACTGGATGTACCCATGATTCTCTTCCGCCAGTACCTGCTAGTGGGAGCCTTGTATGTCTTTCTCTTCTGCTTTATGAATGGCTTTTTCCAATTGGCAGGGGCACCCATTCGGTTTACAGTGATTGTTTCCGTCTTCGTGCTCATGATGTTGGGACAGGGCTTTATGACCTTCTATAATGTCTTCTATGAAAGTGGCGACCTACAAGCTTACCGGCCCTATGCCTATTCTGAAGGCGAAATTATGCTAGCCAAGCTCTTGTCGGCTCTGATGGTCATTCTCTTTACCATCTTGCCCGTCCTCTGCTATTTCATTCTCTTAGCTATTCAGAGCCCCGGCTTGTTGGTCTTGACCTTACCGCTAGCCCTGCTAGGCTTTAGCCTGATTCTGGCTACCATCATTTCCTTGTTGATTGTGCTGGCTCATTATCTGACCAAGACAACTGTTTTCCGTCAACATAAACAATTAGCCTCCAATCTACTCATGGCTTTGGTGATGATTATCACCTTCTGGGCTATCTTCCAAATTAATGGCAGCCGGGATGATTTAAGTCATCTATCTGGCCTGGCACAGATTTTTATGCCTTTCTATGACCTGGTGATGAATCCAGGACAAATGGGAGCCTGGCTAGGAATTTTGCCATGGCTAGCAGCCTTAGGGGCGCTCCAAATCCTCTTGCGGCTTCAAGTAGTGCCACAATTTTACGAAGCAGCCCTGACAACTTCCAGCCAATCCGGCATAGGTCAGCGCAAGAGCCGTATCTATCGTTTGGATGGCCAGGGACGTCTAGCTTGGGTCAAAACCTATGTTTGGCGCCTGGTAAGTGAGGGGTCAGTTCTCATGCAGGCCATCCTGATGAGTAGCATTTTCCCTTATATCTTCCTGATTGCCATCCTAGGGGGCTTGTCAGAAAAACCAGAACTGTTGGCGGAATTGGTGCAAGCTCGCTACCTGGCACCGCTCATGCTCCTGGTAATCTTTATTGCTGGCTTTAACGCTGGCTACGGTGGCCTAGCTATGATGGGCCATTCCTTAGAAAAGGATAACCTAGCCTATATCAAGACCTTGCCAATGGATTTAATGGGCTATCTCAAGAAAAAATTCTGGCTATTAGTTGGTCTGCAGAGCCCGCTAGCGCTGGTTATATTAATCGGCCTCTGCCTCTTCTTAGGCATGGAATGGTGGGTCATCGGCTGCCTAGTCTTAACCTGGCTAGTGGTCAGCCTGGCGTGGTCCAGCTGGTCCTACAGCAAGGATTATTTGGAGCCAGTCACCCAATGGTCTAATGTCTCTGAACTCTATAGTCGAGGCAGCACCTGGGTGCGGAGCATGCTGATGCTGCTAGGCTATATTGTGACCATTGCTTTGGTTGTAGGCGAGTATGTGCTCTTGATGAAGTTGCCTGAGAGAACAGGCTATGTTCACGCCCTCTTCCTGACCGCAATCTTGCTAGCAGTCGCGGCCATGATTGGGATAGTGGCCTGGCATCGCCTAGCCGTCCAAGTCCGTGGGACTGAGGCGGTTGGCCAACTAAGACATAAATGGTATTATTGGCCACCAGCCATTGTCCTGGGCTTCCTGGCCATTATGTTCAGCTTGTTGCCACAGGTTGTCGTCTTTAATTTACTGGCTCAAGTCGTGGGAAATCAACAGACCTACTTGATGTTGGCTGCCTTAGCAGGTGGGATTATCTTCACCGCTATCAGTCTCAAGTTCTATTACAAGCTTTCTGGTGAAGGTCTCAAGTTCGGCTGGAAAGACTTGGGCATTGCGCTTGTTTCTACCATTGCCATGCGAATAGTGATTATCCTGGTCTACAGCATGATGCAAGCTTACCAACAACAAACGGCCAATGATGTATCCTTAGGCAACGCCTTGGGATTAGCCACTGAACCTAGCCTATGGATTGCTTATTTCGTCATCTCGGTAATTGGACCGATTAGCGAAGAACTCGCCTTCCGTGGCTACTTCAAGAAACTCTTCTGTAGTAAGGGGCATTTTGGTTGGTTAGCTGGCCTGGTGTCATCTGGGATATTTGGTTATTTACATGGCTCTAGCACCTTCTTCGAATGGGCTATCTATGGTGGCATGGGCTTTTGTTTCTACCTCAGCTTCCGTCGCCGGAATCAACTAATCGATTCCATCGCCCTCCATATTGGGAATAACCTATTTGTTAGCATTATGCAACTGCTAGTTTATTATGGTATTTTGCGACTGCAATAAAAAACAACCCCACTCCTGAGATATAGGAGTGGGGTTTTATGCGCATATCATAGGGTTTCAAGGACTTAACTATGCTATAATAGGAGCCAGATAGGGAGTGACTTGAAAATTATGAAATACCTTTTATTACTTCGCGGAATCAATGTTGGTGGCAAGAACAAGGTGGTTATGAGTGAACTTAGAGCTCAGATTGAAGCCTTGGGCTATGAAGCAGTCACTACCTACATCAATAGCGGGAATGCTTTTTTCGAGACGGAGGAGCCTCTGGAGCGCATCAAGGCTAAGATTGGCGACATGTTGGCGACTTATCCCTTTACTATTTATCATGTGGTCTTAAGTCGTGATGCCTACTTGGCGGATGCAGCACAAGTGCCGGACTGGTGGCAGAGCCCTTAGCACGTCGTGATGTGCTCTTCTACACCGATCAGGTGGATTATGAGCATATGAAGGCTCGCATTCAGGCCATGCCCCTACACGATGAAGTGGTTTCATTTTGGTGACCGCGCGGTCTTTCTGGGGCAAATACTCGGAAAGTGAATACCTCAAGACCTCCTACCACAAGTACCTGCTCAAGGAGGACTTCTACCCGCAGATTACTATCCGCAATGGCAAGACCTTCGATAAATTGCGGGACTTGCTAGGCTAAGCACAAAAAAGAAGAGCCGGATTTGGAAGTCCGGCTCTTTGCTTAGCTAAACCAACAGGCTAGCCAGAGAATCAGGGATAGGGATGCCACGAATTAAGAGGTGGCTTGCCTGTATTCGGCCTAGTAGATAATGGCCGTTGAGCAGGGCGCAGATCATCAGACTGACTAGCGCCAAACCAAGCCCAAAACAGGCCGGGCCGTGGGCTAGCCAGCCCAAGCAGGTGGCTAGGCTGGCTGCCATAAGGCTCAGGGCGCAGAAGACATTAAGTCCGGTCAGCCAAGCCAGACCGGGGCGCCGACTATGAAGACTGGCGCCTAGCATGGCTAGGGCATAGAGGACTAAAAGCGTTAGTAAGATAACTTTTCATGATAGGACCTCCTTGTAGGTTACTATCTCTAGTAAAACCTGAGGGGCTAAGCCCCTGTCAAGAGGAGGAGACCAAAATGTTGCAGACAGGTCAGATTGAAGCCAAATACCAGGTCAGTCGCGACACTCTGAGATTCTATATTGAAGAGGGCCTCGTGGTGCCTGATAAGGTGGCCGGCAAGTATCAGTGGTTGCCTGAACATGAGGCGGCTTTGACCAATATTTTGGAACTGCGAGCCCTGGGCTTATCGGTCAAGGCCATTAAACGCATTAAGGAACTGCATGAGACGGCTTGTGGAACCGAGATCCAATGGCGGGAGAATTTGGCGGTTGTGGAGGAAGAGCTAGCAGATTTAGACCGCCAACAAGATGACTTGGACCGTCGCCGGGCTTCTTTGGCTGCTTTGGCCGACCAGTTGCGTCAGCGCTTAGAAGTTTAAAACTAAGCACAATTAAAGCCGTAGGCCCCCTGGTGGGGCCTTTTACCATTGTCCCACTAGGTTTTGCGTGGTACAATAAGGTGATTGACTAAACGAAGGAGCGTTGATTATGGAATTATATGAAATTCGTCAATTCATTGACAAAGCCAATAACCAATTAGCTAGCTTCAGGGGGTCTCTTTGACTTAGAGGCTTTAGAAGCAGATATTGCCGACTACGAACATCAGATGTCGGCGCCTGATTTCTGGGATGATAACGAAAAGGCTCAGAAAATTATCAGCCAACTTAACCTAGCTAAGGAGACTTACTCGACTATTCATGCCTTGGAAGAAGGCGTGGCCGACATTGAAGTGGCCCTTGAACTCTATGAAGAGTCAGAAGATGCTGACATCTTGGCCGAAGCGGAAGGTCAAGTGGCCCAAGTCCAAGCGGACCTGGATGCCTACGAGATGAAGTTGCTCCTGTCTGGGCCGCATGATGCCAATAATGCTATCCTGGAAATTCACCCAGGGGCTGGCGGGACCGAATCCCAAGACTGGGGCAGCATGCTACTACGTATGTACCAGCGTTGGGCGGATAAGCAGGGCTTCAAGGTAACGGTCTTGGATTATCAAGACGGGGAAGAAGCGGGTATTAAGAGTGTGACCTCTGGAAATCGAAGGCCACAATGCCTATGGCTACCTCAAGTCAGAGAAAGGGGTGCACCGTTTGGTGCGGATTTCACCTTTTGACTCCAACAGCCGGCGCCATACCTCCTTTCGCTTCGGTAGAAGTGACGCCTATGTTGGATGACACCATCGAAATCGACATCAACCCGGATGATTTGCGTATCGACACCTATCGGGCCTCAGGGGCTGGGGGTCAGCACATCAACAAGACTTCCTCAGCTATTCGGATTACCCATATTCCGACCGGCATTGTGACCCAGAGCCAGTCCCAACGTTCCCAGTTCCAGAACCGGGACTTGGCCATGGCCATGCTTAAGGCCAAGCTCTACCAATTAGAGGAAGAGAACAAGGCCAAGGAATTAGCCGCCCTCAAGGGGAACAAAAAGGACATTGCCTGGGGCTCCCAGATTCGCTCCTATGTCTTCCATCCCATACGCCATGGTCAAGGATCACCGGACTGGCTACGAAGTGGGCAACACGGGGGCCGTCATGGATGGCGACCTCAACGGTTTTATCGATGCCTATCTCAAATGGCAAATGGGCGATTCAGCCTCCTGATACACAATTGACATCTCCTTGTGACCCAGTGGACGAGGGAATGTGGTAGACTTAGAGTGACCAATTTTAGAAAAAGAAAGAGAAAGAAGGTGACCAGATGATTCAATTACAACGTGTCAGCAAACAATATGACAAGGGGACTATTGCCCTACGCGACATCAACCTCTTCATTGACAAAGGAGAGTTTGTCTACTTGATTGGGCCAAGTGGCTCCGGTAAGTCAACCCTGATGAAGTTACTTTATCGTGAAGAAATGCAGACCCGCGGAACTATCCGAGTAGGGGACTTTAACCTCAACAAGCTCAAGGAGCGTCAAGTGCCACATTTGCGCCGGACGGTAGGGGTAGTCTTCCAAGATTTCAAGTTGCTGCCTAAATTGAACGTCTACGAAAATATCGCCTATGCCCTAGAGGTAACGGGCGAGAGTGGCCGGACTATTAAAGCCCGGGTCAAGGAAGTTTTAGAATTAGTGGGTCTAGCCCATAAGGCTAAATCCTATCCAAATCAATTATCTGGTGGGGAGCAGCAACGGGTGGCCATTGCTCGGGCTATTGCCAACCGTCCAGCTATCTTGATTGCGGACGAGCCAACTGGTAACTTGGACCCTGAGACAGCTATGGGCATTCATCGTGTCCTAGAATCCATTCATCGCCGGGGAACCACCATTTTGATGGGGACCCATAACGATACCCTAGTGGACCACTTCCAACACCGAGTAGTGGTGCTAGAAGGTGGTCGGATTGTCCGCGATGACCGGAAGGGGGATTACCATGAGAGCCATTAGAAGTTTCTTCCGTCATATTCGCGACGGTTTCCGTAACCTCTTCCGTAACGGGCTCATGACCTTGGTGTCCATCTTCACCATGACCTTAACCTTGATTATGATTGGGAGCTTCGTCCTAATTTGGACTAACATTAATGAAGCAACGCGAAATATCGAACAGACCTTCCAAGTACGGGTGCTGATTGACCGTATCGCGACAGAAGAAGAAGAAGCCACACTCAAGACGCAAATCCAAGGCCTGGAGCATGTCACGGATGTGGTCTATCGCAGCAAGGATGAGGAACTAGAGCACTACAAGAAGACGATTACTTCTGACTTCGATGTCATTGAAGGGGATAAGAACCCCCTCAATAACGTTTATGTAGTCTCAGTGGATAAGGGTGAAAACCTAGATAAGGTGGCCCAGGATATTCGTAAGCTAGCCAAGGTAGAAGCTGCCAATTATGGTTCCACAGACGTTGAGACCATTCTAGGCAACATCAATGCCGTGCGGATCGTCCTAGCCGTACTGGCCTCTATCTTCGTTGTCTTTGCGGTACTTCTGGTGTCAAACACTATTCGTCTGACTATTTTGGCCCGCCGCACAGAAATCGAGATTATGCGTCTAGTAGGGGCAACCAAGCGCTACATTCGCGCGCCTTTCAAATATGAAGGGGCCTATATTGGCTTGATTTCGGGTCTTCTGGCCTTTGGTGCCTTGTATGGCATCTATGAAGGAGCCCATAGCTACTTGCCAGGCTTCTTAGGACTAGCTAATCTCCAGCTGGTAGCCACCATGCCAATTATGGCCTATGTCGGAGCAGGACTCCTGGTGATTGGGATTGTCTTAGGTCGCCTAGGGGCAGGCCGCTCAATCCGCCGTTTCTTAGACATATAAGATCCTAAAGGACTGGAAGATATTGCCAGTCCTTTTTAATATGAAAAAAAGCCACTAGCTTGGCTAGTGGCTGGGTCTTAGTTGAGGTTAGTCTTCTAATTGGTTGCTTAAAATGTTGACCTTGTAGAAGCGAGGCCAGTAGGCGGTCACGCCTATCATAATAACGCCGCATAAGAGGAAGAGTAGGCTAGCTGGCAAGTAGTCGAAACCTAAGGAGAAGATGACCATACCTAGGGGCGAGAGGAGTTGGCTAGCCGTTGAGACGATATTGAAATCCGGCCTTGATAGTGAGTGGGTACAATCTGGGTGACCCAGGTCATCATGGGAATGTTAACGGCCGTTGAGATACCACCAAAGATTAAACTAATAAGGAGGAAGAAGGCGAAGAAGGCATCTGTTGACAGAGGTAACCAGAGGACAGCCCCCATAAGCGCCACCAGGCCGCCAATGGTGAGGATGGATTTCCAGGCTAGGAGTAGTGGATAGCGGATAGCCTTACGAGCGGAGAGGTAAATCCCCACTAAGATGAAGCCTAGGCTGAGCGCAGCTTCTGTTAGGCCGTAGTAGTAATCTGAGAAGTGGAGGACTTTGACTTGGACATAAGGCATGCCCACAATGATCCCTGTAATCAGAAGGTTAATGAACATGAAGAGAGCCAAGGTATGTTGGAATTTCTTGTGGGCCTTGATAAAGTCCAGCCCTTCCTTGAAGAGGCTGAAGAGAGAGGATTCAGCATCAGCTTGATGATGCGCAACGAGGTGGAAGTTAAGGGTCAGGGTGATGATAATGACGAGAGCTTCTAAGCCAATCTCTAGCCCTACCAGGTATTCTAATGGCAGAGTGGCATAGAGGGCAACCCCAGCAATAGGCGCGATAAATTGAGACAGGGCACCAATGGTTTGTTCGATGGATCTGAGTTTATGGACGTGCTCCTCAACCACTAGGTTGGTAGCGGCCGACACCGAAGCGGTAGACAGGAATTGGTCGGAAATCTTGAGGGCAATCAAGAGCAGGAAGACCATAAGCAGATTACTAGTCAGATGGGTGGTAGCAATAAAGCCGGCAAAGAGCCCCAGGGCTAGGATACTGAGGCCTTGAGCCCAAATAATGATGTGTTGTTTGTTGTATTTATCGACTAGGCTACCGGTAAAGGGTAGCAGTAGCAGGGAAACCACCGGTCCTACTGCCTGGGACAGGCCGAAGTAAATGGCTGAGTCACTGTGCTTAAGAATAATCAAGCCGATGACAAAGGTCAGGATGGCAGAACCGAGCGTACCGGCTAGGTTGGATACAATCAGTTTACTGAGTTGTCTATTGGATGCTTGGGTAAGTCTAGCTTCCATGGGAATCACTCCTTTCTTAATCGATTCTAGTCTAACATAGGAGCTGGTGGCTGCCATCGGCCTTAGGACCGAAATTTGAGCGGAAGGCTATTAATCCAACCACAACTCGGAATCGCTTACATCAACTATTTAGTGGAAAAGTATTTTACCTGGGTCCATTCCATGGTAAAATGGACTGTATGCTTATGAGAGAGGAGGCGCCCAGATGCGAGATGGACAGGAACAAGACTGGCAAATGACCCCTATCGGGGGCGCTAGTGGTGATGCCTATATGGGCGTTAAGAATAACGAGCGCGTCTTCTTCAAGCGCAACTCCTCACCTTTATTGCTGCCCTATCAGCCCAAGGGATTACGCCTAAGCTCATGTGGACCCAGCGGACCTATTCAGGCGATCTCCTGGTGGCCCAAGAATGGAAGGATGGCCACTTGTTGAACCGGAAGGACATGGGCCAAGAAAAGGTTATTCAATTAATCCGTTCCATTCATCAATCTGACTACCTGCTCATGATGCTCAAGCGCAGTGAAGACCAACTCTTCTATCCCTTGGACTTTATTGCCCTCTACCGTAAGGATTTGCCAGCAGCCCTCTGTCAGCATCACTTCTTCAATGAAGTCATTCATTCTCTGGAAGATGCCTTGGATGACGACTTCTATAATGTTAACTACTGTGTCTGCCATGGGGATTTGCATCACCTTAATTTCTTGGAGGCGGAAGATGGCCAGCTCTATCTAGTAGACTGGGAGAATGTCCGCATTGCCGATCCGCTTAGTGACCTTAGCCGTCTACTCTGTGAGTATTACCGGCCTAGCGAGTGGACTCAATGGCTGAAGACCTATGGCCTGCGCTTTGATGCCACTACCTACAAACGGGTCCAGTGGTATAGCCAGATTAACTGTCTACTCATTATCAAACACTATTACCAGGAGAATCGCTTCGACCGTATGAACGAGTTGGTCCTACTCTTGAAGTCTATCTACCAAGGGGCGCAAGCTGATAAGCGGCGTCTCGCCCATCAACCAAAGGAGTTTTTCTAAGTTATGAGATTACGTCATAAACCTTGGGCCCAGGATAAACTGGATGCCCATCCTCAGTATGTGCCTCAGCAGGCGGAGACACTCCGTGGCCAGTGGCAGACCCGTTTCGCCAAGGAACAGCCTATTCATATCGAAGTGGGTTCCGGTAAGGGGCGCTTTATCGTGGAAATGGCTAAGCGTCACCCTGAAATTAACTACATTAGTATTGAGATTCAAACCAGTGTCATCGTAACCGTTTTGGAACATCAAATCCGGGAAGATTTGCCTAACTTGCAGATTCTTCACGCTGATGGCCGCAACCTCAACCAGTACTTCGCGCCGGGTGAAGTGTCCCTGGTCTACCTCAATTTCAGCGATCCTTGGCCTAAGAAGAAACATGCCAAGCGTCGTCTGACCTCGCCTGACTTTTCTGGCTCAATACCAGGAGATTCTGGTGCCAGAAGGGGAGATTCACTTTAAGACCGACAACCAAGGCCTCTTCGAGTATTCCTTGGCCAGCATGTCCCAGTATGGCCTCTACTTCAAACAGGTCTGGTTAGACTTGCACCAGTCAGACTTCCCTGATAATGTCATGACTGAATATGAGGAGAAATTCTCTTCGCGTGGTCACCGTATTTATCGCATGGAAGCAAAGTTTAGAAAATAAGCCCTTGGGGCAGGAAGGCGACTTCCTGTCCCTTTTTGAATGGGCCTGACTAGTTTGGATTAAGCGTGTCTCTATACAAGGCCCTGATAAATTTGGTATAATAGCGTTATCAAAAGCAACCGGAGGCGGTATTATGGTAAAAGATAATCCATTAGAAATCGAAAACATCGAAGATGAAGAATTGGCCGCACAAGACCATGCGGATGGTCATTGTGGTGTAGGGTGCTGCAGCACCTCCTTCCACGTAGTTGATTCTGAAGAAGCCTTCCAAGAACTTCTTCGGGGTTTGCAAGACGAAGGTTCATTCTAATCTTGCAAGACCCTGAGGCCCTTGGGGCCTCTTTTTTCGTAGAGAGGGAGGAGAAAGTGTATGGATGAACTGGTCTTGTTAAAGGAACTCATTGCCATTGGCCTAGCGGGTGTCTTCTATTCCAAGGATGTCTTCGACACCGAACGCTATGAGCGGATTCAAGTCATTGCCAAGGAACTGATTGCCCAAAGGTCTAATTTGACTCGGGAGCAGCTGGACCTGGGCTTCGATGGCGAATATGGCTATCAGACGCCTAAGGTTGATACCCGAGCGGTGGTCTGGCGAGACGGAAAGATTCTGTTAGTTCAGGAAGCCGATGGGCGCTGGGCCCTGCCAGGTGGATGGATGGACGTGACGGAGACCCTGACTTCTAATGCCCTCAAGGAACTTTGGGAGGAAGCGGGTGTCGTCGGACAGGCTAAGCGTCTGATTATGATCCAAGACCGTAATTTGCATAATCCAGGTCATAGTCCTTTAACTATTCTCAAGTGCTTCATCGAGTGTGACTACCAGACTCAAAACTTCCAGGCCAATGTCGAGACCCAGGCAGCGAAATTTTTCGCTCCGGATGACTTGCCGGAACTCTTTGAAGCCAAAAGCTCCTACCAACAAATCGCGCTCTGCCATGAGGCCTATCAGGCGGGTGAGCGTTGGCAGGTATTAATCGATTGATTTTTGAGCATTCGAACATTTAATTTGTTCGATTTTTACCCGATTCGTGTTACAATAAAGTCAAGCAACAAAGCAAAGGAGATATGCGCATGTTTAATGAAAAAGACTTACTCGCCGTCAATACCCTACGGACCCTGAGTGTGGACCAAATTGAGGCTGCTAACTCAGGTCACCCTGGTTTACCAATGGGGGCGGCACCGATGGCTTATGCCTTGTGGGCAGGCCACTTGAATGTTAACGCTAAGGATTCTGACTGGCTCAACCGCGACCGTTTTATCCTCAGTGCGGGCCATGGTTCAGCCTTGCTATACAGCCTGTTGCATACCGCTGGCTTTGATGTAAGCATTGATGACTTGAAGAACTTCCGCCAATTAGGCAGCAAAACCCCTGGTCACCCAGAAGTGGGTCACACGCACGGGGTAGAAGCGACTTCTGGTCCTTTAGGTCAAGGGATTGCGACAGCTGTCGGCATGGCCATGGCTGAAGCCCACTTAGGCGCGACCTACAACACGCCCGACTTCCCAGTGATTGACCACTACACCTATGCCCTTTGTGGTGACGGGGACTTAATGGAAGGGGTAGCCTATGAAGCCTGCTCCTTAGCTGGTAAGCTCCAATTAGGTAAATTAGTAGTGCTCTACGATTCAAACGATATTTCCTTGGACGGGGACTTATCTCAAGCCTTCGTAGAAAATGTCAAAGACCGTTTTGAAGCACAAGGTTGGCACTATCTCCGCGTGGAAGATGGTAACGACTTGAATGCTATTTCTGCTGCCATTGAAGCAGCTAAGGCTCACACTAGCCAACCAACTATCATCGAAATCAAGACCGTGATCGGCTTTGGTTCTAAGAACGAGGGGACTGCCAAAGTTCACGGGGCACCTTTAGGCTCAGAAGATTGGACCGCAACCAAGGCTAAATACGGCTGGAACTACCCTGCCTTTCACTGTGCCAGAAGAAGCAGCTCAACTTTTCGCTGAGAAAGTTCAAGCGCGTGGCGCCAAAGCCAATGAGGCTTGGAACCAGTTATTCGAAGCTTACAAGGCTGCTCACCCTGAAAAGGCTGCTGCCTTAGTCGCTGCCTTCCAAGGTAAATTGCCTGAAGGCTATGATGCAGGTCTGAAACTAGTTGGTCCAGAAACAGCGGCTGACGCAAGCCGTAACTCAAGCTTCAAGGCCATTCAAGCCTTAGGCCAAGGCGTTCCTTTCCTATGGGGTGGCTCTGCCGACTTATCTGGTTCTAACAAGACCATGAACAGCCAAGAGCACGACTTCATGCCTGACAACTACGCAGGCCGCAACATCTGGTTTGGGGTACGTGAATTCGGTATGGCAGCTGCTATGAACGGGGTAGCTCTCCATGGAGGTTCTAAGATTTACGGCGGGACCTTCTTCGTCTTCACTGACTACCTCAAGGCTGCAGTACGTTTGGCTGCTTTATCTCAATTGCCAGTTATCTATGTCATGACACATGACTCAATCGCAGTTGGGGAAGACGGCCCAACCCACGAACCAATCGAACAATTGGCTGCCTTCCGTGCCTTGCCTAACCTCAACGTCTTCCGTCCAGCGGACGTGAACGAGACTTATGTGGCTTGGAAAGTGGCAGTGGAAGAACAAACTCGTCCAAGTATGCTAGTCTTAACGCGTCAAAACTTGCCAGTCTTGGCTAACAGCCAATCCTTGGCTGAAGAAGGCGTACGTAAAGGGGCTTATGTGGTATCCCCAGCTCAAGGTCAAGTGCCTGCTGGTTTACTCCTAGCTTCTGGTTCTGAAGTAGCCTTAGCGGTCGCAGCTCAAGCTAAATTACGTGAAGAGCACGGCGTGGATGTATCCGTTGTATCCTTCCCAGCCTTCAACCGCTTTTGACGAGCAAGATGCGGCTTACAAGGAATCTGTCTTACCAAATGCTGTTCGCAACCGTCTGTCTGTTGAAATGGCTTCAACCTTCGGTTGGCAAAAATATGTCGGCTTAGACGGCGTCACTGTGGGGCATTGATGGCTTCGGGGCATCAGGTCCAGCTGACCAAGTCATGGCTCAATTTGGCTTCACCGTAGACAACGTGGTGGCACGTTACTTAGAAGCTTTCGGTAAATAAGCTAAAGAATTTAAAAGGGTTGGAAGCTAACTTCCAGCCCTTTTTTCTATGGCCGAGTTAGTCAGGCGGGAGAGGCCAAAAGTGTGCATTTAAGCGCACATTTTTGGTGATTGGAGTTGTTTCAATGGGGCGTCATCGGGTATAATAGAAGGGAGTAGCTTAAGAAGGGGGATACTACTATGCGCGAATATGAACGAATGATTTCTGGGCAAGCCTATGATCCATCAGACATGGAGTTGCGCCAATTGGGCCAAAAGGGGCGCTTGGCGATGGAGCGCTATAACGCCTTGTCGCGGACGGAAAAGGAAGCTCGTTATCAGATTCTCAAGGAGACCTTCGCGGCAATTGGCCAGCGTTGTCATATTGAGTCTCCCTTCTATGTGGACTATGGTTGTAATATCTCGGTGGGTGAGTACTTCTATGCCAACTTTGATTGTATTATGTTGGACGTGGCGCCGATTACTATTGGTCGCAATGTTATGTTTGGGCCTCGGGTCAGCCTCTATACGGCGACCCATCCCCTGGATGCTGGGGTCCGCAACCGCATCATTGAATTTGGTAAACCTATCACCATCGGCGATGAATGCTGGCTGGGTGGCAATGTGGTGGTCAATCCTGGTGTCACCATTGGCCCTCGTACGGTCTGTAGCCTCCGGCTCTGTTGTCACCAAGGACCTGCCGGCTGATGTGCTAGCGGCAGGCAACCCGGCTCGCATCATCCGAACCTTAGGTCAGGAGGAACGCCTGCATTGGGAGGCGGTCGAGGCTGACTACTTTGCTAGCAAGGCAGCAGAGGAGGGAAAGCGTGATTAAAAAACTCCGCGGTCGTTTTACTACTGGGCGGGCCCTGGTAACGACCCTTCTGATCCTGATTCAGCTGGTCTGGTTTATCACAGTTTTCCTTAATATCATTGATTACTCCTTGGTACTGGACGCCCTCTTGCGGGTCTTCACGGTCATTATGACCCTATATCTGATTCGTAAGAACGAAAACCCAGCCTATCGCATGAGCTGGATTATCCTGATGGGCCTCTTGCCCATCTTCGGTGGGCTCTTCTATGCCCTCTTCGGAAATAAGCGGCCTAGCCGACGCATGGCAGCCCAGGTAGCCAACCAAGTGGCCAAGGATTACGGCCAAGCTGTGTCAGGGGCTTATCCTCACCTGTTAGACCAGGATTCCCGTCTGGCTAGCCTCAGCTATTATATTGAACAAACCTCTAATTTGCCGGTCTACGGTGATACCCAGGTAGATTACTATGCCGCAGGTGAGTTGGCCTTGGAGCCTCTTTTGGAGGCTTTGCGGTCGGCTGAACGCTATATATTGCTTGAATTTTTCATTATGAACCCAGGCCTCTTCATGGATCAGGTCTTCGAAGTCTTAGCGCAAAAGGCTGACCAAGGAGTGGAGGTTCGGGTGATTTATGATGACTTTGGTTGTTTGACCACCTTGCCTAGCGACTTTGTCGCACAAATGGAAGCCATCGGCATTAAGTGCCTGCAGTTTAATCCCTTTACGCCGGTAATTTCGCTGGCCGTTAACAACCGTGACCACCGCAAGATTGTGGTCGTCGACGGCAAGGTGGGCTTTACAGGTGGCATGAACCTAGCCGATGAATATATTAATGAAATCGAACGTTTTGGCTATTGGAAGGATAACCTGATTCGCCTAGAAGGGCCAGGTGTCTGGAGTTTGGCCACGCTCTTCCTGGATATGTGGAATGCCTTCTATCCTAAGAAGGACATTAACTATGAGACCTTCAAAGATGACACCCTAGCGGAGCAGGCTCTTAACCTAGCCGACCCTTCTCAGGGCTTTGTCCAAGTATATGGCGACACGCCTTTGGATAATGAGCCCCTAGGTGAAAATGTCTATCGCGATATGCTCAATATTGCCCAGGATTATGTCTATATCTATACGCCTTATCTGGTTATTTCCTATGAATTGCAGACAGCTATGACTCTGGCGGCGAGACGTGGGGTGGATGTCCGCCTCATGACCCCAGGTATTCCGGATAAGAAGATGGTCTTCCGTATGACCCGCTCTTACTATCGTCCCTTGATTGAAGCAGGCGTTAAGATTTATGAATTCAGCCCTGGCTTCCTCCATGCCAAGACCTTTGTGGCAGATGATCGCCTGGCCAGTGTGGGGACCATTAACCTGGACTACCGCTCCCTCTATCTGCACTTTGAGTTGAGCGCTATGTTATACAATCATCCAGTGATTCCAACCATCAAGGCGGACTTCCTGGCCACCCAAGCTCAAGCTCGCCAGATCACCCTGGCAGATACCCGCAATACCTTGACTGGTATGTTGTGGGATGCTGTCTTACGGATTGTTGCACCATTTGTATAAAATAAGTCAAAAATTATTGTTGAAGAGGACGGATTTGACATGTCAGACCAAGAACAAGTAAGCAAGCAAGATCCAATTAAACCTTCAGAAGAGATCAGTCCTAGCCCTGCCAGTGACCCAGCGACCTTGAGAAAACGGGCAACCCGGACAGGCTTGACCCTCTTAGCGGGAGCTATCGCAGTGCTAGTGCTGGCCTGGGTGGCTTTCCCTCTTATTCGTGGGGGTTCAAGCCAGAGCATCCAAGCAGCCGAGAGCGCCATTCAGGACCTCTACCTCAGTCCGCAACGAGACTTCTTGGCTCAAGATATCTCGACCAGCAAGTTAGAGGCTGCCAAGTCCAAGGTCCAAGCCTTAGGGGGGTGGTCTGGTTACCGACTTATGCAGGACTACCAAGCAGCAGAAGCCCGTTACCAAGCCATTCAAGCCCTGAGCCAGCTCTATGCTAGCGACCAGGCCCTCATTCAAGGTAGCCAGGTCAACCACCAAGCCAAACTAGCCGAAGGTGTGACGGCCGAAACAGTTAAATCCGTGGCTAGCAATGAATCGGTGACTAAGGTAGGTAAACAAGATGCCCTAGGCCAAGCCATCCAAGAACTGATTGTGGAGGCTGATCAAGTCTTTAGCTTGAAAGATAAGGTGACGGCGGCGATTAGCGACTTGTCCTTGGGGACGACCGTCGACCAAGCGACGGTGGACACGAACGTAGCCACTCTTCAGGCCATCGAGCAAGATATCCAAAAGATTGAGGCTCATACCGATGCCCAGGACTTGAGCGACCAACTCAAGGATAAGGCCAAAGACTTCGCCAAGGCAGTAGCTAAAAATGCCACCGACGATAACTTATCCAAGGAAAGCATCGAGGCCCTCTGGTCTTGTGCTAGCCTAGCAGACGGCTTGTCAGGCTCTGCCATTGACCACCGTAAACTAATCAGTCTAACTTTTGACGATGGTCCTAACCCAGAAGTGACAGAGAAGTTACTGGCAGTCTTAGATAAGCACCAGGTGAAGGCCACCTTCTTCATGATGGGGGGCTTCGTCGAGAAGTATCCTGAGATTGCCCGTAAGGTGCGAGATGCCGGCCACCAAATCGGCAACCATACCTATACCCACCCTGACATGGCCAAGGAGTCAGATGAAGGGGTTAAGAAGCAAATTCAATACGCCCAAGAAGCTATTCAAGAAGCGACGGGTGTCACCCCAACCCTCTATCGCCTACCATTCGGGAGTGGGGGTAAGCGGGTAGTAGACCTCCTACAACCTATGACCTCGATTGTCTGGAACGTGGATTCCGAAGACTGGAAGAGCCACGACAAGGACATGATTATCGAGCAGGTCTTGAGCCACTTGCAACCTAAGTCAGTGATTCTCATGCACGATACCCACATCTCAACGGTGGAAGCCATTGATGTCCTCATTCCTATCTTCAAGGAGAAAGGCTATCACTTCGTCATGCCACAGCAGAACGATCTAGGTTATTACTATTACTAAGTCAAAGGACCGGAAGGTAACTTCCGGTCCTTTTCTTGTGCTGACTTAAGCACAACTTGCTTCGTCCCGCTAGGCAAGCTAGCGCAAGTTTGTGTATAATGGAGAAGAGTTAGCATGTCTAGACCTCGCATATTTGAATTAATACTATAGGAGTTACCACTATGCAACGTGATGTACGTGAGACCGTCATGAAGTATGTCTTCTTGATTTCGGCTTTGATTTCGGTCTTATCTATTATCCTGATCTTTTACTTTATCTTCTCCGGCGGTCTGCCCTTTATTCTGCGGCAGGGAGTCTGGGAATTCCTGACGGGAACTAACTGGCGGCCAACGGCTAGCCAGCCTGAATTTGGCATTCTGCCCATGATTGTAGGTTCCCTGATTGTCACAGGAGGTGCTATCCTGATTGGGGTACCTATTGGAGTGCTGACGGCCGTCTACATGGTCTTCTACTGTCCAAAAGCCTATTATCGTTATGCCAAGTCGGCCATTAACCTGATGGCGGCCATCCCTTCCATTGTCTATGGCTTCTTCGCCCTCCAAATCTTCGTTCCTTTCTTCCGGATTATGGGCCGGTCGGGCATGAACATGGTGACAGCCTCGCTCCTGCTAGGCATTATGATCCTACCGACTATTATCGGCTTGTCGGAATCCGCCATTCGCAATGTGCCTAAGTCCTACTATCAAGGGGCCATCGGCCTAGGGACCACCCACGAGCGGGCCATCCTGACGGTCGTCGTGCCAGCTGCTAAAAACGGTATTTTGTCAGCCATTATCCTCGGGATTGGCCGGGCCATCGGGGAAACCATGGCTGTTATCCTGGTGGCGGGTAACCAACCACGCATTCCAACGGAACTCAACCAAGGGGTTCGGACCCTGACAACCAACATCGTCATGGAAATGGCCTACGCAACCGGCCAGCACCGGGAAGCCTTAATCGCCACAGCCGTGGTCCTCTTCGTCTTCATTCTGATTATTAACCTCTTCTTCACCCGGGTTAAAAAAACAAAGGAGGTAAACGCTAATGTCTAAGCTTACTTGGGTTAAGTGGCTGATCTATGCATCGGCTGCCTTCACCTTGGGCATGTTAGCCTTCATCGTGGGTTTTATTGTTTGGAACGGGATTGGCGCCTTAACGCCCAGTCTCTTCGCCTGGGACTACACGACGGAGAATCTGTCCTTAACGCCCGCTTTGATTTCGACCTTGATTACGGTCGGTCTGTCGCTAGCTATTGCCACCCCCATTGGTGTCTTTACGGGCTTTTATCTGGTGGAGTACGCTGACCGCAAATCACGCGTAGTCAAAGTCATTCGCCTGGCGACGGACACCTTGGCAGCCGTGCCGTCCATTGTTTATGGCTTGTTCGGGATGCTCTTCTTCGTTATCTACCTGCGCTTCCAGTTTTCGCTCTTGGCCGGGATTCTAACCATTGTCATTATGGTCCTGCCCATTATTATTTCGGCAACGGAAGAAGGTCTGCTCCAGGTCGATAATTCCCTGCGTATGGGGAGTTTGGCTCTAGGTGCCGGTAAATTGCGCACCATTTTCACCGTTGTCCTGCCGGTGGCTATGCCAGCCATTCTGCAAGGGGTCATTCTGGCCGTCGGGCGGATTGTCGGGGAAACGGCCGCCTTACTCTTTACCTTAGGGTCAGCGACTGGTCTACCTTCTAGCCTCATGTCCAGTTCTCGGACCCTGTCCCTACACATGTACGTGCTCTCGTCAGAAGGGCTTCACCTTAAGGAAGCCTACGCGACCGGGACCGTCATTATTCTCTTAGTACTAGCAATTAACGGCTTATCGAGCTACATTGGGCGTCGCTTAAGTCGAGGAGGAAATTAAGATGACTCAGCCATACAAGTTTAATGTTACCAATCTCAATCTCTATTATGGAGATTTTCATGCCCTCAAAAATGTCAATATGCAACTAGAAGACAAGGTCGTGACCAGCTTTATCGGCCCTTCTGGTTGTGGTAAGTCCACCTTCCTTAAGACCCTCAACCGCATGCAGGACTTGGTGCCTAGCGCTCGCGTAGAAGGGCTGATTGAGCTGGACGGTAAGAATATCTATAGTAAGAACTATGATGTCACCCAACTGCGTAAGCAAGTGGGCATGGTCTTCCAGCAACCCAACCCTTTCCCTAAGTCTATCTATGACAATATCGCCTACGGGCCACGTACTCACGGCATTAAGGACAGCCAAGTCCTAGATGAGATCGTGGAGAACAGCCTCAAGGGGGCCGCTATCTGGGATATGGTCAAGGACAAGCTGCATTCTAATGCCACTGAATTATCAGGGGGGCAACAACAACGGATTTGTATTGCCAGAGCTATCGCCAATGACCCTGAAGTCCTACTCATGGACGAGCCGACTTCAGCCCTGGACCCTATTTCGACCAACAAAGATTGAAGACTTGATTCAGGAACTCAAGGACCGCTACGCCATCGTGATTGTGACCCACAACATGCAACAGGCAGCCCGTATTTCGGACAAGACGGCCTTCTTCCTATCAGGGGAAGTGGTGGAATTTGGCGACACGGCCCAAATCTTTACCGATCCACACGATCAACGGACCAATGACTACATCTCAGGCCGCTTCGGCTAATCTAGAGGAGGTATGACCTATGCGTAATAACTATGTTCAAGAATTAGAAGCCTTACACAACAAGCTCTTAGACCTAGGTAAGGCGGCTGAAACTTCAGTCAACAAGGCCACCCAAGCCTATATCGAAAGCGACACCGAGTTGGCTCACGAAGTCTTCAGTGATGACCTGAGAATCAACGCGACAACGGCCGAAATCGAAAAAGACACCCACAAGATTATTGCTTTGCAGCAACCTGTGGCCCAGGACTTGCGTATGCTCTTCGCCGTTCTTCATGTCAGCATCGACCTGGAGCGCATTGCTGACCACGCGGTTTCGATCGGGACTATCGCCCTGCGCAATCAAGACCACGACGAAGAAAGTCAGACGGTTAAGGGTTACTCTAGCCCGCATGGCGCAAGTGGCCGAGAAGATGATTGCGGACGCCTTGGACAGCTACATCAGTCGTGATGCTAAGAAGGCCCGCAAGGTGGCTCTCATGGACGAGGAAATTGATGAATTGCTGGAGGCGGTCTATCGCGATACGGCTGAGCGCATGGAGCGCAAACGGGAGCTGATTCCAGCCGGGATTGACTACTTGGGCGTGGCCGGCAGCTTGGAGCGGATTGGCGACTATGTAACCAACATTTGCGAGCGGGTGGTCTTCCTCAACACGGGCGAAATCGTTGAGCTCAACTAGGAGGCTAGTAGATCATGTTTATGCAGAAGAAATGGGGGAGTCGGCGCCTTAAGTGGGCACTGGCGACTCTAGTGACTGGGCTTCTAGCGGGTGTCCTTGGGCCGCTTGGCTTGGAGGCAGCTGCTGCTAGCTCGGTCAGTGGCCAGCCCATTATTGTGGTCAGCCGGGAAGCAGGGGTCTGGGACGCGCCAAGCCTTTGTGGAATTGGCTAAAGTCCAGGATGCCCAAGGCGATGACAATATCACCGTGGAGGCCGACGTCCTCAATACGACGGGCGGCGTCCTCCAGGTGGTGGCCGGCAACCCGGCCGCTATTGGCTATATTTCCTTTGGCTCCCTCAATGACAGCATCCAGGCCCTGAGCTTGGATGGGGTGGCGGTCAGCGCTGAGGCAGTGCGTGACGGCAGCTATCCCCTGGCCCGGCCCTTTAACCTGGCTTGGAAAGAAGATGGGCTAAGTGAGCTGGGTCAAGATTTCATGTCCTTCGTCTTCTCGCGTGAGGGGCAGGCTATAGTGGAGAGCGCCGGCTATATTAGTCCTGGCAGCAAGGCGACTTGGCAGGAGCAGGCGGCGGGCGCCTACGACTACAGTTCGGATGGCTACAAGGGCCAGCTGAGCTTAGTTGGCTCAACTTCCCTGACGCCGGTCATTGAAAAACTAGCCGAGCGTTATGAGAAGCTCAATCCTGGTGTGAAAATCAATGTGACCTCTAACGGGTCGACGGCCGGCTTCACTGCCGCTCTGGATGGAACCGCCGATATCGGCATGCTGTCACGGGAGCTGACTACTAGCGAGGCTAGCCAGGTCGGGCACGCCACCTTTGCCTTGGATGGCATCGTGGTGGTGGTCAACCCGGCTCAGAGTCAGCTGAAAAACCTGACGCTGACTGAATTACAAGCCATTTTCAGTGGCCGGAAAACTCATTGGTAAGATAAAAAAAGCGGCTAGGACTGGATCCTAGCCGCTTTTTGGTGAGCCAGTGGTCCACTTTTTGGAGTGGACCACTGGCTGGGGCAGAAGCTGCGGAAAATGGCACAAATAGGGTGGGAAGCTATGAGCTAGTGGACCACTTTGAAGAGTGGGACCACTGGCTGAGGCAGAAAGCTGTCGAAAAATGGCGCAAATAGGGTGGGAAGCTATGAGCTAGTGGACCACTTTTTGGGAGTGGACCACTGGCTGAGGCAGAAAGCTGTCGAAAAAGGGCGCAAATAGGGAGAAAAAGTCATGAGCTAGTGGACCACTTTGAAGAGTGGACCACTGGCTGGGACGAAACTGCGGAAAAATGGCACAATTAGGGTGAAAAGTCGTGAGCTAGTGGACCACTTTGAAGAGTGGACCACTGGCTCGGGCAGAGCTATTAAATCATCACCCTTGTAGCTCGAAGCTTTTCCAGGCGGCGTATTGGCCGGCGATGGTGCCGGTTACGAAGGCGGCGGTGATGTTGTAGCCGCCGGTGTAGCCGTTAATGTCCAGAAACTCGCCACAGAAGAAGAGGCCTTGGGTCAGCTTAGACTCCATGGTCTTAGGATTGACTTCCTTGGTGGAGACGCCGCCCCCAGTCACGAAGCCCTTTTCCAAAGGTTGAGAGCCGGTCGCGCTTAGTGGAAAGGCCGTCATCAGCTGCCAGAGCTGGGCGACCTGTGCATGGGTCAGCTGCTTGAAGGCAATCTCTGGCGCCACCCCTAATTGCTGGCAGAGGACCAAAGCTAGGCGCTCGGGCACCCACTGTTTGAGCAAGGTAAGCAGCTGCTTGTCGCGGCCGACCTCTGCCTGGGCGCTCAGTTCAGCCTGCGTCAGGTTAGGCTGGAAGTTGACTGTTAGCAGACAGGATTCGGCTTCCGGATGGGTAAAGAGCCACTGGTTGACGTGGCCGGAACAACGCAGGATGGCCGGGCCTGAGAAGCCAAAGTGGGTGAAAATCATGTCCATTTGGTGGGTGACGATAGCCTTGGCGGGGGCGCTAGATTGCTTGGCAGGCGTGTTTTCGGCTGTTTGGGCTTGGGAAGAGGCAGAAGGAGCTCCCGCCGTATCCCAAACTGTCACTGCCACATCGCGCAGGGAGACGCCTTGCAGGGATTTGTCCACAATGAAGAATCCTGGCTCAAGAGCGGGGCTTCGGTGGCATAAAGGCGCTCAATGGTGTGGCCGGCAGCCCGCGCCCAGGCGTAGCCATCGCCGGTGGCCCCGGTCTTAGGATAGGCGCGGCCACCCACTGCTAGCACCACCGCGGGCGCCAGCACTTCTCGGCCGCTAGCCAGTAGGACACCGCTCACCCGGCCGGCTTCCCTGTCCAGGAGCAGGCGCTCAACGGGCGCTTCGTACCAGATGGTGACATCTAGGGCTTCCAGCTCAGCCAGCAAGGTGTCCAGAATGGTCCGAGCCGAATTAGTCACCGGGAACATGCGGCCGTGGTCCTCTTCCTTGAGGGCGACGCCCCGGGACTGGAAGAAGTCGATAATGTCATCTTGGTCGAATTGATTGAGGGCAGAGTAGAGGAATTTGCCGTTGCCGGGAATGTGGGCGATTAGGGTCCTGGCGGCTGGTTCGGTTGGTGACGTTACAGCGCCCACCGCCTGATAGCAGGAGCTTGCGACCAGGTCGCTTATTCTTCTCCAGGAGGAGGACGCGGGCCCCTTGGCCGGCGGCATTGATGGCGGCCATGAGGCCACTGGAACCGGCACCGACCACGAGGACGTCGAAGCTAGGATGTGTCATGTGAATTCTCCTTATAAAACGTGTTTCAAGTCCTCTTTACTTTACCGTAAGGACGGGCCTAAGTCCACCTTTTTTTCGCTGTTATGCGTTTGTAATCTTTTTTGGGGGAGGAATTTGTCAAATACTATTGACTTTTGGGGCAAATCACGTTAATATGGATAACGGTATTGTTTGCCCCACTATGAGCCCCGGAAACTCAATAGTAATGTCAAACAACTAGATTTATATTGGAGGAAACTATCGTGCGTACAACATACATGGCTAAGAAAAACGAAGTTGAACGTAACTGGGTGCTTGTAGACGCAACAGATGTCCCATTGGGTCGTTTGTCTGCTGTAGTGGCATCAATTTTACGTGGTAAAAACAAACCGACTTACACCCCTCACGTTGACACGGGTGACTTTGTCGTAATCGTCAATGCTGATAAGGTAGCCTTGACCGGTAAGAAAGCAACCGACAAGATCTACTACCGTCACACTGGCCACCCAGGTGGTTTGAAACAAATCACTGCTGGTGAATTACGTGAAAAGAACCCAGTTCGTTTGGTAGAACAATCTATCAAAGGGATGTTACCAAGCAACCGCTTAGGTCGTCGTCAATTCACTAAATTACATGTCTACGCTGGTGCTGAGCACAACCATGCTGCTCAACAACCTCAAGCATTGGACATCCAATCATTAATTTAAGGAGGGAACCACATTGTCTAAAGCACAATACTTAGGTACAGGTCGTCGTAAAAACTCTGTTGCTCGTGTACGTTTAGTGCCCGGAACTGGTGTATTCACTGTCAATGGTCGTACATTGGAAGAATACATTCCATTCCCTCACTTACACGAAGTAATCAAACAACCATTCGCAGTGACTGAAACTCTCGGTCAATACGATGTATTGGTGAACGCTAACGGTGGTGGCTTCAACGGCCAATCCGGTGCAATCCGTCACGGTATCGCACGTGCGCTCTTAACTGTTGATCCTGACTTCCGTCCAGCCCTGAAAGCTGCAGGTCTCTTGACCCGTGACCCACGTATGGTTGAACGTAAGAAACCAGGTCTTAAGAAAGCTCGTAAAGCTAGCCAATTCTCAAAACGTTAATCAATACGATTATATCAACGTTTGTGGAACGCCCTACACTCTGTGTGGGGTGTTTTTTTGTGCTTAAAAATAAGGAAATGACTTACCGTTTTGACTTACCCCTTAGTTAGTGAATAATAGTGGTAACGGTAAGGCATTCCCATATGCCTTACTTATTTTTCTACAAAATTTGCGAAGTCTGACCCGATAGAGCCCATACGGTCTTTATTGATATGAGAGTATACTTCCATAACCATATCGCTGTTTTCGTGACCCTAGACGCTTCTGAACTTCCTTGATTGGAATACCTGACTCAATCAACAGAGTACAGTGTGTGTGGCGTAAGCCGTGGACTGTGATATAGTCGATATCTGACTTCTTCCGTAACTTCTTGAGCAGGGCATAGGGGTAGCCCTGCATACTGAGTAGTTATTGTTCTCATCGGAAATGATGAACTGTTCCTTGGAGAAAATATTGAAGCCTAGGGAAGAGAGTCTCTTTCTTTGTTCTTTCTTCCACCGCTTAAGCACGTTGATAGTGACCGGGTCTAAGGAGATTTCGCGTTGGCTAGCAGGAGTCTTCGGTGTCTGTAGAATACGTTTATAGTCTTCGCCTCGTGCCACAGATCGTCTCACGGTCAGAGTACCCTTAGACTCGTTGAAGTCAGTCCATTTGAGACCAACGACTTCACCTTCACGCATGCCGGTAAAGGCAATGATACGAAAGACAACGCTAGCTTGAGGGTCGCCCAGTTCCTCCACACATTCTAGAAAATAGAGGAGTTGCTGACGGCTATAATAGGGTGCCTCGTACTTGCGTTCGTCTATCTTAAGGCGACGCTTGGGGCGAATAGTATCTTTCATAGGGTTGTCTCGAATGAGTTGGAGGTGTACCCGCGCGTATTCAAGAATACGAGAAGCAAGTCCTATCATATTAGAGTAATTCTTATAGTTTGAATACCAATGGTTCACAGCTTCTTGGCAGAGCTGAGGCGTTATTTGTTTCACGCGCATATCTCCCAATTTTGGTAAGATATAGCGATTGATAATGAAGAGTTGGGAGATAAAGGTACTCTCCTTAACGGTTAGGCGATAAGTTTCTAGCCATTCATCACAGACTTCTTCAAAGGTAACACTAGTCCCGCCGGATTTTATACGCTTTTCGGTCAAGCGTCTTGTACCAGCTAGATAGGCTTGTTTCTCTGTACTAAAACCCTGAAGCGTTGTATTACGCTTCTTTCCAGTGAGTGGGTCGCGCCCAAGGTGTATATCCACCCTCCAGGCCGTCTCCCCATTTTTCTTGCGATACTTACTAACTTTCATTTCATTCATCCTTTCGTGGCCATCCGCTAGGCTAGAAAAGAATGATGCCTTATCTGAGGTTAGTTCGGCGTATTAAGCGTATAAATCACACGCCCGATGATGCGGGCCACCTGCTCGGCCGTGTAGACCGTAGCACTTGGATCTAGGGGTTTATAGATTACCTGGTCACCTAGGTTATCCATGATGCGAATCAGCGGGTGTTCGATGCCAGTCACGAATAAGGCGAGGCGGTCGCCCACCTTAGGCTTGGCTTGCTGATTGACGAAGATTAGGCTGTCCTTTTGGATCTCAGGTAGCATGCTGTCGTCCTTGGAATAGAGGGTAACATAGCTATCAGGGTTCATGAGGAACTTCAAGGGGTCTTTCTCGCTAGAATAGACCAAGCGATTGGTCTCGCTCAGGCCCTCTACCACGGACAAATTCTTCTTGTGGCGAATAAGGCGTGAGCTAGTGGCCTTATGGTTGCCCTTTCGCTTGCTATCCTTGTCGTCAGACCAACCTACTAAGTAGGCGGGAGAGACATTCAGGGCATCTGCCAATTTCTCAACCACATCCACACGCGCCTTCTCCAAAGAAAATCGCTCGTAACGGGACACAGCTGATTTCTCAATCTGGGCCATTTGGGTCAGTTGTTTTTGCGACAAATCCCTAGATTCCCTTATTTTTCTTAATCTGCTCAAGTTTCTTTCACCTCCTGCATTTGGAACTATTTCCACACTCATTATACTCCTAAAGACTGTTAAGTGCAATTAACAGCTTTTGAATTTCGGATAAAAAACGCGTGACAAAGGTTGATAATGGGTGTATATTGTAATTAACAAGAAAACGTTTTACATAAAAAGGGGGAATTATTATGCGAGATCACATTGACCAGAAACTTTTGGTTGAAATGATGATGAAATGTCGTTATTCGCAGAGTGATTTAGCTGAACGGTCAGGCGTTAGTCGGACCACCATCAGCAAAATAACTTGCTATCGCTGTTATCCGTCGTTGGACGTGGCAGTTGCCATTGCCAGAGCCCTCAAACTACCTGATCAGGTATTGCTACAAATCTTCTTCAGGCGAGAGGGCGACAAGGCTAAGCGCTCGGCTTGAAAGTCGGTGATACTAGATGCCTACACAATCTGATGCCTTAATGAGTCAATTAGCTGATTATCTTTGGGAAAATTATGCGGGGAAAATGAATGACCTGCTTGCTACACTGTCCCAACGTGTCAGTCAGTTAGAAGCCAGTCAACATAAGGCTTATCTAACGCAACATGAAGTCATGGAGACCTTCGGTATCGGCCATCGCACCCTCAAGACTTGGGTGGGCTAATGGTCTGCCGGAAATCTGGTTAGGGAACAGAGTCTACTATGACAGACAAATGATTTGCAGCACTATATGGAGACACAGAAAATCTAAGAAGCCATCCGCTAGGCCCAGTAGACTGCAAGCATATAAGTTCAAAGATTAACATATCAAATCAGGGAGGGACACCCAATGGAAAAGAAACTGCATGCTCGTATCTATGATTTGGAGGTTGAAAGAGCCAAGTTGGCTGACAAGCTCCAACATCTAGAGAAGAAAGTAGCCCGTATGGAGACCAAGGTCTCAACAGCCTATGTGACGCCAGCCGTTGCGAGCGCCCTAGACTTAACCCGCAAAACCAAGATCACCCAAATTCTCGGCGGGCCCAATGCACCCGCCTATCGCAACCTGCGTCTACGTTATCAGGTCTTTCAAGAGGCTGAAGCTGACTTTCAAGCTTTGCTTTGAGGTGCCTCGTTATCACATGGTCAAGATGGATCAGAAGGACACAGTCGTCGCATTCTGGCAACGTTGGATTCCGTCAGATGCTTTAACTCGTGCTATTCTCAATGCCAATGGGGTGCCTGTACCCTATGGGAGATGAGCACCCATGCCAATTAAGCGGCTGATTGACACGCGCTTTTGGAGCGATGGGCAAGTGTTGGATTCCTATTCGCCAGAGGACAAGCTCTTTGCCCTCTATCTGCGGACCAATCCGCACTCCAGTCAACTAGGCGTCTATGCCTTGCCAAAAGCGCACCATGTCCTTTGAAATCGGCTATACGCCAGAAGCCATTGCCGTCTTACTGGATCGTTTCCAGACCAAAGTACCACGATATTGTCTATTCTGATGCGACGCAAGAGGTGGCCATCTTTAGGCTACCTCAAGTCTAGCATCATTAAGGGCGGTAAGCCTGTACTCGATCTGCTCAAGCGGGAGCTTGAAGAAGTGGTCGACGGCGACTTACTCCTACACCTGCATGAGGCCATGGCCGACTTTCTGGGGCTTTCGACACGGGAAGTGGACGGGCAAATCCTGAAACTGATTGAGGCAGAACTCCAGCGTCGGGGTCTCAGGACTCAAAATCAGAATGACAAAGACAATGATAATGAGATAAATCAATACAATGAAATATACAATGACAATGAAGAATCGATCAGGACCAATCGTGACAGACGACACGTCATAGACGAATCGTCTGCACGATTCATCAAGCAAGAGTCGCCAGCTAATATGGCAAGTAGTCCATCGACACCACTAAGCGCTAGCGGTGTTGAGACAGGGCAGAAGTTGGTTCAATCAGCTTTCACTATGGCCTTTGGACCGATTACGCCCTATCTATTACTGAGACCTTGAATCAATGGACCCGCAAACTAGGGGCCAGTAAGGTCCAAGACGCCATTAACTTGGCTAGCAAGAATAAGGCCAAGGATCCTATTCGTTACATCTCAGCGGTTTGCATGAATTGGGAACAATCAAACCGCTAGCCTTACCGCAATGCACAAACAAGAGGGATACACTATGTTTGAATTACAATTTGCCGAATTAGAACCCCACAACCCCCACCGAAAGGGGCAAATGTTAGAGACACTCCAAGAGGCCCAAGTCACAGCGGAAGAAGCCCTAGTGGCCTTCCGCGACTATGGCATAGATGATACCCAGGTCTTTGGCCAGAGCATCCGCCGCCACCAGAAAGTGGCCGGTCCAGATTATGCACGTTATCAGATCGTCAGGCATGGTCCCCATGATGCGCTAGAAGTCGTCTATGAGGGCTATGTTACTCCAATCGTGATTTGCCATACTGCCCTAGCCGAGGAAGTAGTCAAACTCAGTATGCTAGTCTTAGAGACAGGGCCCCACCTGGCTAGAGGGGAAGGGAAGATTACCAACCTGCATGGTCAGCTGATAAAGCTGCTTAAGGCAGGTAGTGACTATGCCTTATCTGATGCCTTGACTTGCTTAGAGGCCGTTCTCATCGTGATGAAAGAGGTCGGTGTTCAGCTTCGACCTAAGGTAGCAGATCTAGTGGCCCGACAGACAGACCCGCTTTCCTTTGCGGAATGTATCCGAGGCCTAGACCGAGCCTTCCTGACAGGGCTGAATGTGGACTACTATCTATCCGAGCTCTATGCTCTGGTGATCCAACGCATTCAAGCGCGTTATCACCCCGAACTCTATGATCAGCTAGTTGACTTGTTGGCTAGTCCAAAAGAAAATCGGGAAATCGCCCTTATGACCCAGGCTTATCATCTGGGAAGTTAGAAGACAAAGAAGAACCCCTCCCAAAATGTGGGAGGGGTTCTAGGTTGAAATGAAAGTAGTGTGTCACTCAGGGGGACACTTCTATTATACGCCCAAAGCCCTTGAATGTCTGTACCTTGCACTTAACAGCTTTTTAGTGACCTGCGGGCTCGGCCTACGCCCCAACCCGCAGAGGGGGCTAGGAGCTCGTCTTAGCTTGCCTAAGCCAGAGGCTAGTAACTAGCCCCTGGCGTGGAGTGGTGGCTGTCTAGCAAGGCTAGGAGCTGACTCCAGGGCTTCCCGTGGGGCTAGCCCCACACCCCACCAGCGCAGCCGGCGCTGGACTCGGGCCTCTGGACAGTGGGCTGATCTGGGTTCGATGGCCATACCTAATCCCCCTCACCCCCTGTCCGGTCGGTGGTCGTGTGGAATAACACTGCGGTCCCAATGTCAAGGCTACCCTACGGCATTGGTGTGCAATGGCCTTGACATTGGGACCGCAGTGTTATGGAACCGGGTACTCGCCGACGGACAGGGGGTGAGGGGATTAGAGAGGTAGTCGATAAACTCATTGACTATCTCGGTTGCTCCTTCTCATAGGGCTTACAGTTGGATACTTGAGGCGAGAAGGGCTAGATTTTATTTGATAGGACTATAGTAATTTATATATGAGGGAGTGACCAAACATGTTAGACCAGGAAGTCCTGGTTGAGATGTATGGTAGTGTGATTCATCATGTGCTGCATAAGCAGGGGGTGCATAGGCAGCGGGATGAATATGGGGACTATTACAATGAGCTCGATATCAAGTTGGTTGATCTAGCTGGAAAGTTTCGTGGAGACGCCTTAGATGAAGCGGAACGTGGGCGTTTCGTTGGCTATGCCAAGCCAGCTCTAACGCGCTATTTATGGTGGCTGTTGAAGCGAGATAGCTATCGGAAGCTAGAAGTGCTGACGGATGGAAGTGAGCAAGAGTTTGGGATTGTAGACCAGGCGAGTGAGCTGTCACTGGTGGAGTATATGGCAGACGCTGAGACGGGTACTGAGCCCTGAAGAATACAAGTTCTTTAAGGTGGCCTCTGACACTGGATGGACGGTGACGGAGAAGGCGCGGTTGCTTGGGATGAGTCGGAAGGGGTATTATGAATGGTTGAGAAGATGCTCAGACAAGATTAAAACAGCCCCTCACCTAAGCTGGTGAGGGGCTGTCTTTTAGACGTTTAATACCTTTGTTATGTTAGCAATGATTTTGAAAAGCCGGTCTGGGCCAAATTTATCAGAACTCATTAAAATAAAGGCGACTAAAAGTTGATAGAGCATCCTTAGAGGTTGCTCGCTAATTGAATGAGTGATTAACAGTATGTGGTTAACCAAGATTAAAAACTGTAATCAACAGAATAACGATTATAAAATTACCAGATTTTTTTCCACAATATCGGCTCCTTATACTTGGGTTTTTATTAACAAATATTACTCATGAATAATAACTTTCTAACTCATTTTCACTCATCTCCTATTATATTAACGATAGAATGATAAACTTATCTCTTATTTATAAACATTATATCACAAACATTTACATGAAACAAGAGTTTATGTTATTTATTTGAAAAAAATATTAAACAATAAAAAAACGCTGTTTTTTTATATTGGGGAAAAACTCAAACTATTCAAGAAAGTAATCAAATAATAAAAATTGATATTTGTATTTTCGAAGTGTTCCCAGATGTCAAACTGAGTGTTGCATTTTTGATAGGTAACACTTTTCGTGCCACTACCCTATATATAAGTGTAGCTACAAATCAAAACAAAAGGAGCGAATTACAATGGCACGATCATTCGTTAAGGGCACCCTCCAAATGACCTCAATCGACGAAAACAAGAAGAAGGAAAACGTCAGCCTAGGTCATGTGGTGGCTAATGCCTCACTTGAAGATGTGACAGCGGTGCGAGATGCAGTCGGCACACTGGTTAAGCACCCTATCACTGAAACCAAAGTCACTGAAGTCTACGCCTACAACTAGGCCTAGCATTCCAATCACTAAACTAGAAGAAAGGAGCCACCCACAATGGCAGAAGTCAAAACTACCAAGAAGCTAGACCTCAACTTCAAGGCAGCCGACGGCAAGTCCAAGAAGATCAGCCTAGCCCATGCCAAGGACAACCTCGATGCCAACACGGTTAAGTCCGCTATGGAGACCATCGTGGCCAAGAACATCTTCGAGAAGGACAGCGTCGACCAATATGCCAGCGCCAAGAACGCTAACATGGTGACCCGGTCCGTAGAAGAAATCTACAAGGCAGAGAACTAAGCACCGTAGGTGCAGGGGACCCGCGGGGCGGGTCCCTTATTCATATATAAAAAAAGGAGATGAGTCGGATGAGCTTATTAGAAATTGGAGGCTTGGCATCGGCAACGGTGGCAGTGATCACCCTGATTAGCAAGCTAGTCAACCTCATTACTGCCATCCAAAGCCTCATCCTCCGAATAGATGAGATGCAGTTAGAGATTGAGGCGAATAAGTTGGTTGTCAAGACTATCGACGATCGCCTAGCTTCAATGGACCTGCGCATTACCAAGATTGAAACCCTACTAGAAGAAAGGAAGTAAGCAAATGAACTTAGAAAACCGATATTATGATGCGCTCAAGTGGCTGGTACTAATCTTCTTACCCGCGCTAGCCGTCCTAGCTTCAGGATTGGGCGACCTCTATGGTTGGGCGCCAACCAGTCAGCTAGTGGCCACCATTAACCTGGTCGCTGTCTTCCTAGGCGCACTCATTCAGAAGTCTAGCCTAGACTATTGGAAGAAGGGCGGTGACGATCATGGGACAGGCAGATAAATTGATCAGCGTCGCCCAGAGTTACCTGGGCACTAGCCAATGGTCTGACGACTACCTAGCCATAGTGGATGCTTATAATTCAGTCAGCCCCATCCCAGTGGGCTATGCCGTCCAATATGGAGACGACTGGTGCGATATTTTCGTCACCGTCTGCGGGGATGAGGCAGGCCTCAGCCATCTCATTGGCCGAGAGTGTGGCGTCCCACGCCACCTAGCTTGGTTCCAGGAGCAGGGCATCTGGCTAGGGCAAGAATGGCCACAGGCAGGAGACATTGTCATCTTCAACTTCGACGGTGGCCCTGTCGACCATATCGGGATTGTAGAGCGAGTCCAAGCAGACGGGTCTATTAGTACCATAGAAGGCAATTACAATGGCCGTGTAGCTCGCGCCTACTATGACTGGAACCATGAGGCCATTGCGGGGTATGCCAGACCTAGGTATGATCAGGACAGTCAGGAGTCAGCCCCCGCATCATCAGAAGACACCTCACCTAGTGACGACCTCATTACCGCAGTAGCCTGGGATGTTATTCGGGGTGAGTATGGCAATGGGGAAGATCGGGTGCGAGAGTTGACTGAAGCCGGGTATGATTATCAGACTGTGCAGGATAGGGTTAACCAATTATTAAAGTTGTGATCGCATCATACTAAGCTAAAGCTATGTAAGGGACGCAGTTAGATGCGCCCTCTTACATAGCTTTTCATGTGAGCTGAGTATTCCTTGAATGGCAAAGTGAAATGTCATTTCGTATATATTGCTTTTGTAGCCAGAACCCACTCACTCAATGGTTGGTATATTCACATGATATAGAAAATGGATATGAAAATATAAGGCGAAATTCAGAAATTATATAGAAATTTAATTTTAAATGTAAATAAACAATATTATAAATGGGCTTTATGATTGTTTTCGTCGATATTAATATAAATAAGTTAAACACACGATAGCTCTTTAGAATGAAAATGATTGAAAATAAACAAAATGAAACTTAATCTATTGACAATACAAAAACGAAACCGTATACTTAAATTGTATTCGGATACAATTCAAATCATAGGAGGACCTGTAAAAATGAAAAAAATTGCTGATGTCTTTATTTTTTTAGCTCTGTCATTATTTGGTGTGTTAAGTGACAATGTTGCTCATGCGGGAACGGTTTCGTTTTATCTATATGTTCGTCATGAAAACTATTCCGTATCTACTACAAGAACCAGTAAAGATGATTGGGATCCAGCGGTTGCGAATATTCAAGGCGGACTAGGTTGGGGAAAGAAAGTAAATCTTCGAGTTAGAACGGCTGCCGAAAATGAACCAGCAACTACTTTAATTGTGGCGGGTTCAAACGGACGTTATGGACTTTATTATTTCTCCGGGTACGGGACAGTAGGTCGTTATTACTATTTAAATGCTTCAAAACATGGGCTTCTAGATTCCACTATTTATGGGCGATTCGCTCCTTAGCATAAGCTTGATAGAAGTCGGTATATTGGGGAAAGCTATATGGTAGTCCATCATATAGCTTTCTTTTCTTAGCATAGAAAGTGGGGAAATGGGCATGAAGCGAGTGGTTATTTGCATTTGTACGCTGATTATGGTTTGTGCAGGGTGTACATATTCGAATCAGGGACAAGAACAAAAGTCTGAGCCATCTAGTGTCAACACAACAGCGGTCGATGGATATCAAGAGCTCTTGTCTAAGCTATACATTTCCGAGTCGATAGACCGTGGTTTTGTAACAAAGCTTCGACAATATGATGTTTCCTTTGGGGATGAGGCTCAGGCTACCCAGACACTGAAAGAATGGTTAGGTGAAGGCACTCAAGAAACGGTTGTCTCTGAGGATGGTAGAGACCATGTAAAACTAACTAAAGATCAAACGACAGCGGAGGCTTCGGTAAACAAAAATGGTACATGGGTCACCCTGACGAATCAGAATAAACGGCCTTTAGTCACTAGTTATAGTGCTTTCTTGGCTGACTCGATAGAAAATAAAGTAGCAATTAGCAAATTCAATGATACTATCAAATTTTCTAGTGAGGTCGCACTCGAAAAAGTGAAGAAGTTTATCGAGGGATATCAGCTGAATTTTAGTGATTATGATTTTGTTGTTGCAACTGTATCTAAAGAATCATTCGAGGCGTATTGGCCTTACTTGAAGGAAAACTTTGTTAAAGAAGGTGCTGATTTTACTTCTTTTGAAGATCAAGCGGAAGATTTATGTGTGATTAGTGTGTTCCCTAAGATTGGGGAACATAGAATTATAGATTCGAACACGAGATTTGGTTCACCAGAGCAACTTAATATTACTTATGGGACCAACTTTATGTTTGCCGTTACTGAATCCGGAATCATTCATGTTGATATTACGGGTGTCTTTTTGCCAAGTAATATTCGATCAGAAGAAGTAGAGGTGAGTTATGACAAAGCTGTTGAAATGATTCGGAATAAATATCAAGAGACATTGCTGGAAAACCCTGTATATATTGAAAAAATCCAGATTGAATATGCACCACTTCCGGTACAACAAGATGGACAGGTGTACGAGGAACGTCGATACCAACCACTTGTGGCGGTTACTGTTAAAGAGGAGGGGCGGTTTGAAAAATTCTATCTGAATCCTCTAAATTGGAAAGAGGTGCAGTAAAATGCGCAGATTGAAATTCTATATTCAATCCTTCTTGATAGATCGGCGCATTTGGTTAGGTATTTTTGGCGTAGTACTAGTCGCAATGATGATTTCCTATAATGATTTTTATGTCTTATCATATCGAGGGCAAAAGCCAGCAGCTGCATACTATTACTTCTTGGCATTTAATCAGACTGTGGCGATGGCAACATATTTAATTGTAGCGAGTCAATCATCCATTACGCTGTTTTGTGAAGACTATGGGCAAAATCGTCTAGCATTTATATTGCCTCGTAGTGGGTATTGGCGTTATGCACTAGGACTAGTTAGCCGAGTAGTCATTAGAGTCTATTTAATAGGAGTTTTGTCTGGTGGACTATTACTAGCCTATTTCTTATTGGGCGCCCCGGTATCAGGGCCTGTGACCGTTGGTTCAGCTATCGTCGATATGTCTAATAGCTGGCTCTTTGTTGATGGACATTACATCTCTTTTTATCTCTTGATGATTAGTAATATTGGCTTAATGTTGTCGTTTTATGCCTTATTAGGTGTGTGGCTCACGGTTTACTATCCTAACAAAATGACCAGTTATATGATACCGATATTTTGGTGGTTTATCTTCACCGAATTTCGATTAGAACAGGTGGTTCCATTTTTCTTATTCCCCCCATCTGTTTTTTCTACCGGAAATACGATGATTGAGGCAATGGACTATTACGGCTTTGGTAGTCAGGCTGTGCGATACGGGATTGGTATGATATACCCCTACTTTTATCTCGTAATTATCAGTCTCCTTATTGCTTGGGCAATCAAGGTTGCTATCCAAAACAGATGGCAATTCTATGAGAAGGAGGGGATTGTATGATGAGCATAATGAGGGCCTTAAGTCTTCATATTCGCCAACAATGGACCTGGAAAAGGCTCCTGCCAATAGGCCTATACTTATTGATGTATAGCCTTATTGTCCTACTACCTTATCGTCGCCTTGCAGAACAGTATCTGGAATCTTATCCCTTAAGTATTGTTGCCATTTTAATGGGAAGCTACTGGTATGTCGCAATCGTCATGATTGGCGCAATCCTCTTTTTTAGCGTATTGCCATTTCGAAATAGTTTCCAATTTTGGCTCGTCATTAAGCTAGGGTATGCCCGCTGGATGATCAGTCAGGTAGTTTATGTGATAGTGAGTAGTTTGGCATTCGTGTGCTTCAATGTGATGCTTATATGGTTACTTCTCCTGCCGCATCTAAATATACGCTTGCACTCTTGGGGAAAGATGCTTAATGCATTGGGACAGGCTCGGATTAGACCAAATGAAACGCTTCAAGGGGCTATTCAAGAAGTCGCCATGCAATATTACACGCCGAGTTCTGCTCTGATTCAGACTCTTTTACTCTTTTGGCTTCTTGTAATTTTGCTCGGCCTTATAATTCTCGTATTCAATCAATTAGGACCAAACTTGGGGCTAATGTTAGCTTGCGGGCTAGTGGTGGAATCAATCTTTTTCTCCTTAGCTGCTGGTCACTGGATTTTCTTTCTATCCCCACTCAATTGGTTGAGCATATACCAAATTAAGTATGAACCACATTCAGGATTGCCGAGTTTAGAAAATGTCTGTTTGCGACTAGCATTTCTATATGCTATTCTTCTTGGTATCCTATCTTTCCGAGTTAAGGCTAGAAAGGTGCGTGTCAAATGACAACCGTACATGTTCATAATATTAGTAAAAAGTTTAAGAACAAGACAATTTTTGAGAATCTTGATTTAACGCTAGAAGGTGGCAAAATCTATGGTGTAGTTGGATATAATGGATCAGGTAAGACGGTTCTTCTCAAATGCCTATGCGGGTTAGAATCTGTATCGAGTGGTCGTATTGAGGTTGATGGTCAAGTGCTAGGGCGTGATTTGCAGTTTCCTCCTAGCCTAGGGCTAATTTTAGAGACACCGGGTTTTTAGAAGGCTATTCGGGTTTTGACAATCTTAAACAGTTAGCGCTTATCAAGGGGTTAATTGATGATGACACGATACGTCATCATTTAGCATTGGTTGGGTTAGATCCTGTATCTCGCCAAAAAGTTAAACATTATTCGCTAGGAATGAAGCAGAAGCTAGCTTTGGCTCAAGCATTCATGGAATCACCTGAGATTATTCTGCTTGATGAACCTATGAATGGACTTGATAAGCAGTCGGTTAATCGGATTCGTCAACTTTTGCTTGATTACCGTGCTGAAGGTCGCCTAATTCTAATTGCTTCCCATCTAGAGCAAGATATTGAATTACTAAGTGATCAAGTGATTCATCTATCATAAGTCACATGACAGGTCCAAGTGGCCTGTTTTTTTATCTTGACAACCAGAACAAACGTTCGTATTATATGGGTGTGAGGTGATAAAAATGGAAGTAGTACCCGATTATGAGGACCGTGGCATGAAAAAGTGGCGGCCCTTCTATTCAAGCCCTGAGCTACGCCTCAGTCTCAATAATGTCATGACCGAATTCAAGCTACCCTATCAGGCGCCGCCTCAGATGACAGCAGAAGAAATTGACCAGGCCCTGACACGGGCCTTTCGCTATCAGGAGCGGGTCAAAGTAACCCTGTCTAGTACCTGGGAAGAGCGCCATGTTTACCATATCGGGCGCATCATTGGACGGGCCCAAGGTTATGTAATCTTAGAGCGCATGCCCATTGAGTACGAGGATATTCGCCACGTTGAGGCCTTGCCGGAAGTGAAGTGGTTCGAATGACGGACGATCCACGCTTTCCCAAACGCGATATTCTTTGTATTGACTGCAAATCCTTCTTCGCCAGTGTAGAGTGCGCCGAGCGCGGCCTAGACCCCATGACAACAAAACTCTGTGTGGTCTCCCGCGCGCATCTTAAGGGCGGGCTAGTTCTCGCAGCTAGTCCCCGTATGAAGGCTGAGTACGGTGTCAAGACTGGGACCCGCGTCTTTGAATTGCCTAAGCGTGACCCTGAGATTGTCTTAGTCCCACCGCGTATGGGCCTATACGTTCAGCGTAACCAGGAAATCGTCCGCCTCTTTCTGCGATTTGTGGCCCCTGAGGATTGCCACCCCTACAGTATTGATGAGGCCTTCCTGGACATTACCAGAAGCCATGCGCTCTTTGGCTCGACCTATCAGATTGCTCGGCGTATTCAGACCGAGGTTATGAAGCAATACGGTATCCCGACCTGTGTGGGCATTGGGGATAATATGCTGCTGGCTAAGCTAGCCCTGGACAATGCAGCCAAGAAGAAGCCCCCTTTTCTGGCCTACTGGTCCTATAAGCGGGTGCCTGAGACCCTATGGAAGATGGACAACTTATCTGACTTCTGGGGCATCGGTTCGCGGACTAAGGCGACCCTGGAGCGACTAGGTATCTATACGGTTAGCAACTGGCCCACGCAGATCCGCGCAAGCTCAAGCGCCACTTCGGGGTCCTGGGCCTAGAACTCTATCATCATGCCAACGGATTGGACGGTAGCCTTATCCACCAACCTTACCAGGAAGTCAGCAAGTCCTATGGAGCTTCGCAAATCCTGGAGCGGGACTATTGGTCCATGGAAGAATTGGCCCTAGTCCTTCGGGAAATGGCCGAGCAGGTGGCTGCGCGTCTGAGGAAGGGCCATCAATTAGCTGGTGAACTGTCGCTCTTCATTGGTTACGCTCATGAGGAAATTCCCCGCCATTCTGGTGGCCAAATGCAAATAGAGGCAACGGACGCTAGCCATAAGGTTATTGAGGGAGCCATCTACCTATTGAAGAAGCACTACCTACCTCAACCAGTCCGTAGTATTGGCATCTCAGCGGGTAAGTTACGACCCTAAGGACTATCAGCAACTGTCACTATTTGAGGATGTAGAAGAAGTCAAAGAGCAGGAGTCCCTAGATAAGGCTATAGATAAGATACGCGAGCGCTATGGCTTCGGTAGTTTGGTGCATGCGAGTAGCCTGCTGCCTGGGGCCACGGCAATAGAGAGCAGGGGGCTTATTGGTGGGCATAAAGAATAGGATGGCTACTTATTCAATCCCCCATGCAATTCGTCCGTCGGCGAGTTCCCGCTTGCATAACACAGAGACTCTCCTGTCAAGGCCGCCTGATTAGACGCCGCAGGTTTAGCCTTGACAGGAGAGTCTCTGTGTTATTCCAGTCGACCACCGACGGACGAATTGCATGGGGGATTGGGTAGCGGGATAACCCTTCCCCAGCATCCGTCCAGAGGTGCGGGTCCAGCGCGCCACGCTGGCGAGGGTGTGGGGCCGAGCCCCACCTACGTAAATGATAAGCATTTAAAACACAAGGAGGTGTGACTTAGCGGATTTTACGAGAAATAGGGATAAAATTGAGCACATCCACTTGTCTGCCGGAGTGATGTTATGAAGTGCTACTTGCATGAGGATAGCAACTACTAGCTAAGCGCAAAGATAACATATGTAATAGCTATGGATTTGGTAGGTTGGTTTAGGACAGTAAGCCACTGCCAGGAGCACCGATGATAATGCGGAGAGGGTTTGTTAGAGGGCTTAAAGAGTAAAATTGTAAAATACATTAAACTTTAATCGCACTGATCGGATGAGTGTGGTATAATAAAAATGTACTAGGAGGGGAGATAACTATGAGTGAGGAAACTGTAAAAGAGTATTTTTTTGAGAATGTAAATGACTTAATTAAAATGATTTATGCATCGAATCAAAATATATCTGTTATCCGACTTCAGAAAGCATTATATTTCTTGTTTGCATATTATGGAGCGACATATGGTAGCCTTGAAAGTGATTCAGAAAAATGGGGAAAAACTTAACTGGGGTAGATAAGAAATATCCAAAAATATTTATTTGATGAACAGTTTGAGGCATGGAGATATGGCCCTGTAATCAAAAAGAATATATGCGGCAGAGAAAAATGGTGAGTATGACGAGTACGGTAAAGACAGTGAACTCGAAGGTGCTGACTATGATAGGGATGTCCTGAAATTTCTAGATGAGGTACTTGTACAAATTAACGATATGAGTGATTTTGCTCTTGTTAATCGGTCGCATCAAGATGAGGCATGGAAGAGTAAGTTCGTAGAAGGTACTAAGTTCATTAAGATGAATCGGGATGCTATCATAGAAGAATACAAGAAAAAAACTATGAGTAATTTTAGTGTTCCAGGATTAAATCAAGCAAGCAATGTTCAGAGCCCGGGGTTAGCCGCTGAGGTTACCAACGTTGGTGAAAATCGAGTTGCAAATAATTTAAACATACCTGAAAAAGATTATTCAGTTGAATGGTATGATAGTGGCGCTAAGCATTCTGTAAATTTACCCAACGAATTTTTTATAAATTTCGTAAAAGATGATAAAATGGATAGAGATTCCTATGCTCAAACATTGATTGAGAGATTTAATGAGGATGCTAGTTTTAAATTTTTAAAAAACGCAAAATCAGTAAATCTTCATAATAATCATGTCAGAGAAAAGAAAATTTTAAGTCACTACTTTGGGTTGGATGATCCTCAAGAGTTGGATCACCTAGTAAAGTACAGGGTAGTAAGTATTTTTGCGGACTCTATTCAAGATACTTCTGGTGCAGCGAGAGTTGTTGCATACAGAGATATTAATGAGCATGCGTTTAAGATTATTTTTTTAGATCCATATCACTTGTTCTTACCAAGTAAGCACAAGGGAGTAGATAAAAATGTGATGATGAAACAAACTTACCAAAAAGCATAGTGGCTGTCATCTGTGCCTAAGTAAATGTATCAAGAACTGATAAGAAGGTGGTTACCACCTTCTTTTATTGTTTATCTAAGTAGTTGGCGATTACTATTGGGTTTAATAAGACAAGTTTGAGATGGGCAAAGTACTGAATTCATTGATTCGAGGGAGGCCAACTATTCAATGAACACGGGAACGATTAATAACTTGTGGACGGGGCAGGTACTTTATAGCGGTGGAGTTTTAGTTTTAGTATGCCGAAAGGAGCGTTATTTCCCTGAAATTATAAAAGACACTCAATTCCAGAACAAATAGGGAGTAGATTTGGGTAATTAAGTGTTTGAAGGTGACAGTTAGTACAAAAGTATAATACGGTATAGCGATTAAAATAATGAGAAACAAAATGGACAAGTACTCATCATGGCGCTCACTAAATCTGATTTGTCGCCATTCCCCTCAGCGCAGCCGGTCACCGGCGCGTTCCCGGCTTCATTGCTAACGCAATTCCGCTCGACCACCAATGCCCGGCTGCGCTGAGGGGAATGAGTTGGAGCCAAACAAAAAGGCGCCACGAATGTGGCACCTAGAGTAAGTCTTCTTTTCTAGCCTAGCGGATGGCTTAGTATATTGCAGTTGAGATTATATTGTTTGTTAGACGGTATGTCTTACGACCAAGTGCTTGCTTACCTTACCATTTACCTTACCTGACTGCTAATAACAGGAGGTAAATAGCGATTACTTAGAAGGTATAATATAGATATGATGCGGGTAAAACCGCATGACAACGCATGATAAATTGGCACATAAGAAGCCAGGGTTGAAAAAGGCTCGTAAAGCTTCTCAATTCTCAAAACGTTAATACTTATTTACGTTCTTTCAAAGCATCTCGTATCCAAAATACGAGATGCTTTCTGTATTTAATAGTATTTCTGGCTAAAGATTACTGGGAAGCAGAGCCTGATAAGAAAGAGTCCATGCGAGGTTTAATTAAGGGTTTCAACCTAAAGAAAGGTAAAAATCGTGTTCTGATAGAGCTAGTAGCTCTTCTTATTTTTTCTGGAATCTTGAATCAGATGTGGGTCAGTGCCACAACGAGTCAGCGGCCTATGTGGTTAGTTTAGGTAGTTAAAGTACTGGTTATTTTGGTTGGTGTGGATTTTTAGGAAGCGTGTTTTTATCCATGGTTAGAAAAAAGGCGTCAAAACAGGTAGCAGGGTATGCTTACTCATAGAGTATGCTGAAATAACCTCCTATCAAAAATAGAACTTAATAGGGTTGGAAAATGTACCCGGTCCTTGCTAAGATAATTAAAACAATTAAATCAATATTCCTTGAATTAAACGGCCTATACTTTGTTAGCGTGTTTCAAATAGAAGAAACCTATTGATGGATGCATTTAAGACCTATTATATAAATTTATCTATCATGAATAAGTTCTGTAATCGAGCTTAATACATGCTGCAACATGCTATAAATGTTAGTTGAATAATATAAATAGATATTTATGGAATTGTTTTTTTAGGATAATAGTTTTATTGAAATACAATAGATGAAGTGCTATACTCTTATTAGAGTATTTGGTGTAGTGGTGGCATATGAGCCTTTACAATTCATTTTTGAATCCTAAAAGCTCGGGGACCGAGTTCGATTCTCGGAATACTCTTAGAAAGTGGTTAGTGATATGGTATTGGAATCGATTAATTTGAAGAGATATAAAAAATCGCATGGTAGAGAGAACCAATTTTTTATAACCTCTTACATCGGAATTAGTAAAATTCAAAGCGTAGATGACAAACCTGATGATTTACGTACTTCATGGAAACCCCAAAACATTCAAAGTGCCAAGGAAGAAGCGAAACTTTTCGTTCAGCGCTCTTCCCTTGTTTATTCTGTTTCTGCTTTTGAAGCGTACTTATCAGACTTTATAGTAAGCCAAATAATTCCACTTAATGTCATTAAGACAGAAGAATTGGCTAATGTATTCCTAGGGAAGTCCATTTCGAAAAAAATTGAAGTACTTACAACGGAAGCTCCTGAACTAAAGAATATAAAAGAGTATTACCTCACTATAACGTCTATTTATTGGCGTAATAAATTGATACATCATGTAGGGACGAAAGTTATCAGGTGATATAAAGGGGAATCTAAAGAGTCATCGGGAAGGTTTTGAAGAAGATTATTGTAAATTGAATATTGAAGAACTCATAGAACATTATGATATTGATAAAGTTCCAACTTATAAAGAGACGTTATCAATGATGTCTAGCTTAAGGAATTTTGCACATAAAATAGACGGTTACTTTATGTCTCGTTATCATGTTGAATACATAGTGCATAATATTAAACGCTTAATTAAAGAGGGCAAAATAAAAAGAATTGATTTTAGTCAAAACGAAAATAAGCGCATTATTTTTTGGACAAATGTTTTTCAAGTACATCTAAGGATGAATGTAAATGATGAGCTGCGCTCTTTAGATATTTGGAACAGTTTAGTATCAGCAAAAAGCCGGCAAGAGTTAGACAAGATTTTAAGTATAATATAGAATTTGACGGCTATATTCTTATTAATTTGAATAAAGGTCAAAATGCCCGATTTTAATATTGTGCCCTAGGTGATAGCTCGATGCCCATGTATGTTCCTAAATCCTAGGCATCTTTAAGTAGGAATGTCACAAGTGGAGAGGGTGCTCGTTAAATTAAAGAATCATAACTAAGTTGTTTTAGTGAAGTTAATTTTGAATATATCAATCTTGTAAAGCGTCCTACACTTTGTGTGGGGCGTTATTTATCTTAATTTGTTTTTTTACTTAGTACTCTGCTTGCCAGGAAAAATTGGAAATAACTGTAAATAGATGAGTTAAAGGGAGTTTGATGTCTTAGATGTGAAGCATATTTGGCTTTGCTTTTTCTAATGAAATATTATTAGTGAAATTTGAAAGCTATCTAAATAACAAGTTAAAAAAATTATGTGCGACTTAATCAAAAAAAGAGGCTATGCCCTTAGTTTATACAGACAAGCTATCCCTAAAAAAATTAGTTCCACATCTCTGACTTCAGGGGTAAGAAAAAGCCATCAAGTTTATAAACTTGATGGCTTTTAACTTTTACACTCTACCCAACATCCTTCCGCCCAAACCACCAATAAGCCACGCCCAGCGAGCAGGCTGACAAGACCAGCCCGACTCCGACATAGCCTAGGTTTAGGCTGCCCTGAGGGATGATTTCGGCGCCGTCCACGTAAGCGAAGGGCGTGAGCCATTTGAGGCCCCCAGGCCAGGGGCGATATTGGACACTCGGTTAACAAGGTAGAATCCTAGTGCTAGTTCGATACCTAGTAGAGATTGGATACTGGGGAGGGAGCCGCTTATGTTAGCTTCTTAACTTATTTTTAAAATTCATCCGAGAATCGAATTTTATCCATGTCTCTAATCTCCTTATAGAAGTTGAAATCTGTCCGATTCAGTCTATCGCATATTTGTTTAATCATATATTTTCCGCGTTCTTCGATTCGTTCATTCACTGCGTTTAGAAAAAAATGGGGAAATCTTCTTTCTTTTTAGAATTGGATTAGTATAACTATGATTTTTTTCCAGAATGGCTCGATTTGATAGTCCTTATTTACATAGGGTTGTAGATAGTACAATTCAATAAAATTAATCCAGGCTTCAGAAGTTGGACTAATGAGATGTAGCCATTCTTGTAGTGATAAGAGGAAGATGTCCCAGTAATCTTGTGAGAGATTACTACGCCCAGTATTCATCCAATGAGGGAGTACGGTGAAGTTTCCAATTGTATGAGTGAGTGTAGCGAATGTTTGAAAAGCGGGTAGATTGTTGTGGACAATGTCAAACCTCTGATAATTTGGGACTTGAGGTTGATTCTTATTATTTGGTTGATCTGGCATGGCATAATAATCTTTTCTATTATTGATGCCTAGTTCTTTAGTTAGAGCTTTAGATTTAGAACTCTTCCGAATAGCTATATTAAAAGTAGTAAGAAAGGAGTTCATAGTTTCGCCTCTAATCACATCTGTAGCCGAATTTTGCCAGCCCAAAACTTTATACAGCTCGATTGCTTCCTTGTCGCAGTCCGCATCGATACCAGCTTTTTTTCTGTAATATTAAAGATAGTAGTATCTTTGAACTCGCCATCTTTGTATTTCAAGAAGGCTGTAATACTATCTTCGGATAGCGAATCTTCAGATAGCGAATCTTCGGATAGCGAATCTTCAGGTTGTGGAACTTTATAGCAATTCTTGAAATCCCATAACCAAGGCTCTTTTTTGGTCCTATCGCATTCTTCTAGCCAATCGATGACTTTTTTGTGTTCTTCTTGGTCCATAATGATGCTCCTTAATATCTTTTTTATTCTGTCAGGTAACTATAGCTTTATTATAATTATTCGATTTGAGAAATACAAGGATGTTTTTTTAATCATGCTAAATGACGGCTGGACACCTAGATCTTTTGAGTAAGAGAGCCGATAGCCATAGGTTATAAAAACCAATCTAATTCTTAGAATAAGCTCCACAACCCTAATGCCATAGACAAGAAAAAGCCATCAAGTTTACAAACTTGATGGCTTTAACTTTTACACTCTTACCCAACATCCTTCCTGCCAAACCACCAATAAGCTACACCCAGCGAGCAGGCTGACAAGACCAGCCCGACTCCGACATAGCCTAGGTTTAGGCTGCCATTAGGAATGATTTCGGCACCATCCACGTAAGCGAAGGGCGTGAGCCATTTGAGGCCACCTAGGCCGGGGGCAATATTGGCGACTAGGTTGGCTAGGTAGAAGGCAAGTACCAGCCCAATGCCGGCGCCTAGGCCAGTGCCGCGACGTTTGCCGGACAAGGCCGACAGGCTCAGGCAGAGGGCGATGAACTCGAGGTGTAAGATTAGATAGGCCAAGTGCAAGAGTAGGAGTTGGCCCATAGGCGCGGACTCACCCATCAGGGTCAGACTTAACAGAACAACTGCTAGGGTCCCCGCGTTGAGAATCAGAATCTGGCTGACGAGGGCCAAGGCCTTGCTGGTGACAACAGAAGCCCGACTTAGGGGATGGGTCAGCAGGAATTCGGCGGTGCCGGCTTGCTCTTCTTTGGCCAGGGAATTGCTGGCCAGAATGGCGGCATAGAGGGCGCCACCAAGGCCCAGGACGCTCTGACATTCAACGGTATAGAAGCCGATGAAGGTCCCCATGTTGAGCTTGCCCAGGCCGAAGGCGTCGGAGAAGGCGCCCATGGTGCTGATTAGGCTGTTGATGCTGGCCATTTGGTCCTTGACTTGGGGAAATAGCAGGGCGATCAGGGGCCATAAAACCCGCGATGGCCGCCGTCCACAGGATCGAGGCTACGCCAACCTTGGCGTAATTCGTGGCGGAATAGAATCATGACAAATCGCCTCCTTCTTGGTAGTAGTGGCGGAAGATTTCTTCCAGACTTGGCTCGGCCAGACTGAAGTCGCGGACTTGGCCGCCTGCCAAACAGGCTAGTAAGGCATTGAGGTCTCCTTGATAGAGGAAGCTGGCTTGGTCTTTGCCCTTGGCTTGCCAGTTTGAGACGCCTGCTAGGGTCTGCCAGGCCAGGTACTTGGCCGGACAGGCTGACGCGTTTGGCTTGGTGTTTCATGAGGCTGGCGACATCTTCGGTGGCCACGATTTGCCCTTGGCGGATAATGGCCGCTCGGTCGCAGTGGTTTTGGACTTCGGACAGGGACATGGCTGGATAGAAAGACGGTCCCGCCGGCTTGGCGTCGTTCCTCAAGTAGGGCGAAGAATTCTTCTTGAATGAGGGGGTCCAAGCCACTGGTAGGCTCGTCCAGAATCAAGAGGTCAGGTTGGTGCTGGAGGGCGGCCACAATGCCCACCTTCTTACGGTTACCCAGGGACAGTTGATCCGCCGCAATTCCCAGGTCAAGCTGCAGCCGGTCGCTGAGGCGGCGGCATTCGGCCTGGCAGTCCAGGCCTCTCAGATCAGCAGATAGTTTGAGTAGGTCGCGGGCGGTCATGCCGGCATAGAATTGGGTTTCAGATGGTAGGTAGCCTACTCGGCGGAGGATTTGGCCTTGTTGGCGGCCGACTTCTAAGCCCAGGACCTGGGCACTCCCGCTGGTAGGCTTAATCAGCCCCAGTAGGGTGCGGATGGTGGTGGATTTGCCGGCCCCGTTAGGCCCGATAAAGCCAAAGAGCTCGCCCTGCTGGACGGTTAAGTTGAGCTTGTCGATGCCCCGGTGTTTACCGTAGGATTTTGTCAGTTGATGCGTTTGAATAGCGTACATGGGATCACTCCTTTCTAAGATAGAGAGACTTCCAGAAGTCAATCAGTTGGTTGAATTCCGCCTCGATAGTTTCGGGATCAACGGACCCTCGCTGGACATGCTCCCAGAGATAACCCTGGGCGGCCCAAGTCATATCCTTATACATGAGCTGAAAGTCGATATCGGGCCGAAAGCAGCTCATATCTAGCTTGTCCATGAGCTGGACCTGTTTCGCCTTGACTTGTTTCATGCGTTGGGCCAATTCTGGCATAATCTCGGGATCCTGCTCGTAGTAGGTCTTAAGGCTAAAGGCCAACCAATCGGGATTGAGCCGGGCTAGTTGCACCTTAGTCTGGGTCACGCTCTTGAAGAGCTCGAAGAAGTCCAGGGTCTCATAGCAGCCGCCTTCTTTTAGGTAATCATCGGTCTGCTGGACTAAGAGGTCGAAGAGGAAGAAGTAGAGTTCCTTCTTATTATGGAAATAATGGAAAAGCAAAGGTTTGGAAATCCCCGCCGCGTCGGCAATGGCGCTCATGGGCGCCTTCTTATAGGTGTGCTGGCCGAAGACGCGGAAGCCGGCTTGGATAATGGCCTCCTGCTTGGCTTGGGGCAGGGCATAAAATTTAGGATTCATTGCTTTCTTGGCTCCTTTCATTAAGAAGTTAACTTCATTATAGACCCGTTGACCGTTTTTGAGAAGGGGTCAGAAACTTGTGTACCCTATCTACTAGTTCTACTAGTAGATAGGGTGCAGGGTGGGCGAAATTACGTGGTGAGATGGTAACAAAATGAAGAAAGTCATGATATATAGGGGGGTAGCTTTTGAAAGCGATTTTCCCATTATATCATATATGATATAATGGGAAAAAGGAGGTGTGCGTCATGGACGCTCATTACAAGATTCCGGAAGACATTCTTCTCTTGGTAGAAGGCCTGCCTTACAAGCAAGCAGTCAAGGCAGTTGCAGCATTAGAGATCATAGAGAGGGAAGGGCTGACACCCGCTGTGATTGAAAAATGGGGCCGAGGCAAAGGTCAGGCTAAGACACTGGTTATTTCTTTGGGAGAGACCAAGACAAGAAAGGAGGGTGAAGAGCATGTCACTCGAGTCCTTAAAGAATCGCTTAGCATCCCAATATCCTGATTTTTACTTTGGATTTGGCGGAGGAAGCTGCCCGGCAGGAAGTTGCCCTGAAGTTAGTTGAGTTGCGCCTAGAGCGAGGCTTAAGCCAAGCTCAAATGGCTGAAAAAGCTAGGCCTGCGCCAAGCAAACCTATCAAGGCTAGAGAGTGGCCAAGCCAATCCAACAGTGGGGATGTTGGGGAGGATAGTCGAGTCATTAAATTATGAATGGAATGTGGTGTTGACTAAGAAGGGATAATCTTGCAAAGGGGACGATTCAGTTGGAAGAAATTAAACTTGTTAGATCGAGGAAGTACGAAGACAAAATCAATGAATACAATCTTCAGGATATTGAAAGGCATGAGCAAGAGATTCTAGAGAAGGCTAGGAAGTATCAGGAATATAAGGATAAGCTGAGTCGGAAAAAAATCTGATTATAAGACTTTGGCATAGAATACTGGAAGCTCTGCGCGTCAATCATTCTGAAAGGAATTTCATCAATTCTCCATGGCATACGATTCAAGAGACTGAAAGTGACAAGTGGGAAATAGCGTATTTTTATAATCATAAGAAAAAGACGTTGAATTTCGAGGATATCTCTTATTTTAAGCTAGTAGTTGAGGAAAGTAGATCGAAGGGGATATTAAAGAAAAATAATAAAGCAGTCGGCATTTTTGATAAATTATTATTCGTTATATCATGTATATATATATGTCTATACCCTCTTGTGAACACCTTGGAATTTTATCAAGAGTTTAAATGTAAGAAAAGTATATCTATAGTGAACTTTGGACTTTATATTTTGGAAATTTTGTTAATTGTTGTGTTATGTTGGAGTCTTTGCTATTTATATAACAAACGTAATAGGAAAGTGAATGAAAAGCAGTGGAAATTAGTAGAAGGGGCAAACTGGAAGGAAAAGTTAGTAGCCTCTGCTCTAAGTTTCAATATTAGTGTCCGACAGAATGCTCATGATTTTTTGTATTTCATTATACTGTGGTTTAGTGTGGGGCTTGTATTTCATGCAAAAGTAATACAATTGGCACCAGTGGAAGTAATAAATAAGTTGCCAGTAGAACTCTTTATGTGTGTTATTAATATGTATTGCGGTGTTCGGCTAGTAATGATTACTCTACGCCTGATTATAAATCCATTTGGATTTTTTGTTTGCTCAATATTTATAATACCGCTTTTTATAAATACCAATCTGTGGGTGGGGGTTGGTTTGTTTGTTACCTTGTGGACTCATCTACTTACGAACAAGTTTTGGATGTTGAAATTCTCGCGGGAAGTGCCAGATTACATTATGAACCCAACGGAAAATAGTGCGAGGATAATTGAAGCGAATTTATTGAAGATTAAGGTATCTATATCTATTGGAGTGTTCTTAACCTACTATTTGACGGTTCTAGTCGACATATTTCAGCCATATCGTAGTTTTCTTTCTCATATTGGGCATTTATCTAAGGAAGAGTTAAACAGTACCTTCTATTGCAACCTCTCCTATATGATGGATAGGATTATGGTGTTTGTAGTTGTAAGTTTTGTTATATTGACTATAAAAGACTGTTATACCTACAATGTGAAAGGTGCTTTTCGTGACATAATTGACTCTTCGATTGCGAGCGTATATGATTTAATCTATCGAGGTGTTAAGGAAGTAGAAAAGCCTATATTTAAGGAAAAAGTTGATCTTAGCATAGCCTATCTAGATAAAATCAAGCCAATCCAGCTATTAGAAAATAGTGAGGCGCTTCCGAAGGGTATACAAGTCTTAGTTGAAGGGACTGATGACCCTCATAAACGCAAGGTCGTCGTTATCATGCCGGATTTAACTGTTCACAGTGGTATTGTAGAATTTGAACCCTAATAGAACCCTATATTTCTCGCCCCCCAATTCTAGGACTCCCACCTTTCTTTT